>ERZ1035006.1646-NODE-1646-length-14184-cov-20.377097_pt1 | contig 14184 bp, 9 predicted proteins | sample MGYA00520694_ERZ1035006 | MGnify/ENA primary metagenome ERZ1035006 (study PRJEB33766, sample SAMN09781746) | gut metagenome | biome: gut microbiome | host: Homo sapiens | place: Madagascar | study: EMG produced TPA metagenomics assembly of the PRJNA485056 data... | reverse complement strand
AATTATTATTTCATAACGAATAATAATTCTCATTTCTTTACACTCTAATATCATATTTTTCACAATTTGTCAATAGTAAATGAAAAAATGCACATTATACGTGGGAAAGTGCATAAATATTGTAAAAAAGAGCAGAATGTTATCGACTTTTGAGTGCCAATCAATCATAATTAAAACAGACAAATTTCGGAGGTTTAATTATGATTGATATTGAAAAAGAAACACAGAATTATCTTACGGTTTGCAGCGACTCAAAAGGTCTGAGTGCCTTGTCAATAAAAGCATACAAAATCGATTTGAAGCAGTTTTGCTTATATATGAAAATGAGGGACTGCTTTGACAAAAATGAGCTAAGTACATATATAAATTTACTTCATCGATATTACAAACCGAAAACCGCCAAGCGCAAAATTGCCTGCTTAAAGGCGTTTTATCGGTATATGGAGATTGAGGATATTATCGAAATAAATCCGTTTCATAAAATTACGCTAAAGTACAAGGAGCCGATTACTCTTCCAAAAACAATCCCGATTGCGACCGTAAAGGATATTTTAAGATATTCGTATTTCCGACTCGACAGTGCACAAAGTAGCTATCAATACAAGTCCGCACTTAGGAATGTTATTATCATAGAGTTGTTGTTTTCAACCGGAATGAGAGTGTCGGAGGTGAGCAATCTAAAAAGAAAAAGCCTCGAACTTCAAAGCAACACGATTTACATTTCCGGGAAGGGTTCCAAGGAACGCATAATGTGTATTGCCAATGATAAAGTTTCAAGGCTTTTGAAAGAATATATTGAAATTTGCGGTTCGGATAATGACTGTGTTTTTGTCAATAAATTAGGCAACAGGTATTCCGAACAATCCGTAAGAAGTATGATAAACGATTATGCCGAAGCGGCAGGGGCGGAGAGGCACATTACGCCGCATATGTTCCGGCATACTTTTGCAACGGCACTTATGGATGAGAATGTCAACATCAGATACATCCAACAGCTGCTTGGGCACAGCTCGATTACGACCACGCAGATTTACACTCACATCAGCACAAACAAAATCCGCCATATCCTTGAGGAAAATCATCCGAGGAATAAGATGAGTTTGTAGGGAAAATATTTATAATAAATGTAAAAATATTAGCAAGCACAACTCAATCTGATATCAATAATCATACATAAACTCTTTAGAAATAGTTTCTTTTATTTGTTTTCTTAAACACTCTATATGTCACTTTTAACTTTATTAAATTTTGCAGTTTCTTTTGAATATGTACCATACATAATGGCAATATATTTCCCGTCTATAGTTCTAACATATGAATCGGGAACTCCTTTTGTTGTTTTATCTGTTCCTTGTTGAGAACCTAAGAATATCATCAAAGCGTTTAAGTACGGTCATCGGCAAAATAACTTTGCCATATTCGTGTGGCTTATATAAACAAACCAAATGTGTTGCGATTTTCCATATCAAATTGGCTTTTGCTCTTATATTTTCTGTGGTCTACTTTTCGATTTTATCGATATTCATAATTGAATTCTCCTTATTTCTGACTGGCTAATAAGCAATAATAAGATTGCATTTCTAACAAATTCTAATCAATGATTATAATATTACAGTTTTAATTATATCGTAGAAAAAGCATAATATCAACAAACAAATAGCAATTGTCCCAAAAAGCGAACTATTACAAACAAAAATTCGATAATGATATCAAAAAGGATCTGCCTTTGCATTTTTGATGGATAAACAATATAAAAGGGCAAATTTAAAGTGAGGGCTTAAAGTTTTATTACTTTAAGCCCTCTTTATTTTTTTGAAATGTCTCTCAAATTTTTTACTCATTTCAATTCGTGTTACGATTTTGATTTGAGCGATGTCTCTCAAAAGCCTCAGTCATAAACGCCCCAAATCGCACTAAAATGACTTTGGAATTTTGAAATAAGCCTTCTCTTAAAATCTCTCAAAAGCTCTCGCAAGATTTTAAGGTAAAGAAAAAGTGCCCGAATACCGCCGTAAAAAGCAGTATTCGGGCATAAAAAAGCCTCGGAACACGAATGTTCCGAGGTGTTAACAGATTGATGTACCTCTTTATTCAATAACGCCTAGCTCAGCACGCTTACTGCTATAACCGATTATAAAAATTTGTAAAGAACAAATTTGTACTAAATAATAATTTTATCACAATAAAACATTTTCGATATAAATATAAAACAGATGCACAAAATCAAAGCGCAACAAACTTTGTTTTATTTGCAAATTGTTATTGATTTCTTTTTTTATGTATGTTATGCTATAAATGAATGAACGATTAGTTATTAAAAGGGTTTATAAATTATGAGAACAGAACAACAACACATTGAAAAAAAACAGGAAATTATGGAAAAATGCTTTGAATGCTATGCCGAAAACGGGCTGACAGGCACGGGAATCAAGGCTTTGGCAGCGGCGTGCGGCTGCACTGCGGGAAATCTTTATTCGTATTTCAGCAGTGTAGATGAGCTGATCATCGAATCAACGGCATACTGCATGGAAAAGGTCGAGGACGACTTTATGGAGATGGCGCCCACCGACCCCAAGGATGTTGTCCGGTTTGTGAAAGAGGTTCCGTATTGGACGGCAAAAAAACATGGCAAAAAATATCGGCTGATGTATCAGATCTATACCCATCCTAAATATATTGAGCACGGCAAGAAATTCTTTGAGGGCGTGAACGAGCGCTATACCGAGTATGCCAAGCGGCTGGAACCGAAGATAGGCATTCCCTATACGGTCATCACCCCGCTGATCTTTATCTTTGTCCGCGCCTGCGTACATTACGCCATGTTCGAGGACGAATATTACCTGAAAACCCAGATGGAGGTCTTAAAGCAGGGCGTCGCTCTGTTTGCGGATAAGTACAAAGCAAACCAAGCATAAGCCGGTCAGCCGCCGCTCATTTACGGCGCGGGCAGCGGTGCAAAACTCCGCCGTAATAACAATTCCGAACGGAGGAAAGAAGATGAAAACAGGAAAAAAACTACTCACAGGTACACTTTCGGTGCTTTGCGCCGCTCTTTTGGTACTTTGCAGCGTGCTTGCCATAGGATGGAGCAAAGCGGCGAAAGCCGACACCGCACTGCCAGAGGTGCGCAATAACGGCACGGCGATCCAGTGGAAGTACAGCGATGAAACCGATTGGCGCGACCTTGTGGCGCTTGAGGAGCTGAAAGGCGCTGCCGGAGAAGACGGTAAAGACGGCACTGACGGAAAGAACGGCACCGACGGCATGAACGCCAAAAGCATAGAGGTGCAGCGAGCCGCAACCCACATACAGTGGCGCTACGAAGGCGGCGAGTGGCAGAACCTTGTGGCGATAGCCGATATCAAAGGTCCCGCCGGACAGAACGGAACGGACGGTGCAAACGGAAAAACTCCGGAATTTCGCGTAAGCGAAAACATCCTGCAATGGCGTTATGTCGGCGACGAAGTATGGCTGAACCTATACGACCTTACCACATTAAAGGGAGCCGACGGCATAGACGGCGCTGACGGTAAGGACGGTATCGACGGAAAAGACGGAACAAATGGGCAAAACGGTTCCGACGGTGAGGACGGAAAAACACCTTTTATCGGTGAGAACGGTAACTGGTGGATCGGAGAAACCGACACCGGGGTAAAAGCCGTAGGTATCGACGGCGAAAAGGGAGACAAGGGCGACGAAGGTGACCCCGGCGAAAAGGGTGACAAGGGCGATGCCGGTCAGAACGGCAGCTGTTCGGGATATTTTTACGGAGAGGCAAACTCTCCGAGGACAGTACTGAATAACAGTCGTGTCAATATTTCTGTCTACGAAAAAATAAACAAGGGCGGCTTGATTTCATCCTACATGAATAATATTACACTCAAAAAAGGACATATTTACAATGTCTGCTTAAGCGGTTCTCTCGAAGTTGGTTCAAACGAATTCAACAACAGCGGCAATTACTCTATTCAGATGACAGACGGTTATGATGACGATCTGTGCAGGGAGCTTACACGAATAAAAAGAGACGGGGCAAAAATACCGTATACCAATGATCAACATTCCTTTAATTTCAGCAGAATGTATGATGCGTCAAATAGAGACATTACATTGCAGTTGTGGTTTGAAAATTCGGCATACAATACTTATCTCGGTGGCTTCAGAGGTACCATTACAATAACCGCTCTTGACTGAGCCGACATACACGAAAACGGAGGTAATGCAAAATGAAAAAACGAATACTCAGCATCCTGCTCACCCTTTGTATGCTGCTCTGCCTTGCGCCGACTACGGCGTTTGCCGAGGGTGAGACAAACAGGAAAGTCGAAACGGAACAAGAGCTTGTCGATGCACTGGCGGACAGCAGCGCAGACATCATCACGCTGAAAAATGACATTGCAATCGGCACGAGCCTGAGCGTCCTCCGCAAGGTCACCCTCGATCTCAACGGCTATGTTCTGAAAATGACCGGCAGCGGCAGCGTTATTATCCTCGATAATAAGAGCAGCATCACCGGCGACCTGACCCTTATCGACAGCAACCCCACGGCGGAGCACAAATTCAAGGTTAACGGCGCAGAACCTTGGGTGCTGGACAACAGCGGTACAGAGACCGTCTATGGTGGCATCATCACAGGCGGCACGGGCAGCCGGATCTTCTTCTCCAGCGGGGTGGAAGGCGGCGGCGTGATCATCGGCAGCGGCGCACTCACCATGAACGGTGGCAATATCGTCGGCTGCATAGCCAATTATGGCGGTGGCCTGTTCCTCTCAGACGGTTCGTTCACCATGAACGCCGGCAGCATTGTCGGCTGCTCAACACCAAACAGATTAACGACCGGAGAGGCCTATCACGGCGGCATATACGCTTTTGGTCCGATGGCGAACGGAGATACAACCGGCGTGATCACGTTGACCGGCGGCCTGATCAAAAACAACGGCAGATACGCTATCAATGCTGCGTATATGACCACAATTTACGCCAACGGCGGCGAGGTATACGGTGAGGTTCACCTAAATCAGTCATCTAAGATCACCTGTCTTGCAGAAGATAACGGTATTACCGCCTTCAAAGGCAAGACGGTGATCAGCGGAGCTTCCGTTGTAAATGCAAACCATGTTGACTGGGGCCTCTTCTACGGCGGTCTGTATATTTACGGCAATACGACCGGCGTCATCGTGACCTACAAGGACAGCGACAGTGAATACGCAAAGCAGGTTCTGCCCTCCGGCACTCTCGCGACGCGTCCCGACACTCCCGCCGCCACACCGGGCTATACCTTCGGTGGCTGGAACAAGGCCGACGGCACGGCGTGGGATTATGCAAGCGATAAAGTCACCGATAACATAACATTGTATGCAAAATGGGCAGCGAACACCTACACGATTACCTTCGACACCGCCGGCGGCAGCGAGATTGCTCCGATTACGCAGGACTACGGCACGGTAATTACCGCACCTGAAGCCCCGACAAGAGAAGGATATACCTTTATCGGCTGGGATAAGGAAATTCCCACGACCATGCCTGCTGAAAATATGACTGTCACCACGCAGTGGGAAATCAATCAATACACAATTACCTTTGACACCAACGGCGGCAGTGAAATCGCACCCATTAAACAGGACTATGGCACGGCAATTACCGCCCCTGCAAACCCGACAAGAGAGGGGTACACCTTTATCGGCTGGGATATGGAAATTCCCACGACCATGCCTGCCGAGAATATAACTCTTAAAGCGAAATGGAAAGACATTGAAAAGCCCACGGGCGAAATTGTCATAGGCACAAATAAATGGCGTGAATTCTTAAACACGCTCACCTTCGACCTGTTCTTTAAGGATACGCAAACGGTGACGATAAACGCCGCCGACAACAGCGGAACCGTGTTCGTCTCTTATCTGGTGACAGATCAGGATCTCTCCGAGGCGGAGCTTCAATCCCTCGTATTCGGCGGGTATGAGGAGCCGTTCCGCATAGACCCAAACGGGGAATATATTGTTTACGCAATGCTTGTTGACGAGAGCATGAACATAACATATCTTCGCTCCGACCGCGTAACGCTTGACAATGTTCAGCCCGTGATCAAGGGCATAGAGAACGGCAAAATCTATTGCGAGGCACAGACGGTCACCGTTGACGAAAAGTATGTGGACACCGTCACCGTGAACGGCACAGAGGTAACGCTTGACGAAAACAACAGCTTTACCATCGCTCCCGCAGGCGGCGAGCAGAGAATCGTTGTCACCGACAAGGCAGGCAACACCGCCGAGATGACCGTTACGGTCAACAACGGGCATACCTATGGTGAATGGGTATCGAACGGCAACGGCACGCACACCCGTCAATGCACGGTGGACGGCTGTAACGACTCCGAAACCAAAGACTGCGCCGGCGGAAAATCTACCTGCGCCGAAAAAGCGATATGCGAAATTTGCGGCAAAACTTACGGAGAGGTTGACCCGAAGAACCATACCGACTTAAAGTATATCCTCGTAAAGGCGGCAACAACCGACGCCGAGGGCAATATCGAATATTGGTGTTGCAAAGGCTGCGGCAAATATTTTGCAGATTCAGCATGCACAAAGGAAATTACGGCAAAAGACACGGTTACGGGCAAATTATCGAGCGATAAGAAGTCCCCTGAAACCGGCGCAAGCGGCATGTTTGCATTATGTGCGGCGTTATTACTTGCAAGCGGTGGCACTGCTGCGGCAATATCTAAGCGAAAAAAGAAAAATTCCGGCACAGTCGAATAGCAAAGACTAGATTTTTGAACCTTTTTCTACAGTCTAAAGTGGTCTGTTTATTACAGACCGCTTTAGTTTTTTGATGAATACCATTGTGTTTTTGATGGATAAACAATATAAAAGGGCAAACTTAAAGAGAGAATTAAATGGGAGTTTGGCAGTTGCCAAAAATCAAAAATAAATGTATAATAATGACCAATAAATAATAGAGGATACATATTATGCTAAACCTTATTCCGACGCCGAAATTTGCAGAAATCAACGAAACAAAAACGCTAAATGTAAAATCAATCGTGATAAACGAAACCGATATCAACCGAGATGTGATTGATGATTTTTATGCGTTTTTGAGCAAAATCAATATTCAAAACGGCAACGGCTCACAGATTGAATTCCTTGATGACGGCTCACTTGACAACGAAGAATACAGGCTTGAAATCAGCGACAAAATCCGTATTTATTCAAACAGCCTCGGCGGAAAGATTTTTGCATTACAAACGCTGAAACAAATCCTTTTTCAATATGGTGAAAATGTGCCTTATCTTACAATCAAGGATAAGCCGGCACACGAAATCAGAGGATTTATGCTTGATGTCGGCAGATATTTTTTCTCTGTTGATGATGTAAAACTGTTCATCAGAAAAATATCGCTGCACAAGTTAAATTTTTTGCACCTGCATCTTACTGAAGATCAAGGATGGAGAGTTGAAATCGAAAAATATCCACTGCTCACTCAAATCGGTTCGGTGAGAAAAAAGACTAATTTCAATCACAAGGAACACAGCGGATTTTACACAAAGGCTCAAATCAAAGAGATTGTTGACTATGCCCACAATTTTGCAATCAGCGTTATGCCCGAATTTGACATTCCGGGGCACAGCAGGAGCGCAATGGCAGGCTACAATTATCTTGGTTGTTTTGACAGAAAGTTGCCCGTTGCCGACCACTGGGGAGTTAAGCACGATGTTCTGTGTGCAGGCAAGGACTCAACCTACGAATTTGTTGAGGATGTTATTGACGAGCTTTGCGAAATGTTCCCCGACAAATATTTTCATATCGGCGGTGACGAAGTGCCGAAACACAGATGGCATTTGTGCCCGCATTGTCAGGCGAAGATGAAAGAATTGGGGTTGAAGAACGAGGACGAACTTCAATGCTATTTTATGAATAGGGTGAACGATTACTGCAAAAGTAAAGGCAAGCAGGCGTTTATGTGGAGCTGGGATTTGAAGAACGACAAACTGCTTTCAAAGGATTTGGGCTTTACAAAATGCGGAGATATGAAAACGGGCAACCGACCGTTCATTGACACAAGCACTTCTGCTTATTACATTGATTTGCCTTACGGATATATAAGTTTAAAGAATACAGCCGACCACCGACTTTATTCGGGCAACTGCCTTGGCAGTGAGGCCACATTATGGACAGAGTATGTGCCGAATATGACGAGGGCGGACAAGGTGACTTATCCTCGACTCGGCGCAATGGCTCAAACCGTATGGCACGGCGGCAACACCTACGAACAGTTTGCCGAAAGTTTGGATTACTACTATTCGTTTCTCGATAAAAACGGAATCGGTTATTCCAAATTGAATACGGCAAACCCGAGCAAACTGTTGGCATTTTTCCAAAACCTTTGGTTTGAAAGACGACAGCTCACCTGGGAAGGTTTAACCAATATTTTCGACGACCTAAAGGTTGAACGACTTGCTAAAAAACAGCAACACACAACAGACTGTTGAAAAAGCTATTGGACATCGAGCTTCATTGTTGCGATAAGCCTTTAATGTTTCTTAAAATTATCCAAAAACATAAATACGCCCCCTTAACTATAAATCATTATAGCATTTAGGGGGCGTATTTTCCGCCATATAAACTTGTCAGATAAGTAACCTTTTGTTAACTTTAACTGCATTGGTCAACAACTTATACTATGTCAAACTATTCTGTATGGTAAGAAAGCAAAATAGCAAAACTTCAATTTTACACTGTTTATACTTCTTCTGTTTTTATCACTTTTGCACTTTTAAGGGAGAGTGCATTAGAATAAAGCGGAATTTCAATTTCGTTATACACATTTGACACGCCGAATTTTGTCTTTGGTGCCGTACGGATAATCAGCGTTGAATCTTTTTCGATATATTCCTTGTAATCACGGAGATTCATAATGAATTTTCTGTCTATGTTGAAATAATCGTTTATTATCTGATTGCCGCTGAACACCTGCAAATTCAAACCGTCAAAATCAAATTCAAGCACAACATCCTTATGCTTTTTCAAAATGTTTTCAGGCAGCTTTAATTCATAATAGCAACGCTTGCCTGTTGAAAGCAGATAGTAGTTGTACGGCAGTTTTCTCTTGCTTGTTTGGGTCAATGTGATTTCGTTTTTCAAATCAATATCCGACACCTGCTCACAGAGGATTTTTCCGTTGTCGCAATAGACTGTGCCATCGAGGAAATAAGGCTTGCCGTCAATAAAGTGAAAACGCTTTGCTTCTTCATAGGAGATGACATAAATCGTTACATCATCTATTGTGTTTTCTTCATCAAGAGTCAGGGCCTGCACCTTGCCGTTGATTGAGCATTTTGGTTCAATGCCCTCACACTGAGCAAAATAGCAAACCGTTTTGCCGTCCTTTTGAGTTTTTGCAACAGGCTGTGCAAGAATGTAATCAAACTGCACCGAGCCTAATTGAATATTAAAAGGATAAAAGAACATTGCACCGGCTTTTACATCAATGCTCGGCAAGTTTATCGTTTTGCCCTGTATGGAAAATGCAACCTGAACATCCTTAAAATCGTTGTACTTCAAGCCCTTTTCATACGCACCTGCAAAGAAGTATCCGTTGCCGTCATTGTCTGCTCTTACGGAACATTTCAGGAATGAAATGTCCTTTGGGTCTGTGCTGTTCCATTTTGGAAAATATGCCTGTTTTGTGGATATTTCGGTGTCAAAATCACTGATGAACAGGTGCATAAGACGAAGTCTGTCGCCGTGCGCACGGCAAGCGCCGTATCTGCTGATTGGTGCTTGGAAGTCGTAATCAATAATAGGATAGTCGTTTGGATAGCCTGTTAACTTGCTTTCCTGCAACAGACGGTCATTGGGATTTGCACCGCCGCAGAACATATAGTAACCAATCCAGTTCATACCGCTTGCAAACTTTGCAAAGCTGACACCATAGCCGTCTTTTTCGCTGATGAACGGTCTGCGAAGTTGCGTCACCTGATTGCCCGGGCCTGTTTCGCAAGTGCCGTAAGGAATATAGTCAAACACACCGCTTTCGGCTTTCTTACTTTTGAATAAATCTCCGCCGATTTCGTCCTCCGTTCTTGCCGAAGTGATGGCGAAACGATTGTTTGGCTTTAGTCCTTTTTTAGTGCCGCTCCAAGGGGCGTCCGGATAGCCTCCGGCTAATGGCAAAAGACGATTGTCGGGTTTGCTTAACGGCCAAGCGGTCATTGTGAAAAACGGTGCTTTGTATCCGATTTCTTCTGCCGATTTTCTCAAGGTCAAAAGGTGCTTGATAGGTCCTGTATATTCGTTGTCAATCTGAATACCGATAACGGTTTTTCCGTCAAGATACGGCGCAACCTCTTTGTATAATCCTTGCCAGTATTCTTTAACTTCTGCAAGATATTCGGGTGCGTCCGTTCTTTTCTTTCTCATTTTGTTTATGCGTTTTGGGAAGTCACCGTACAAAACTTCTGCGTGACACCAAGGGCCGATACGCAAAATACAAGGCATATCAATATCCTTACACAGTCTCAAAAATCCTGCAATGTCCTTGTTCCCGCTAAAATCAAACTGTCCCTTGATTTCCTCGTGGTAATTCCAAAAAACATAGGTTGATACTGTGTTTATACCACATTCACGCATTTTGAGAAGCGTTTCTTTCCAACGCTCTTTTGGCAATCTTGCAAAGTGCATTTCGCCTGCAATAATTGAATATGGCTTGCCGTTTTTTGTAAAATACAGCGTGTTGCAACCGTATTCACTTTCCATATTTGAATAATCAAAGTGTCCGTCCTTAACTTCCTTAGGACTTGCTTTTATCTCGATTTTCATTAAAATTTCCCCTTTATGCAATATGATTTTGAAAAAAGACTCATAAATTTATTTTTTCGTTCTATTGCGTACGGTTATTATATCATCACGGTGATTTTTTGTAAATCAAATTGAATATTATCGCTTTGCGTTTCGTATATTGTTGTGCTATAATCAAAATTAAATAACACAAGGAACATCATAACCCAATGAACAAGAACTTTCAGAAAAAAACGGCTTACGACTATGTACAGCAAACGAAAAAAGAGAATTTTGTTTTTTTGAATGAGAAGTACGCACAGCAGGGGCAAACGGTGCTGTTCGGCGACTCAATCACGGAAATATTCAACAGCTACGAGCTGTTTTATGCTTTTTCACAAACAACGGGGCAGGCAGTTTACAACCGTGGAATCAGCGGTGACACAAGCGACAGATTGTTGGAAAGGCTCGAATGTAATGCCTTGAACATAAACCCGAAAAATCTTGTGATTTTAATCGGAACGAATGACATCGACATAGGACTTCCGACCGAGTACACCTTGAATAATATAAAAGAAATTTTGCAAAGAACGCAGACACTCTGCCCGAATACCAACATTGTGTTGCAAGCGATTTATCCCGTTAATTCGCATTTTTCAATTATTGCAAGGCAGATGGTCGGCAGACGCAGTAACAAAAAGATTTTGGCAATCAACGAAGAACTGCGCAAAATCGCTCTTGAAAGCAAGGTGCAATGGCTCGACCTTACAAAAGTGCTGTCCGACGAAAAGGGCAGACTTGCAAAAGAGTATAGCTTTGACGGTCTGCACCTGAACGCCCAAGGCTTTGAGATTGTATCCGAAAATATTATTCCGCTGTTGGAATAAGCATAAACAACCTGTAGGCTGTTGAGAAAGTTTCTGAATCTCGTTTTCTTGCGAGTGGGAGCTGTACGATTGTACCGCCCCCAAGCAAAAAACGGAAAACGCCAAAAAAAGCTGTAAGTTCGATACTTACAGCTTTATTAACCCCACCGTCAACACTTCGTGTTGCCACCGTCTCACCTACCGGTTTGGTCGGTGCTTCTGCATTAAAATGCAGGGGTCTCCACAGGAGACCCGCACCCCTTTTGCTAAAAGAGAAGGCATAATTCGGTTGATTGTATTTTGGCGTGCTTCAGGAGCTTTATCGACAGTCCTTGTTGCTGAATTCAAAAATATGGAAAATATCTGTCTTTTCGATTTTTACAGTTGTTTTTCCGTCTTTTACCTCTGTGTCAAAATGATACGAATCGTCTGAAACAAGGCGAACGGAATCAAATTCTCCGGGTATGGTGAACTCAATGTCGCAAATCGGATATACAGGTGTTACAGTCTGCTGATTTACCAAGCTGACATAAGTTTTACCGTCTTTTTCCCATTTCAAAAGCTCCACAAAATCGGGTGCGTTTGAAACAAATTCAGGAGTTTTGTCGCCCATCAAATATTTGATTATATCTGCCAAACATAGTCTGCAATCGTGTGCAAGGGTCAGCTCCGGAGTAGATGCAATCCAAATGATTTTTCCGTCCCCATATTCCGTTTGAGTCACCGCAGGGAGGGTTGTGTGAATTCCCGGCGGATTTGAGTGAATTGCAGAAAAATCTAAGCTGTTCGGCAATGTGTAAGGATAAGAAAGCGTTGCCAAAGTCTTTGTTTTTGTTTTGTTGATAATCCTTGCTTCAAACGCGCTGTTTTCAATAGGATACGGACTTGATTTGTCAAAATGCTTGAAAAGATGCTTGTATTCTTCGGCAGGGTTTAAGTAGCAATAGTTGTATTTGCTTGTGCCGTAAATGTCTACACCGACTAAGCTTTCCAGCTTTTTGTTGTTTGCAAGTTTTCCTGTGATGAATATCGAACCACCGTTTTTAAGATAGCTTCTGAGCTGTTCGATTTCGTAATCGGAGATTTCCTGCACACTGTTCATAACCAAAACTTTTGCCGTCAAATCCTTAAGATTTTTGCTGCCGATAACATCAAACGCAATGTTCTTTTCTCGCAGAATTTTTGCAATATTCAAAGGCGATTGAATATAGTTTTTGTTTGTTTTCAAAGCGGTGTTGTACCAAATCGCAACATCGCTTTTTATGTTTCCCGAAACATATTTTTCAACGCTTTTTGTCGTTTCAAAAACCTTTTTAATATTGTTTTGATACACTGAATTTGTGATTGTTCCGTCAGGATTTATCGCATCGCATATAGCAAATGCACCGCCGTGCACCAAAGAGTTAAGATTGTGAATAAGCAAATCCTCATTGCTTCTTGAAGCCGTGTGATAAAATAGGGTGTTATCGCATTTTGAGATAATGTAGCAAAACGGCTTGTTCAGCGTCATATTGTTATAATATTTGCACATAAATGTTTGCTCAAGATAACCGCCGTAGTAGTCACCGCTTGCGTAATCGGAGGCGCTGAAGTTTGCTTCCGTATTGCCCTGCATCCAGTCAAGTCCGATTGCCGCCATATTGTGCTCAATGGTGATGTTTGGATTAACATCCTTGATGGCTTTTGTGTTTGAACGCATAAATTCGTCTATCCAAGCCTGTCTTCTGTGGAGATATTCAATCCATATTTTGCTGTTCGGATTATGTACGGCAGGAAGAACTTTTCCCGTTTCTTTCAAAAATCTTTCTTGGCAATGCTTACAAAAACATTCTCTCGGCCAAAACGGCATATCGAGGAAAATGCTTTCAAAATCATAAGTCTGTGCAAGTTCGCTCAAAATGTTGTGGCAGTATTCTCTGTACTCCGGATTGTTCGGACAAACCAAGCCGTATCTTGTGTTTGCACCCGGCAGTTTTGTGCGAGATGCCACACCCGTAAAGTGTTTGATTCTCCAGCTTTTGTGATTTGCATATGCGTAGTTATCGTAAACTTGCGAAAAATACAAGATAACATTCATATCGTTTTTGTGGCACTCTTCAATCATTTCTCCCACATAGTCGAGATTTCTGTTTTTGAGTGTTTCGTGCATTTTGCCGTATTTGCTCGGCCAGTAGTGTAAGCCTACATGAGATTTCGCCTTAACCACAACGCTTGTGACCTCGGCGTCTTTCATTGTTTTTACAAAATCTTTTACATCAAGTTTGGACAAATATTCAGGATTTGTGTCGTTGATATGCATATCCATAAATACTCGTCTGTAATCATTATCGTACCACATTTTTAATACCCCTTTACTTATAAATGATACTTTATATGAAATAACGAACGATATTTTTGCATAGTGTCGCAAAAATAATTATATCTTAGAACTCACACAATAGCAACATGAAAAATCAACCACACAAAAATGCGAAAGTCTCTCAAATTTTTTGCTCAAATCAATTCGTGTTACGATTTTGATTTGAGCGATGTCTCTCAAAAGT
>ERZ1035006.1644-NODE-1644-length-14199-cov-9.992011_pt1 | contig 14199 bp, 12 predicted proteins | sample MGYA00520694_ERZ1035006 | MGnify/ENA primary metagenome ERZ1035006 (study PRJEB33766, sample SAMN09781746) | gut metagenome | biome: gut microbiome | host: Homo sapiens | place: Madagascar | study: EMG produced TPA metagenomics assembly of the PRJNA485056 data... | reverse complement strand
AAAAAGGGGCAGGATTTCTCCCGCCTCTTTTTTATCTGAATTCTTTATTTTAGTCGAAGAAGACTCGTTCAACTTGAATTTAACACTTACTTTATCTGCTCATTGGAAAAATTCTTTCGCCACTCGGATAAAACTTCTGGTATCTTCCACACCGGCTGTCTCATACGGAGAATGCATCGCAAGCTGCGGAAGTCCGATATCTACCGTATTCATCGGTACCTGCGTATTCGAAATATTTCCCAGGGTCGATCCGCCCGGCACATCGGAGCGATTCACAAAGGTCTGGTATTTTACGCCTGCCCGGTCGCAGAGATCCTTGAATTTTGCCGCCGACACCGCATCGGTACAGTATTTCTGATTGGCATTGTATTTAATGACAATTCCGCCGTTTGGCAGCGGTCGGTTCACCGGATCTGCCTTTTCTATGTAATTTGGATTCAGTGCATGGGCATTATCCGCCGAGATCATAAAACTGTCTGCCAGCGTCATCAGATATTCTTCATACGTTCTGCCAAGACCATCGTTGATCCGCCGAAGCGTATCTTTTAAGAAAGTAGACGCTGCCCCCTGCTTTGTTCCGCTTCCGACTTCTTCGTTATCCAGAACACAGTGCACCGCAATGCTCTCCTCGTGCTTTCCGGCAAGCATCCCTTCCATCGAAGCAAACGCACACTGCAGATCATCCAGCCTTGGTGCCGAAACAAATTCTCTGTCTGCACCCCAGATCGTACCCTCCATCCGATTATAGAGGAACAGATCATGTGCCAGAATATCCTCTGTACTCACTTTAAGTTCTTCTGCAATGATGTTTAAAAGCTCCAGTCTGGAATCACCGCATCCAAGAAGCGGCAGCAAATCTTTCTGCGGATTGTAAGACACGCCTTTGTTCGCCTCCCGGTTCATGTGGATCGCCAGACTTGGGATCATAACCAGATCCCGGTCGATATTGACCAGTTTTTCTTCCAGATTGCCGTCACGCCTTACGATCACTCTGCCTGCCACCGATAATGGCCGGTCAAACCACGGTGCCATCAGCATACCGCCATAACCTTCCACATTCAGTTTTGTGTAGGCATTTTCTACCCGCATTTCCGGATTTTCCTTGATCTTAAAAGCCGGAGAATCGCTGTGGCTGGCAATGATATGAAACTTCCGACACTCCTTCTTTGGAATCGAAAATGCAATCAATGCCGAATGATTTCTTGTTACGATATATTTCCCGCCCGGCTGTAACTTCCAGTATTCCTGCTCTGAAAGAAGCTGATATTCGTTTTCTGCAAATTTTTTCTCCATCTCTGCCGTTGCCTGAAAAGCCGTCGGACTTTTTTTGATAAAGGCAAGGAGAGATTCTGTTGTTTTGTAATGCATATAGCTACCTCACTATTATATCTCTTGGTGAAATTTTTTGAAATTTCTTGAAAATTCTTTGAAATTATACTGGTTTCCGGAATGATCCAATACTGCGAAATCAATGCTTCGGAAATAATCTTCGGATTTCCCGCCGGCATAATCAAATTCTTTTATGGATCTGCAGAACAGATCAGAAACAACATGTGCATCATTTCCAAAAGCTCCGCATCCCCATGCTCCCAGAACCAGCATCTGATAGCCAAGATGTGCCGCAACGGTCAGCATACCACGCATACGCTGACACATCATATCCTCATATTCCTGTTCCGAACGTCCTTCCATCCCATTTCGCAGCATCGGAGCCGCACAGGTCATAACCGCCACCGTCACACTTTCTTCCAGAAGCTCTCCGTCCTCATCCCTGATAATTTCCACCTGCGGCGTGATCATCAGTGCATCAGACCCCATGTAAGTATGCAGTGCTTTGTTGTAATTGTAATATTCTGCCGCCTCCTCTGTTTCCAAAGCAAGGAGCAGTGAACTCTTCCGGCACAAATCCTCTTCCTGTGCTCTCGCTCCCAGACGCACTCCGCCGCCCGGATGAACCGGATTGGCAAGATTCAGCACCAGGACCTGCTGTTTTTTCTCAGGATCAAGGCTTAACGTCCTGTCTTTTGCTCTTCTTCTCGCCACAGAATACGAATCCATATTGAGACAGTCGATCTGTATCTGACTGCCGCTATTTTTCATCGAAAAGGCCTCATTATCGCGGATCGCCTGAATGTCTTTTGGAAGATATACAGCAATTTCCCGCATCTGTTCCGGCAAAAGTTTCAAATTTATTCTTTTTCCGGATTTTATATAATACCCCTGTGTAAATATATCCAGCGTATTTTGCAGCATAGTAATATTATCATTTCGCATAAGAATCCCTCCCCCTGGTTTCCTTTCTTGTTTTGTAATTCAGGCCGAACGCACATGAGCCTCGGCACGCAGTTCCTTCCAGTTTACTGACTTTGTTGACATCAAATTAGGATGCCTCGATATCCTTAAGAATGCTTCGTCCAGTTTCTTTTATTATACTGTAAATCCAGAAAATATCAAAGTGAGAATGTTACAATATAGTTTCTTTACATACATCCTTTTTTTCAGTCCTTATATAATCTCAGCTCCGCAGCTATAATTATGCTATAATTTCCAAAATGTCATTTTCAGATAACAACATTTCTCTTCCATCCCTCAAAATAACCAAAGCAACCGGTTCATCTGTATCGTCTTCATCTGACTTATTTGCATAAGTAAGACAGTCTACTGTACATTCAATTATCTTTTTATCGGATAATCTGACCCTTATATATTTGTTATTTGCTGTCATCGTATATAACTTTTTTAATATCTCCGGCATGCTATCTCCTTTCTGGCACAGATCACAAATATATGTTTCAGACGCATGAGTAAGTATTACCTTTTAACTTGCTTTTCAACTCACGACCTCTTGCGAGGTCGACTGCTTTTGCAGGAAGAAAAACAACTGAAAGAGGTGAATTTCAACTCTCGACCTCTTGCGAGGTCGACTGTCACATGCCCGTAGCCTGCATATCCTGTTATTATTTCTACTCACACGCCCCTTGCGGGACGTGACGCCGCAGGGCATCGGAATGTCGGAGTTATTAGAAATTTCTACTCACACGCCCCTTGCGGGACGTGACAATCAACTGTTGAAAACAATAATAAAATTAAAGATTTCTACTCACACGCCCCTTGCGGGACGTGACGACAAATGGATATTCGCTATTAACATCATAATGATTTCTACTCACACGCCCCTTGCGGGACGTGACTATGCCTATGTTTCAAGATCATTTTGGGAAGATATTTCTACTCACACGCCCCTTGCGGGACGTGACCTGGATTTCCGCAATCGCATTGACACTCAGGAGATTTCTACTCACACGCCCCTTGCGGGACGTGACCGGGGACCAGATCAAGAACCTGCTTCCGTATGCAATTTCTACTCACACGCCCCTTGCGGGACGTGACTTTGTGATGCCGTCAAATCCGCAGATGGTCGCAATTTCTACTCACACGCCCCTTGCGGGACGTGACGGAATATGAAAAAATAAAAACAATGACGAAAAAATTTCTACTCACACGCCCCTTGCGGGACGTGACGCAGATTATCCAGCATTGACAACAGATGATCTGGATTTCTACTCACACGCCCCTTGCGGGACGTGACGGTCACTAATTTAATAGTGCCATATCGCATATCCATTTCTACTCACACGCCCCTTGCGGGACGTGACGTGCGGAGGAAATAGTTTCTCCAGATTTTTTTACATTTCTACTCACACGCCCCTTGCGGGACGTGACTCCAAAACAGCACATCCCACCGCTACCAGTTCATATTTCTACTCACACGCCCCTTGCGGGACGTGACACCGAAGCCGGACGAACCGAAGCCGGACGAACCGATTTCTACTCACACGCCCCTTGCGGGACGTGACATAGACTCCATTAGTTAAATAAGGCTTATAATCATTTCTACTCACACGCCCCTTGCGGGACGTGACATTATACCAGAAGTCACTAAGTGCTATTCTATTATAATTTCTACTCACACGCCCCTTGCGGGACGTGACGAAACAAATATAACACGAAGGCTCATCTGTGTAATTTCTACTCACACGCCCCTTGCGGGACGTGACTATAATTTTTTATACTACCGTGTAGGGTCTAAAATTTCTACTCACACGCCCCTTGCGGGACGTGACGGAAGTTTTCAAAATTTATACCGGACTACCGATTATTTCTACTCACACGCCCCTTGCGGGACGTGACCGGAAGTTTTCAAAATTTATACCGGACTACCGATTATTTCTACTCACACGCCCCTTGCGGGACGTGACGTTTTGTCCGACAAATTTACGGCGATTGTATGTGCATTTCTACTCACACGCCCCTTGCGGGACGTGACACGATGTATAAGTTAAAAGAAGACGCAACAAAGAATTTCTACTCACACGCCCCTTGCGGGACGTGACAACAAAAATTTGGGCGTCGAAAACGATGAATTCAATTTCTACTCACACGCCCCTTGCGGGACGTGACCACTACATTTTGCATATATACAGTGGAACACCCCCACATATTGGAGCGGACTTGTTTCTAACAATATCATTTACTTGATATTGCCTATATACCTCAGCTATTATAAAATTTTTTTAGGCGAACCTCAAGCATTTTTTGAAACATCATCACTTCGCCCAGCCTTCAAATAATAATCACGCCCTCTGGATCATATGTTTTTTTAGCACCTATATGTTCTATTTTCTTATTCCAGTTATTACCCAAATAATAAAATCGTAAGCTATCTTCTTCTGGATCAATCAATTTTAATAACCTATCTTTTAACTTCAAGAAAGATGAATAATCCAAATCAGCCTCAAAAACAGAATTTTGAACACGTTGTGCATGATTTTGACATTCTTTCGCTACTTTTCTTAATCTGGTTTTTCCTGCCGCACTGATAGTACTGACATCATAACTTATTAGAACCATCATTTTACTTCACCACCTATTTTTGCAGATATGGCGGATAGCTTTCAATATCACCTCGTATATATTTGGCAAGTAAATTGCTTTGTACATACGGCAACAATCCAAATGGTATTTTTTGTTTTAAATATGGATGCATCAGATCAGTACGTTTCTTTTCCTGCCATTTTGACAATACTTTTTTCCTGCCATCTGCATTTAACCAAACCGCTCCTGAAATCTGCTTTTCAAAATCTTTTTCTCCTATAATCTGCAGATTCAATAAAGTGATAACAAAACGTTCTACAATACATCTTATTTCTTCCACCATATCGCAGGCCAATGATACACGACCGCTTCGCAATGCATGACAATATCCAATATAACTATCCAATCCTACTGTTTCCAATGCCGCTGCAAATTCATTTGTTGCAAGTGTATAAACAAATGATAAAATTGCGTTTACCGGGTCCAACGGCGGACGTTTTGTTCGAAACTCAAAGCTAAACGGTACTTTTGTATTTGTTATCAATCGATTGAAAATTGAAAAATAATTCTGTGCACAATATCCTTCAATACCCATAACTTCTTCTATTGTCTCTGCTCTATAAACATTCTCAATTCCGTCATGTAAAATCCCCAGTACTTTTTGTATTTCCTGATTATCTCTCAATTCTGCATTATCATGTAATGTTCTGCGTATTACCTGCCTGGTATTACTGAATTTTGCTGCCATCGTATTTTGTGCCAGCTGCAATCCGCATGCTCTGAAACAGTCAATTTGTTCTACACGGAGAAAAACATTTCCTTTTGTCTCTCCACAAACTTTTGCCAGAAATTTCCCCTGTGGCGACATAAAATTAATTGGAATCAGCTTTTCCACGCACTTTCCCATCAACGCCGGCGAACATCCAAGATAACTAAAACACACAATATTTTCCACATTTTCAAAAGGAATCCGAAGTTTAATTTCTCCTTCTGCCTTGCAGACAAGATTTTCACCGTCCAACATCAAATACATCTGTTCATTTGTCACATATATTGTATTTAAGAGTTTTCGCATAACGGTTCCCTCTCAATCTTTTCTATCTCCTTTTTGAAATCAGGAATCTTTCTCATAGACGGCATGCAGACATCTTTCATTGAACATCCATTACAGTTTTGATTTTTTCGAATCGGCGGGATTTTTCCTGCTTTTAAAAAATCCCGCATTTCTGTCAAAAGTCTCTTTAATTCTTCATTATATTTTTCAAAATTTTCTTTTAATGGCAATGATATTCTTTTCTTCACATCTGCATAATACAGAACACCGTCACAGTCCCCTCCAAAAATAGAATCCACACACAGTTTCTGTGCAAAAACCTGCATCAGATCATCTTCCCGATAATCTTTTTCTTTTGGTTTTGTTGGTTTATATTCTACAATAGTCAGTTTATATCTTTGATTGTCATCTTTTATCGTAATCCCTGTTTTATCTTTTTTTAATTCTATACAGTCTGTTACGCCATATAAATTGTATTGCTCATCATCATTATAAACCGGAACCGAAGTATATACTTTTTTGCCTCTTCCTGTATAACTTTTCTCCGGATCATGTACTCGATCATGTAGCAGATTTGCTTTTGTTACGAATATATTCTCGCCCCAGGATTTATTAATTTCTATCAATCCCCAACGATGGGGACAATACATGTAATGCTGTATAGATCGGATTGTTATCTCCTGGCTTTTCATAATTTTTCGATCAGTTCTACTCCTTCCGGCATCTTTTCATCCACTTCAATTTTATAATCATCAAAACAACGAGGAATTTCATTTTCTTCTTTTATTTTAATTTTTTCAAACATTAAATGTGACGGACTATTTCCAAGTACATTGCTGTGTTTGAACACATACAGCTTTCGCATACACATCTTTCCTCTTGCAGCACTATGATCATTCTCAAACATATTTATGATTGCTTCCCACAAAAGTTCCAGATCTGCTTCTGATAAATCTGTGGTCTTATTTGCCAGTGCAGCAGATACATAACCTTCTGCCCGATATAATGCATACGGAATGATGCTTTTCTTTCCCATTTCCGTCTGACCGGTTTCCTGACGCTCATCCGTTGTGCGTGCCTGTCTTGTAATCGTAATATCCTCTATATCGATTGGCGAAATACTTCTGGCAAAATTAAGCTGTACCGGCCCTCTGACAATACCACAAGGATCATTACCTGTCGACATTACTGCTCCAAAAGTTCTCACATCATAATAATTCTTACACATGTATGCACGAGCCTTTTTAACATCATCCTCATTTCTGCCATTATTCTTTGTCTTCAATCCTTCTGCTTCATATGCTGCTGTAAATTTACTGTTCAAGGCTTTATCCGGTTTAATCAGAATGTTATATCCCGCTTCTCCTTCTTTTACCAGTTCTACATAATTTCTGATTTTTCTCTTCAGGCAGACATCCGTAACATAACCATATCCTGACTCAGAGTCTATTCTCGGTGCATTTCCTGCATCCGGATCCCCGTTCGGATTTCCGTTCTCCACATCAAAAAGCATTATAAAATCATATCTGTTCTCCAGTGCCATAATTTATTCCTCCATTTCGTCTCTATTCATTTTTTATTGTTCTTCTTTCTTTTCACTCTTCTTAAAAAGCTCCGGTATTTGCTGGTAATATCCTACAAAAAATTCTCCCTGTTCTGTACGTCGCAACATTTCCGGAAATTTTCCATCCAGTAGTTCTATGATTTTCTGGATTCTCTCATTATACTTATAACGATAATTTGCATTTTTTATTTTTTTTAAGTGATTCTGACTAAGCCGTATCAATTTAGGAAAAATCAACGCCGGTTTTACCGATGCTGATGCAAAATATGCATCTTTAATGGTTCTGTTTAACTCTGTCCCTGCTGCATCTTTCTGCAGCTGTTCCAATACTGCAAACAACCGTCCGCACAAATATGCCGGACTCTTATTTTCTTCATTCAATCCCACTGTAATCTCCTCCTTTTTGTCATTTCTGTTAAGATATGCCTTTACTATACCGCAGCGAATCCTATTGATGTTTCGATCAATTCGGATTCTTCGCAGAGTATTTTCAAATAATGCCACCGGATATTTTCCGCCATATACTACTGCATTTAACAACCCTGCCATTAAAGCCGGATTTACTTTATCATTCTTACTCTTCGGTGAAATCAGTTCTTTTTCAATCATCCAGAGAGGCACCGGCTTTTGTTCCTGTACCACCTGTATTTCCTGTTGAAATCTTGCAATATTCCACAACACATCTGCATATTTCTTACGAATAATAAACTTTACCGAAAGCCTAGAAGAATTAGGCTTTAACCCCAGCATATAAAAATCAACACTTGGATCTACAGTACTTAGATTTTCCAGCCTTTTTGCAGTTATTTTTCCTTCCCTGGCATCTTCCATCATCTTTTTCAACATTTCTTCTGTCTGTTCTGCATTTAAAGTATCAGACTCTCCAAAAAGCAACCGGCTGAACAGATCTTCACACTTATCTTCCGTATCCATTGCCCAAAAGACCATCGTCATATCTTCCAGCATATGTTTGTGTTTTTGAGACGCAAGAAGATAATTCAATGCTTCTGTATATTTTTTCATCATTTCTTCTGAAATTCCGCTGTTATAGGACTGTTCATTTCCATAAGAATTTTCAGAAGGATTATTATAACCGATCAGCACACTTCCTGTTGCAAGTCCTCCATATACCCCTTTGATCTTACTGTGGATTCTCGCAAGCGGTTTTTCTTCACCAGAAACTGCACATTGTGCAAAATAAGCATCTTTTGCTTCTGCTTTTTGCTTTTCATAATACATGTTCCATTTTTTTGCAAACACTGGTTCATCCTGAAGATAATGTCCAGGTCTTCCAGTCAGGCAGAACACATAACCTGATTTTGCGTAATCTTTTTGTAATCTTAATAATTCCTGGTTTTCTGTCTGTTCTTCCGGTTTCCAGTTGAGAAGAAATTTTCGATACGCATTCACAAGCGGTGTATCCATTTCTTCAATAAATTTCAGGTTTGTTTCTACAAAAGCTGCATGGGATTTTTGTGCCTTTCCCGTCCGGTCTGTTGGTGTCAGTCCTTCTTTTTCCAAGTTCAATCCAAACAAATATAACGGTCTGTGCTCTGCTATATTGGCATCAATTCCTGGTTTTTCTGTTCTCTGAGGCATTTTCAGATCCTGCGGCACTAATTTCTTTTTTATTTTTTTCCCGACTGTTACTTCTGTTTCTTTCTGAATATTTATAATATGATCAATCTCGCCTTCTTCCGTCAATGCTACCTCATAATGTATCTTTACCTTCGAATATCCTTCCGGAAGTACCTTTTCTGCTGCCGACAGCATATCATAATAATCACATAATGCTTTTATCAGCATCGCAATCCCTCCCTGTATTTTTGAACATCAATGACTCCCTCAATCATGTGCGGTCTGTAGTATAATGTTTTTGCACGATCGGAGAATTTGGGATTTTCCCAGTCTCCATTAATGGGTTTCCCCCTGTCTTCAAACTGTACCTCATAACTCATATATCCGAGATCAACATCCCCCATTTCCTTGATTCTGCTGCTTATCATTTCTGTATCAAACGAATCTACCAGTTCTATTCTTTTTACCGGAAATTCACTGCACCCAAGACATGGTGTCCGAAACCATTGACCTTTTTCCAGTCTTCGTTTCAAAATGTTATAATGCTTATTTTCTCCGTCATCTTCTCGATTATTTTTCAAGCCGGTCAGCTCAAAGTGAAATTCTATACCATATTTCACTTTTTTCAGAACCATTGCTGCCCTCTGACTTCTGCTTTGAGAAGTATAGATACAAGGATCTCCTCCTTTCTGTTTCATCTGATTTTTTACTGCACTGAGCAGTACCTTATCTTTTACTTCATTTCTTCGAATATTTGCAAAATCAATCTCCTGAAATACAATGATTTTGTCAATCACATAACGGATTGCCGGTTTCCAGTACACACTCTTTAACATTCCTTCCAATGCTCCCGGTGTCGGAACATCATAGCTGACTCGTTCCACTTTCAATTCCGGTCGCGTAAAGCATGCATAATCTCCTTCCACTATGATTTTAAATCCATATCCCATTGTTTTTCACCTCTTCTTTCATAAAAAATAATCTTGTGCTTCCAATAAAATTCCTAAATTTTCGTCATAATAATCTTCATTTGTCAGACAGTATATTCCCGTACCAAAATCGTCTGCAACATGTTGTTTTATCAACTCATCCAATTCTTTCTTAGTAACTGTACAGGTATACTTTTGCAGCTCCTTCTCATTTTCGATTTTTGTATATCTCAGAGTATCCACCAGTTTTCTGCTCTTTTCATCTCTTGGTACAACAATAGAACATGTCCTATCAGGGATCAGTTCAAATTGTTCTGCATAAGTCTGAAATGGCAGATTTTCAAAAGACCTGCACTTTATATGCATCGTATTTTTCTGAATATTCTCTTGTTTTAAGAAAAACACTTCTTCATAGTATTCTTCAATACATTCCGGCTGTGAAATATCTTTATACTCCGCCAACAAACGTTGCGTAATATTCATCTTGTCATTCTGTGCTTCATTTTCAAATTCAAACACAAAAACTTCACCCTTATCCCGCTTTCCTTCTCTGTTACATCTGCCTCCCGACTGGAGAATACTGTCCAGACCATTCAATTCACGAAAAACGGTATATACATCCAAATCAACTCCTGCCTCAATAAGCGATGTAGAAATAATCGTAATCCTTCTCTCTTCCGGTATATTTCCATCTGGAAAATCTTCATCCAGGCTTTTCAGTTCTTCTCTGATAGCCTGCAGAACTTTTTGTCTGTCATATGCAGTCATATAAGTCGATAAGTGATATTTTCTTCCTGTACACATCTGAAAAAGTTGTCTTGCATTTTTCTTCTTGTTTACGATAATCAATCTGGACGGATACTTTTCACTTTTAGCTAATAGTCCTTCCGGACTTACTTTTCCCATATTGATATATTGACATTTTTGAAACTTTTCAAAAAGCGTCTTATCCTTGATCAAATTTTCGATTCGATTATTTGCCGGTGCATAAAGCTTCAGCAACTTTTCAAAATCAGGCATCGTTGCCGTAAGAAAAACAGCTTCGCTGTTCAGATATTTCGTTATATAGGCAATTCCCTGAAGACATGGCTGTAAATAATCCTGCGGCATCATATGTGCCTCGTCAAAAATCAGAATACTGTCTGCCATATTGTGCAATTTTCGAAGTTTTCCTCTTTTATTTGAATAAATGCTTTCAAAAAACTGTACTGCTGTTGTTATGATAAATGGAGCATCCCAATTTTCTACTGCTATTTTAGCTGCTTCTCGATAATCCTCATTTAAATCCACCTTCTCATCATAAGAAAAAGTTGACTGATGTCTTAAAATCTCCAGATTATTTCCAAAAAGTTTTTCAAAAACCTCTGCTGTCTGATCAATAATACTGTTATACGGGATCACATAGATAATTCTTTTTTTCTTTTTCGCTATTGCTCTTTGCAGTGCTATTTTCGCACTCGCTAATGTTTTTCCACTGCCGGTTGGCATATTTATAAGGTAGATGTGTGCATCTTTTGTACTGTTTCGATATGCCTGCTCCTGCAGCAAGCTTCTCGTCTTCTGCAATTCTGTTTTTACTTCAAACGCCTGTAACTGAACATTTATTTTTTCAAGACACTTTTCAAAATCAGCCTGCAATTTTCTCACTACTTCTGTACTTCTGCAAAACTCCGCGGTGTCTGTTGAATCTGCATCTACCAGACAGGAAAATAAATATCTTGTCAGAAATGTAAACTTATCAATTAACCAATCCGCATTTCTTCCGCAATCCGCAGCAAGAAACTGCTGCCATTTTCGAATATCTAATTCCGGCAGTTCCAGTTCTTGCTTGTAGGCATCGTAATCCTCAAACGTCCTGTTCATTCTGCCTTTCAGACTGTTATCCTCATCATTTCCAAATCCCCCATTTGGGATTCCCGTGTGATGTCCTGCAATGCAATACTGCATCATCAGATTCATTGGCTTTGGATACTTTTCACCCACTGCAATTGCTCCACAGGTTGAATGTTCTACACGAATATTTTCCCCTCGGATTCTTCTTTGAAATCCCTCCTGATACTTTCCGATATCATGTGCTTTTCCTGCCGCATAAGCTAGATCTTCCATTTCCGGAATTGCATATTCTTTGCAAAGATTTGCCGTATTCTCACAATGTTCCCGGACAGTTTGTACCTCATTTGTATACTCATTTCTGTGTGCAATATATATTTCCCCCATATTGCTGTACCCTCCTGTATTCTCATAATTTACTTATACCATTCTTTTTCTTTTATGTCAATTTTTTCTTTATTTAGTTAAATATAATTTACATATCATTATATCTTTTATCAGCTGATCAAAATTTTCAAACACAACTGTGTAAACATATTACCTTCTGACTCGGTACCATAATAAAAATGACCGTATGAAAACTTTTCATTTTCGCATACGATCATCTTTATACTTAACAAAATAATTTCTACTCACATGCACAACCTGTACAGACTTTCCAATTATATTTTATCTTTCCTATTTTTTCAACTGCTTAGTCAAAATCTATCTTAAATCTTACCCGTCAAAAAAGACCAGCACTTTCGCACTGGTCTTTTTCCTTACTTCAACTTTATTTCTTGTTTCTTACTTTGTGATCTTCACGCTTGCCTTCTGGCCTTTTCCTTTCAGCAGTCGTTTGTAGCGTGTCAGTTTCTTCTTCGGTACTTTGATCTTACATTTTTTGTCAATACCTTTGAAGGCCTTGCTTCCGACTTTCTTCAGCTGTGTGGATTTGATCGTGATCTTTTTCAGTTTCTTTGCACCGTTAAATGCATTTGCACCGATCTTGTTTACGTTTTTGCCAATGATAACCTGCGTCAGTTTTTTGTTGTTCTTGAATGCATTCTTTGAGATCTCGGTTACTTTGAAGGTAACGCCGTCAATTTTTACAGTTCCAGGAACGGTAAATTTCTTTTCTGTTGCTTTTCTCGGTTTCACCAGAGCAACGGTTCCGTTCTTTGCATCGGATTTTGTTACTTTGTAGAATCCTCTTCCAACCGGTTTGGTTGTTCCGACAGCAGGTACTTTCTGAGTATTCGGATTTGTGTTTGGCTTTTCTGTTCCAGGCTGTGTGCTTGGTGTTTCCGGCTGTTTATTCGTTTCGGTTTCTTTGCCCGTTTCAGTTTCTTTGCCAGTATCCGGCTCGCTGCCTGCCACTTTCAGATTCTGCTCTGCTTTTTTCAGGCTGTCCAGTGCTTTGCGGACGTCTGCGGCACTTGCAGTCTTAGAAGCGGCTGCTTCTTTTGCTGCTGCCAGTGCATTCTGGAATGCATTCCAGCTTGCATCGCTGTAATCGCCTTTTGTTTTGTCTTTTACTTCTGCAATCTTGCTGTTCAGTACTGCTTTTGCTTCTTCTAACTGTACATTTGTGGTCGGATCTTCCTCCCATTTTGCAAACAGTGTCAGATCTGCACTTACCGGTGATGCTGCTGTATATGCTACTGTGCAGTTTACATCGCTGTACCAGCCCTTGAATACATATCCAGCTCTGGTCGGATTCTGCGGCAGGCTCCAGCTTTCGCCGGCTGCTACTTTCAGAGACTCAATGCTGTTTCCGCCTTTTGTATCAAAAGCAACGGTGATTTTTTTCTGTGTTGTTGTGTTCTTAATTGCTTTTCCGTAAACTTCTACTTCGCAGATATGGTTTCCGCCATGTGCTGTTCCACTTGTCAGAATACTTCCGCGTGTGTAAATACGGATATAACGTGCTTTCTGTTCTTTTGCTTCAAATGTCTTTCCTTCTGATGTTTCTGCATATTTTGCATCCGGATTTGCAAGCTTTTCATTGCTCAGCAGTCCGTATGCATACTTGGAATCTGAAACGCTGCTGTACAGCACGGTATCATTTGTATCAAAAGCAGCATCTTCAGATGCAACTACGATCGTATCCTGGTAGGTACGTCCGTCCGCAAAATAACGCCACATTTTTACCTGATCCAGCTTGAATACATCGCCAAGATCGATCTGGAAGTATACGTTGGTTCCTGCCAGTACATCACTGTGAACTACCCATTGTCTAAAGCCAATGGGCTTCCTGCTTCGCAGACCTCGTAACCTACTATCTCCACAGGCGTTCATTCGGGCAGTCCCTGCCCTATATTGTTATTGTTATTTTTATGCTATTCGTCTTAATCCTTCTTCCAGTATATTCTTTGCTGCATTGATAT
>ERZ1035006.1641-NODE-1641-length-14230-cov-3.754568_pt1 | contig 14230 bp, 14 predicted proteins | sample MGYA00520694_ERZ1035006 | MGnify/ENA primary metagenome ERZ1035006 (study PRJEB33766, sample SAMN09781746) | gut metagenome | biome: gut microbiome | host: Homo sapiens | place: Madagascar | study: EMG produced TPA metagenomics assembly of the PRJNA485056 data... | reverse complement strand
AAACGGGAGGTTTTATCGCAGCAGATTCATCCGCCGCTTGTAATCTCCGTAAACCCGGTTGAGCAGGAAGCATTGCGGAAGAACATGGACTTCTTTGAGCAGATGGGCTTTCAGATTGAGAGCTTTGGCGGAAACGAATACATGCTTCGTGCAGTTCCATTAGAAACCTATGGTCTGGCGGCGCAGGATATTTTTATTGATTTTGTAGACTCGCTGACAGAAGAGGGCAATCATCTGAATATGGATCTTTTTATTTATAAGATCGCAACCATGGCATGTAAGGCTGCGGTAAAGGGCAATATGAAGCTTTCCTTTGCGGAAGCAGATGCTCTGATCGATCAGTTATTACAGCTGGATAATCCATATAATTGCCCACATGGCAGACCAACCATTATAGCCATGACGGAAACAGAGCTTGAAAAGAAATTCCGTCGAATCCAGAATTGACAGGAAATGAAACAGATATGAAACAGGAATATCAAACGAAAAAACCATTAATAATACTGACCGGTCCGACTGCTGTCGGGAAAACAAAGCTTTCCATTGAGCTGGCGAAGGCTGTGAACGGGCAGATGATTTCTGCGGATTCCATGCAGGTGTACCGACATATGGATATTGGCACCGCCAAGATACGCCCTGAAGAAATGCAGGGCATTCCACATTATCTGATCGATGTGCTGGACCCGTGGGAAGCTTTTGATGTTGTTCGATTTCAGGCAATGGCAAAAGAAGCACTGGATAAGATCTATGCTGCAGGTGCAATTCCGATTGTAGTCGGCGGTACCGGATTTTATATTCAGGCATTGCTATATGATATTGATTTCGATGAGAATGATTCGGAAACCGATTACCGGGCAGAGCTTCAGACGTTTGCAGATCAGCATGGAGCCGGGGCACTTCATGACCGGCTTCGTCAGGTGGATGAGAAGTCTGCTCTTATGATCCATCCAAACAACGTCAAGCGTGTCATCCGGGCACTGGAGTTTTATCACCAGACAGGCACAAGAATATCCGAGCATAACGAAACACAACGGCAGAAGGAGTCACCTTACCGGTTTGTTTATTTTGTGCTTGATGATGAGCGGGAGCGGATTTATCAGCGGATCGACCAACGGATCGATCAGATGCTGGAGCAGGGCCTGGTCGCAGAGGTAAAACAATTGCGGGATATGGGATGTACCAGAGATATGGTTTCCATGCAGGGACTCGGCTATAAAGAAATTCTGGCCTATCTGGATGGTGAATGCACCCTTGAAGAAGCGGTTTATATTCTGAAGCGTGACACCAGACATTTTGCCAAACGGCAGCTGACCTGGTTCCGAAGAGAGCAGGAGGTCCGCTGGATCGAGCGGCAGGAGTATCCGGATGAAACGGCTATGCTGCAGGCCATGCTATCACAGCTTCCGGCTGAATTCTTACAAAATAATTACAGTTTTTAAAAGCAAATTTACAAACAGACCGGAATGATAAATAATAGTCCGGTATCAGGAAATAATGGAGTAATATAATGAAAAAAGCAGATATTTATGAAATGTATCATCATATGGGGATCAGTCAGGAGGTTTTTGACCGATGCCAGGAAGCGGAGGATTGTCTGACGGAGCGTTTTGCGGAAATTGACCGGATTGCCGAATATAATCAGGCAAAGGTACTTTATGCCATGCAGAAGAATCAGCTGAGCGAAGCCCATTTATATCCGTCTACCGGATATGGCTATAACGATATCGGTCGTGATACTCTGGAAAAAATCTATGCGGATATTTTCCATACAGAGGATGCACTGGTTCGTTCGCAGATCACATGCGGAACTCACGCATTGCATATTGCACTTGCAGGAAATCTGCGGCCGGGTGATGAAATCCTGTCGCCGGTCGGAAAGCCATATGATACTCTGGATGAGATTATCGGTATCCGGCCATCCACGGGTTCATTAGCCGAGTACGGCGTTACCTACCGACAGGTGGACCTGCTGGAAAATGGTGATTTTGACTGGGATGGAATCCGGAATGCGATGAACGAGCATACACACTTGATTGAGATCCAGCGTTCCAAAGGGTATGCAACCAGACCGACGCTTTCCGTAGAGCGAATCGGGGAACTGATTGCATTTATAAAGGACATTAAGCCGGACGTTGTCTGCATGGTTGATAACTGTTACGGTGAATTTGTAGAAACGATAGAGCCTTCCGATGTCGGTGCTGATATGGTAGTCGGTTCGCTGATCAAAAATCCGGGTGGCGGTCTGGCTCCGATTGGTGGCTATATTGCCGGAACCAGAGAATGTGTAGAACGGGCGGCGTATCGTCTGACTGCACCGGGACTCGGAAAAGAACTGGGTGCCAGCCTTGGCGTTACGGCTTCCTTTATTCAGGGACTTTTTCTGGCACCGACCGTTACGGCAGCGGCCCTGAAGGGTGCCATTCTGGCTGCTAATATTTATGAAAAACTGGGATATCATGCGATTCCAAATGCAACGGAACCACGGTATGATATTATTCAGGCAATTGAATTCGGACAGCCGGAGCTTCTGATCGCATTTTGTGAAGGAATTCAGGCTGCAGCACCGGTAGACAGCTATGTAACGCCGACACCATGGGCAATGCCGGGATATGACAGCGATGTGATCATGGCAGCCGGAACCTTTGTGTCCGGAGCCTCTATCGAATTATCCGCAGATGGTCCGGTGAAACCGCCATATGCGGTATATTTTCAGGGCGGACTCACCTATCCGCATGCCAAGCTTGGAATTATGATGTCCCTGCAGCGAATAGTTGATAAGGGTACCAAATTATGGTAAAGTAGTAACGCAAGTAAAGCAGAAGGAGGATTCCTGTATGGCAGGCGGTAATTTAGGCAAAAATAACTGGGCGCTGTTTCTGATGATTCTGGCTGGAATTGTAATCGGCGGATTCATCGGCTGGCTGACAAAGGATGTTGCTTTTTTGAGCTGGTTAAATTTCGGTCAGTCATTCGGACTGAGTAATCCAATCGTCTTAGACCTTGGAATAGTAGTTCTGACCTTTGGACTGACAATCAAAATTACAATCGGGGGCATTATCGGGGTGATCATCGGGGTTGTAATATATAAGTTACTTTAATAAAACAAAACGGAGTCCTTTTCAAAGCGGGAAAGGACAATATGAGAGAAAACATGAAGAATTTACCGGAATCGGAACGCCCGTATGAGCGTTGTGAACGGTATGGAGCAAAGGTTTTAACCGATGCCGAACTGCTTGCGGTGATCATTCGCAGCGGAAGTGCAGAGTTCAATTCCGTCCAGGTCGCAAGGCAGATTCTGGAAAAGGATCCGAATCATAAGAATCTGACCGGGTTATACTATCTCAGTAGGAAGCAGCTTCTGGAGATACCCGGAATCGGTTCTGTGAAGGCAACGCAGCTGCAGGCAATTGCAGAGCTTTCCAGACGAATGTCTGCCGTCAGTCTGGAGTCGGGAACGATATTGAAGCGGCCGGCAGCACTGGCAGAGTATTTTATGAATGAGCTGCGATACGAAGGGCAGGAGTGTGTCTATGCGGTATTTTTAGATCAGAAATGCAGCCTGATTCACTCACAAATGATTACGCGTGGAACCGTAAATGCATCCTTGATCTCGCCCAGAGAGATTTTCCTGGAGGCTTTGAACTGGAATGCAGTCTATCTGGTTCTGATTCATAATCATCCATCCGGGAATGTGTCACCCAGCCGGGAGGATCAGACCGTGACCGCACAGCTGAAGGAAGCGGGGACCATGATCGGGATTCCGCTCCTGGATCATATTATCGTAGGACATTCTGCATATTACAGCTTTGCGGAAACAGGAACATTATAAGATTACTTTATATAGAAAGAAGCAAAAGTATGAGATTTAATAATAAAAAGAGTATTCCACCTAAATATATATTATTGATTTTAACTATGGTATGTCTGCTTTTGATCGGTGCTTCTGTAGCATTTGAAGAGGTATTGACTCCATTGCGGTTTATCACCGGTATTACGATTACACCGATGCAGAAGGGAATCAATGCTGTCGGAAGCTGGGTAACGGATAAAATCGATATGCTTGCTGACATCCGGGATCTGCAGGCAGAGAATGAAGAACTGCGGTCTCAGCTCGATGCCTATCAGTCTGAGAATAAGATGATCATGTCCGATACCAATGAGTTAAATGATTTACGGAAGCTATATGAGCTGGACTCCCGGTATCCGGATTATGAGAAGGTGGCAGCGAATGTAATCTCAAAGGATAGCGGAAACTGGTTTGATACATTTATTCTGGATAAAGGCTCGAATGTCGGAATCCAGGTAGGCTGTAATGTCATGGCCGGCAACGGACTGGTCGGGATCGTAACAGAGGTGGGTCCTAATTATGCCAAGGTCCGGGCAATTATTGACGATAACAGCAATGTCAGCGCGATGTTTCTGACAAATTCCAGTCTGTGTAACGTGGTTGGCGATGAAAAGTATATGGACGAGGGTTATATCCGCGTGGAGCATATTGATAAGGATCTGGATGTATCAGAGGGAGATGAGCTTGTCACCTCCAATATCAGTGATAAGTTTCTTCCGGGCATTACGATCGGATATGTACAGAATCTGACTCTGGATTCCAATAATCTGACCATGTCGGCAGATCTGGTTCCGGCAGTGGATTTTGATAATATTCAGACCGTACTGGTCGTTCTTGATCTGAAACAGAGTGAAAAAGGAAATGAGTGATTACTGACATGCGTAGATTTTTGATTCAATTACTGATCATTTTAATATGCTTTTTATTGCAGACTGCTGTATTTCGGTATATAACCTTTGCAGATATTATTCCGAACGTACTTCTGATTCCGACAATGGCATTCGGAATGATGCGTGGACGGAGAGAAGGCATGGTTGTCGGTTTTATTTCCGGACTGCTGCTTGATATTTTCTATGGTGCCATGATCGGTCCGTATGCATTGTTATATATGTATCTCGGTTATATCAACGGCTTTTTCCACAGAGTCTACTATATGGAAGATCTGTTACTTCCGATGTTGATGTCCGGTGCCAATGATCTGGTATTTAGTTTGATCGTATATTTTGTATCATACCTGATGCGGAACCGACTGGATTTCGGATTCTATTTTCTGCATGTCATATTACCGGAGGTTATTTACACGATGCTGATAACACTCATCCTATATAAACCACTGGTAAAAATAAACCGCTGGCTGAAGGATAAAGAAGAAGGGATGGAAAACGGATGATTCGAGAATTATTTGGGGCAGTTAAGGATTTCCTGAAGGGCTATATGAGCCACCGCCTGTTTCCATTAACAATTATATTTTTTATTTTATGTGGTATTTTGGTGTACCGGTTGTTTGTTCTGCAGATCGTGGACGGACAGGAATATCTGGATAATTTTACGTATAAGCAGGAGCGGACGGTCACAGTTCCGGCTTCCCGCGGCATTATCTATGATAAGAACGGAAAAGAACTGGCTTATAATGAGATATCCTATTCGGTTACATTTGGAAACAGTGAACAGCTGGAGAGTAAGGCTGCCGAGCTGAAGATGGGTGAGGATGAACTGAAAAACCAGATCGTACATGAGACCATTCAGATTCTGGAACGGAACGGCGATCAGGTAATCTACAGTGATTTCCCGATTGCCATCGACTCCAATGGTAATCTGGGCTTTACGGTTGAAGGAAGTGCGTTGACCAGATTCCGGATGGAGGTTTATGCGGTCAGTAAAGAAGAGGATCTGAAGGAGCATAAGAATGCGACAGCAGAGGACATCTTCCAGTATCTTCGCAATAATAACAATGCGAAAAAGAACCGGAATTTCGATATTGCGGATGAATACTCGAAAGAGGATGCATTAAAGATCATGGCGGTCCGTTATTCGCTATGGCTGAATCGTTTCCAGCAGTATGTAACGGTCAAGATTGCATTAAATGTTTCCGAAGAAAGTATTGCTCAGATTTCGGAAAGCAAGGATGAACTGCTGGGTATGGATGTTCAAGTGGATTCCACCCGTGTCTATACAGACGCAAAATATTTTGCAAATATTATCGGGTACATCGGAAATATTTCCTCAGATGAGCTTGCGGAATATAATGCAAATCTAGCGGATGAGGATAAATATGTTTCTACCGATGTCGTCGGCAAGGCCGGGCTGGAATACGTTCTGGAGGATGAATTACGGGGACAGAAAGGTTCTCAGAATCTGTTTGTGGATAATATGGGACGTGTGCTGGAGGTCGTATCCAGCAGTGATGCGACAGCCGGAAATGATGTATATCTGTCCATTGACAGTGATCTGACAAAGTTCTGTTATGATGCTCTGGAACGGGAGCTGTCCGGAATTTTACTGGCACATTTGTCGGAGGGCAATTCCAGGGGTACCGAGAAAAATATTCTGATTCCGATCAATGATGTATATTTTGCATTGTTTGATAATAACACATTATCCATGGATCATATTCGTTCGGAGAGTGCAAGCAGCAATGAGCAGAGCTTTCTCAGCAGCTTTGAATCGAGTCAGTCCGGGGTTTTGTCAGCCGTTGAGAATGAATTGCTGAATTCGGATGTGGCGATGAAGGATTTATCAGAGGCAAATCAGGAATATATGCAATATGTTTATGAGATGCTGGTTGATAATAAGATTCTGGATGTAACCGTGATCCCGGATAATGATGATACGTATGTTGCATATAACACCAGCCAGACGATCGGACTGGGGGCTTATTTAAGATATGCGATCAACCAGAATGCAATTAATATTTCGAACTTTGAATTAAACAGTGATTATTATGATTCAGAAGAAATCTATAACGCACTGGTCAGCAATATCATCACAGAGTTGAAGCAGGATAGCGAATTCGACAAACTGGTCATCAAATATATGATACAATCAGGGGTGACAAGCGGAAGACAGATCTGTCTGATGTTATATGATCAGGGTGTTTTAAGTACCGAGGACGAAGATTATGCACCACTGGAAAGCGGACAGCTCAGCGCTTATACCTTTATGTACCGGAAAATCCAGAAAATCGAGATCACACCTGCACAGCTGGCACTGGACCCGTGTTCCGGCTCTGTGGTAGTAACAGATGTCAATACCGGCAAGGTTCTGGCTCTGGTCAGTTATCCAAGCTATGATAATAACCGGTTGACCAATACGATTGATACGGCATATTATATGAAACTGAATTCCGATAAGACAACCCCGATGTTTAACCGGGCGACCCAGCAACGTACAGCACCCGGTTCGACCTACAAGATGCTTACGACAGTTGCCGGTGTACAGGAGGGCGTTCTCGGACTGAATGAGTCCATCGCTACCCACGGCATCTTTACAGAGATCACACCGAGCCCACGATGCTGGATTTATCCCGGCAACCATGGCACGATCGATATTCCAAAGGCACTGGAGGTATCCTGCAACTATTTCTATTATGAGGTAGGTTACCGCCTGGGTCTGGACGGAACCGGTGGTTTTAATGAGCAGACGGGCCTGGAGCGATTGTCCAAATATGCAACCGTATTCGGCTTGGATCGGAAATCCGGTGTTGAGGTATCGGAGATCGACCCGATCGTATCAAACGACAGTCTGGTCCGTTCCTCAATCGGGCAGGGCAAAAACAGCTACACACCGGTTCAGCTTGCACGATATGTAAATACCATTGCAACACGCGGTGATTGCTATGATCTGTCATTGATCAGTGATATTAAGAATTATGAGGGTAACAGTGTCTATGATAAGGAGCCGGTTGTGACATCCCATCCGGAGATTTCATCCGCATTATGGGATTCCATCTACAGCGGTATGCGCCGGGTTGTTACAGATAATACAGCCGCAACCAGTCTGTTGAATCAGATGGATGTTGCCGTTGCCGGTAAGACCGGTACCGCACAGGAGGATCTGACAAGAGCCAACCATGCATTGTTTGTTTCATTTGCACCATATGAGAAGCCGGAGATCACGGTCACAACGGTTATTCCGTTCGGATATTCATCCGGAAATGCGGAAGAGCTGGCCAGCATGATCTACGCATATTATTTCCAGCCGGAATTACTGGAGAATCATACCGTATCCGGAAACAGTGTGCATACAGATTAATACTTGCCAAGGCTGACCGATATGGTATATATTGTTATTATATGTTTAAAGAATGTACATGGATGAGGTGACATCATGAAGGAACATGTATTAATAAAGGGAAACCGCTATGGAATTGTTCTGGTCTTAGATCCGGATGTTCCATTCGAGGATCTTCTGATCGAGATCGGAGTCCGCTTTGATGACTCCAGCAAATATTTTAACAGTAATGCACAGAGTGCCATTACATTTGAAGGCAGAGATTTATCCTCCGAAGAGATTGAACGGATTCTGGATCTGATCAAGAAACGGACAACCCTGCGGATTCCATATGTAATTGATAATAATAAAGAAACCGAAGAAAAGTTTCAACGGATCATTGAAGGACGACAGCAGGAGAATGCACCTGCTTCCGATGACGGTACACGTTATATTTATCCGGATCAGAATGATGGGTTGTTTTACAAGGGAACCCTTCGGTCCGGTCAGACACTGGAGTCTTCCGGAAGTCTGGTTATGATCGGAGATGTGAATCCGGGTGCAACCGTCATGTCGAACGGAAATATCATTATTCTCGGAAGTCTGAAGGGGACCGCGATAGCAGGAGCCGGTGGAAATAAAAACGCCTTTGTTCTTGCACTGGTTATGACCCCGATGCAGGTACAGATCGGTGACATTATCGGCCGGTCGCCGGATAAGCCGAAGAAACTGTTTGGCAATAAGAATATGGACGCACAGATTGCGTTTGTTGAAAATGATAATATTTATATCGAACCAGTTAGTAAATCGGTTCTGAATGATATTAATATATAATATGTAGCACGCTGATGCGTGCGTAGGTCCTCAATTAAAAATTGAGGACAAATAATGTAGTGCACTGATGTGCACGTAGGTCCTCAATTAAAAATTGAGGACAAATAATACCGGAGTGGAGGAATGAAACGTGAGTGAAGTAATCGTTATAACATCAGGAAAAGGTGGTGTCGGAAAGACTACAACTACTGCGAACGTAGGTACAGGTCTTGCCAAATTAAATAAGAAGGTTGTATTGATCGATACTGATATAGGTCTGCGTAATCTGGATGTTGTTATGGGTCTGGAGAACCGTATCGTATATAATCTGGTTGATGTCGTAGAAGGTAACTGCAGATACAAGCAGGCATTAATTAAAGATAAGCGTTATCCGAACCTGTTTCTGCTTCCGTCAGCTCAGACCAGAGATAAAACCTCTGTATCCCCGGAGCAGATGAAGAAGCTGGTAGATGAATTACGGGAAGAGTTTGATTACATACTGCTTGACTGCCCGGCAGGAATCGAGCAGGGATTTAAAAATGCAATTGCAGCTGCAGATCGTGCACTGGTTGTGACAACACCGGAAGTATCTGCAATCCGTGATGCCGACCGGATCATCGGTCTGTTAGAGGCGAATGAGATCAAGAAGATCAATCTGATCGTAAACAGAATCCGTATGGATATGGTAAAACGTGGTGACATGATGTCTATTGATGATGTTGTGGAGATTCTGGCAATTGACCTGATCGGTGCTGTACCGGATGATGAAAATATTGTTGTCTCTACGAACCAGGGCGAACCGCTGGTTGGCGATAATTCACTTCCGGGTAAGGCTTATATCAATATCTGCAAGAGAATCATGGGTGAAGATGTACCATATTTAGACTTATCAAATGATGGTTTCTTCAAGAAATTATCAAAGATTTTCAAGAAGTCTAATTAACGAAGGAGGGAACAGATTACTATGGGATTAAAAGAGCTGTTTTTTGGAAGGAAAAAGACCTCTGGAGATTATGCAAAAGACCGTCTGAAATTATTATTGGTATCGGATCGTGCGAATTGCTCACCAGATGTTATGGAGCAGATCAAAAACGAAATTATTCAGGTAATTTCAAAATATGTTGAAATCGATGCGTCCGGACTGGATATCCAGATCACCCAGACAGAGTCTGAGGGCGGAAATGGCAAGGTTCCGGCAATTTATGCGAATATTCCGATCAAGGAATTAAAGGCAAATAATACAAAAAAGTAGGAAGCATCACTTATGTTTAAGGGATATCGATTACGGGATTACAATTTCAAACTGGTAATACTGGTACTGATTGCAACTGTTTTTGGAACAATCGTAATCAACAGTGCAGACAGCTCCTATACGAATAAGCAGATTATAGGATTGATTGGCTGCCTGTGTGTAATGGCATTTCTTTCATTGTTTGACTACCATTATTTTTGTAAGCTGTGGCTGGTGATATACGGAATTAACCTGATCATGCTGATCGGACTGATTCCTTTTGGTAAAACCGTTAATAATGCAAAGCGCTGGTATGGTATCGGAAACTTCATGACCATTCAGCCATCCGAGTTCACCAAGCTGTTTATGATCATATGTATGGCAGTATTGCTGACAAAGCTGAAGGATAAGCTGAATACCTGGAAAAGTCTGTTGCTGATTGCCGTATTTTGTGCGCCGCCATTATTATTAATTCAGAAACAGCCGGATCTGTCTACGACAGTTGACATTTTTCTGGTTATGGTAGCCATGATCTATGTGACAGGGCTCAGTTATAAGCTGATTGGAATTGTGGCATTGATTCTGGTTCCGCTCAGCAGTGTATTTTTCTGGTATATCCAACAGCCGGGGCAGAAGCTCTTAAACGATTACCAGCTGGGACGAATCCTTGCATTCCGTTATCCGCAGGACTACGCATTAACGACAGGATATCAGCAGACAAATTCTGTCATGGCAATCGGCTCCGGAATGTTGACCGGCAAAGGCCTTACTTCAGATTCGCTGGCAACGGTTAAGGATGCCAATCTGATTTCCGAGCAGCAGACAGACTTTATTTTCTCGGTTGTCGGAGAAGAGCTGGGCTTTATCGGATGTGTGTTTATTATTGCAATTCTGCTGTTGATAGTGTTACAATGTATACGTATAGCAAGAAGGGCAGAGGATACCGAAGGAATGCTGATTGCTGCCGGTGTTGCTACGTTGATTTGTTTTCAGACATTTATAAATATTGGAGTTGCGACCCAGATATTACCAAATACCGGATTACCTTTACCGTTTGTAAGTTATGGGCTAAGCTCGCTATTGTCGAGTTGCGGTGGAATCGGGTTGGTACTGAATGTTGGTCTGCATAAAAAAAAGTATTGAGGTGAGCTTATGAATATAGGATTAATTGCACATGACAGCAAAAAGAAGCTGATGCAGAACTTTTGTATAGCTTATCGAGGAATTCTGTGCAAACACGACCTGTTTGCAACCGGTACTACCGGACGTTTGATCGAAGAGGTTACAAACTTAAATGTATACAAGTACTTAGCCGGACACTTAGGCGGTGAGCAGCAGTTAGGCTCACAGATTGAGAATAATGATTTGGATATGATGATCTTTTTACGAGATCCGCTGACACCCAAATCACATGAGATTGATGTAAATAACATTTTTCACTTATGCGATATGCATAACATACCGTTGGCAACCAATCTGGCGACTGCAGAGCTTTTGATCAAGGCTCTGGACCGTGGAGATCTGGAATGGCGGGATGTATACAGGTAAATGATAAAGCTGCCGGAGAACCTATCATCAGGCAGCTTTCTTCACGCATATCCATGGTGAAATAAGGAGGACGTATGAAACGTTATATCGCGCTGTTTTTCAGTGTAGTTTTATGTTTTGGAATGCTGACAGGCTGTCAGGAATACGAAATGACACCGGAAGCATCCAGTTATTTTCATATTGACAATAGCAGGGCTTATACAAGCACTCTGACCGAATCACCGATCATTAAGAGCAGTTTTGCATCTTCCTATGCGGTGATTCCATATGGAACCTATGATAACCGACCGTTTTCTTCTGCAGTTCTTTGCATCAATAATACAACGAACCAGATGATTCAGGCATCCAATCCGTTCGAGAAGATTTATCCGGCCAGTATCACGAAAATAATGACAGCCCTTCTGGTTCTGGAACAGGGACGTCTGGATGATACGGTTACAATTACGGAGGATATTGTATTAAATGATGCCCAGGCTGTTACCATCGGTTTAAAGGTCGGTGATACGCTGACTGTCAGCGAATTACTTCATGGGCTTCTGATCACTTCCGCGAATGACTGTGCAGTTGCTCTGGCACGTTATATTGCCGGAAATGAGGCTGATTTCGTAGAACAGATGAATCAGCGGGCAAAGGAGCTTGGTGCCACTCATACACACTTTGTAAATCCACATGGTCTTCATGACGAAAATCATTATACAACCGCTTATGATCTGTATCTGATTTTCCGGGAGGTCATCCAGCATCCGGAGTTTCAGGAGATTACCAGTACTGCGGAATATACCATCCAGTATACAGACGGTGAAGGAAATCCGGTGGAAATTCCGATTTCCAATTCCGATCTTTTCATTTCCGCGGGATATCCGCTGGAAGAGGGCATCACAGTAGTTGCTGGCAAGACCGGCACTACCAATGAGGCCGGCTGTTGTCTTATTGTGGAAGCAAAGGACAGCAAAGGACAGGATTATATTGCACTGGTATGTGGCGCACCTTACCGGGATTCTCTGTATTATCAGCTCCAGCAGGTACTGGATCAGATCGTTACAACCGATGAAATTAGCACAACTTCTTGTTGTACTTCCAATAAGGTTGTACTATAATTAGTGGTAGTGGATTTCTATAAGATGACAGGAGGATGTTGAATCATGATTCAAATTATAGCGGGTGACAAAGGTACAGGAAAGACAAAGGAATTGATAACGAAGGCAAATGATGCTGCATTATTAAGTGTATCACCGATCATATATCTGGATAAGAATAACAAGCATATGTATGAGCTTTCCAATCAAATCCGAATGATCAACGTATCCGACTTTCATATTGAGAATTTTCAGATGTTCTGCGGCTTTTTATATGGAATCGCATCACAGGATTATAATTTAAATGAAATCTATCTGGATGGCTTCCTGACAATTGCACATATCAGCAAGGAAGAGCTGGAGCAGGCTGTCAAGGCAATGTCCCTGTTCTCTGAATCTCAGGGAATCAATCTGGTGATCAGTGTATCCATGAGTGCCGATGAGATGCCGGATGCTGTGAAAGAACTTGTAACGGTTTCATTATAAGAATAATCTGGGACAGGTGATTTCCACCCGTCCCTTTTTGAACGTTTAAATCTAAATTCAGGAGTTTATAAATGAGTCAGAAGAAAGTTGTAAAACTTCATAATGTACCCAATCTGAATATCGGTGTAATCATCTTTGTACTCCTGTTTCTTTTCCTTGGAGTCCAGATTATACGCAGTCTGAATCAGAAGCATTATTCCATATACGAGGTTCAACGCAGTTATATGGACGATAATATCAGCGGTTCTGCCATCGCGCTTCGCAGCGAGACTCTGATTTCTACCGATGCATCCGGATATATCAATTATTATATCCGCAATGGAGAAAAGGTCGGAAAAAATGCCACGGTTTACACCCTGGATTCCACCGGTACGTTATCAGATATGATTTCTGAAGCTTCCGGAAATGACATTGTTCTATCAAGTGCAGGTTATGCAGAGGTTCAGAGTAATATCCGTGCTTTTCAGAGCTACTACTCGGATGTATCGTTTTCCGATGTATATGACTTTAAATATGAGCTGGATGGCGAGATCCTGGGGATTGCGAATACACAGGTTCTGGATTCCTTAACGGCTTCCGGTTCTATCGGTTCAACCTTTACACAGGTAAATGCGCCGGAAAGCGGTATGGTTACATATTATCAGGATGGATATGAGAATAAAAAACCATCTGACATTACAAATGATGATTTTGATACCACAAAGTATCAGCGTTCTTCTTTGAAAACGGGTGACGTATTGCAGGCGGGAAGTCCGGTTTACAAGCTGATTACCAGTGAAATATGGAATCTGGTATTGCCGTTATCTACGGAGGATGCCGAACGGCTGAAGGAAGATACCCGTGTTACGCTGAACATGCCGAATATTGCCAATGTTGTATATGGTGATATCGAAGTGATTCAGAATGGGGATGCTTATTTTGCCAATATTACACTGGACAAATTGCTGGTGAATTTCTGTAATGAACGCTATGTTCCGATCGAGATTGTAATGTCCAAGCGGGAGGGGCTGTCTGTTCCGA
>ERZ1035006.1635-NODE-1635-length-14290-cov-3.572532_pt1 | contig 14290 bp, 8 predicted proteins | sample MGYA00520694_ERZ1035006 | MGnify/ENA primary metagenome ERZ1035006 (study PRJEB33766, sample SAMN09781746) | gut metagenome | biome: gut microbiome | host: Homo sapiens | place: Madagascar | study: EMG produced TPA metagenomics assembly of the PRJNA485056 data... | reverse complement strand
CTGCGTCGCCGCCAGCTGTTCGCCGTTCAGGTCAAGATCCCAGTAGCCGTTCAGGAACGCTGCCGAATTCGCTTCCGCATAGAAAATCGACTTTGCCACCTGACGCACCCAGTACCACTGCGTGTAGCAGATCTTATAAACGGTGCTGCCTTCTTCCGCGCCGTGCTGCGCAAGGTACACACCTTCGACTTCTGCCACCGTGCCGTCGGGCAGCTGTTCGCCCGCCTTGTAGAAGCCGCCGGTAACGGTGCTGCCGTTTTCAGGATTTGTCTGACCGGAGAGGTATTCCATGTTGGTCGTGGTCAGAATCGTCTGGTTGCCCGCGCGAACCATCGCGTCAGGCGCGGTCTTGCTGTCCCAGCCAATCCAGCCGTCGGTGGTGAAGGGCGCATTCGTCCCCCACTCCTGCTGGTACATCATGACGCCCAGATTGTAGTTGGACGTGTTGCACAGGCCAGCCAGACGCGCATAGCCCGTCATGCCCGCGTTGGAGCCGCCTTCCTGGAAGCCCAGCTGGAAGCAGCGGGAATAGACTTCACGCACAGCCTGCTCGTCGCACCAAGTAAAGTGAACACCGCGGTCAGTTTCCTGGTCATTCATGAAGACATGCTTGAGGTAGCACACGATGCCCTTTTCCTTCGCACCGTTGATCACCGCCGCGCAGATTTTGCCGCCCTGCAGGCCGTCGGAAGAGAAGTACTCGTTGTTGCGGCCGGAGAAGGGCGAACGATGATGGTCAGCGCCCGGTCCAAGCCATTCCGTGTTGCCCTTGAGCAGAATCAGGTTGCCCATGATCACGCCCTCTTTGTACGCGAGGTCGGTGTTCCATGTAGCCGCCATGACGTCCGCAGAAGTCCACTGGTGGGTCGATTCGTAGTTCGTGGGGCTGTCCGCAGCGGTCGTAGACGGCTTTTCCGTAGAAGCCATGGAGACGCTGCCCCAGCCGTTGTAGGTCATCATCATCGCCAGCTCGTCGAAGGTCAGCTGGTTGAGGAATTCATCCCACTTCGGATCGTCATACGCCACGCCAATCATGTCTTTGAGCAGGATGGCGTTGTCGGAGGAGGCGTACATCCAGGCCAGCTGGTTGCCGTTCTCGTCCTTCTTGCTGATGAGCTGGTTCGTGTTGCTGCCCGTCACGGGATATTCGCCGAACTCACCCTTAACCTGCGTCCAGTTTTCGGGGACAGCGGTCTTCGACCACGCATAGCCCTTTTCGTCGTCTACTTCAAAGTACTGCTGATAGCGGGCGGTGTTGTCACGCGCGCCGGTCTGCGTGCTGGCCACATTGTAGTTGTCCCAGTAGGAAATCGCATTCAGCACATTGTTGTAGAAGGTCAAGTCGGATGCCGTGGGGGCCGCCGGGAAGGACAGGTCAAAGCCGTTGATGACCACGCCCAGCGGATTGGTGGGAACCATGTTGCCGCTGTAATTGCGGGTTGCGAACACCAATTCATCCTTGTCCTCGCCCTGATAAGTGTTCTGGGTTGCAGACTTGTTTTCCGCGCTGATTGCGCTGTTGCGGGACAGCACGGTCATGCCGGAGCCGTCCTTCATCATCTCGTCCGTGCGGATGTTGCCGTAGTTGACATCGCCCAGCTGGCTGTCCGCGTCGTAGCCGTCGCCGTTGTGATTCACACCAGCGGTGAACAGGGCGGAGAGCTGACCGCCGGAGAAGTCATCCTGTTCCGTCGCGATGGTCTGCGCCACCGTAAACTTAACTTCCTCGTAGGCATCGTCGTCCGCCGCAACATCGGTAGACAGGTCGAAGTGGCTGCTTTCCATCAGGCGCAGCGTGTATTCGCCCGCTTCAAGGATGTACGCGCCGCGCGTCTCGCCATCGTTCTGCACCTGATAGGAGTACCAGCTGGCCATATCCTGCACATTGATTGCGACGACAACCGTCTCGCTCTCGCCGGGCTGAATGACACCGGTCTTGGTATAGCCCACCAGCGTCACAGCCGCGTGTTCCGTCAGGCTCTGGCTGCTGTAATCATCGTAGGTCACATACGCCTGAACGATTTTCTTGCCTTCCATCTTGCCCGTATTGGTCACCGTCACAGGCACATAGATGGTCTCAACGTCCGCTGCCTTGTCCGCCGTGGAAGCGAAAACCGCCGTATCCGTCAGCGGCGTCATGGAAGCCGCATCCGTAAAGATGCCGCCCTGCTTGAAGGTAAAGGACGTGTAGCTCAAACCGAAGCCGAAGGGATACGCCACATAGCGGTCAAACCACGCCTGTGCAATATCCGTACCCTTGTATTCGACGCCGCGAATCGTAGCCGTTGCATCCGGATTCGCCACAAGGTAATTGTACAAGTCCGTGTAGTAGGTTTCGTAGAAGCGATACCCGTTGTAGATACCTTCTTCGTAATCAACACCATGGAAGCCTTCGCCGTCGGAGATGTACAGGGAGCCTGCCGCACCGCCTACGCCATCTTCATCCATGTACGTGTTGGAACCAGCACCGCCGGTCAAGCCGCCGGTCTGGGAGTTGTCGCCGAAGTTATACCAAGTGGGATCCGCCGTAAAGTCGGAATACCACTCGTCCACCAGCGCGCCGGAGGGCGAAATGCTGCCATTGAGCAGCTTCGCCACGCCATTCAAGCCGCCAGCACCGGGACGGCCGATGCTCATGATGGCATCAATGTTCTCATCGTTCTTCAATTCATCCGTCTCGATGTAGTTCGACGTGTTCAGAAGAACAATGACCGTCTCGAAGTTTTCTTCGACCATCTTGAGCAGTTCGCGCTCGCTGTCTGTCAGCATCAGGTAATGCTTATAGGTATTCCCCTCATCGTCAGTATACAGCGCCACATGCGAATCAGCATCATTTTCGCCCAGCATGTTGACGCCCGCTTTTTCGGCAGTCACGCGCTTGGCATCGCTGCCCTCAGCGCCGGTACGGGAGAACACCACAATCGCCGCATCGTTGTAAATCTTGAACGAATTCACAACCTGCGCATTGAACGTCGTATCCTCCTTACCGATGTTGCTGTTGCCGCTGCCGACAGAGCTGTTGTTGCCCGCCACAGCATAGTTAGCCTGATAGTAACTGCGCAGCGCAGGATTCACGTTGAAGCCTGCATCCGCCAGTGCACCCGACAAGGTAACATCCACGTTTTCGGATGCGCCATTGCCTTCCATGCCCTGTTCAGTCACACCAAACACGCTAATCCACGCATTGCTGGCCAGCGGCAGTGCCTTGTTTGCATTCTTCAGAAGCGTCGAGCCTTCAGCAGCAATCTCTGCTGTCAGGGTTTCAGCCGCTTTCTGGGCTTCTGCCATGCTGTTGTAGTCCGTGGTGTACACGGGCGCGTCCACAGTTCCTTCCGCAAACGCGGAGAAGGTGGTCGTCACTGCTAAAACGGCCGCCAAGAGTAGGGATAGTTTCCGCATTGGTCTACCTCCTTTTACTTATCTGCACAGAAACATCCTGCGCAATTAGGGACATTATACTGAATATCATTTCTTCTTGCGATGCCATTGCACGTTTAGTCGCCTTGATAGCATAACTTGCAGATTTGCACGGCTGCGGACAAATTGGAAGAATAACATGAGAATCTATGACGCCTGCAGTCACATGAAGCAAGCTATCGCCAATATGAACAACTGGTGCTGTAAGGAAACCACCCGCGCTGAAATGGCAAAAATCATCCACGACACGCTGTGGCACAGTCTCCCCACAAGCTATACGGACGCGGATATGACCAACTGCCGTCAGAAAATCTACACTTTTATTGTAGAACGTTCCCCCTATGATAGCGGGTGCATGGGCATAAGACTTGTTTTCATGACGAACGCAATACGGGGCAGCAAGCATTCTTTCGCTTGCTGCCCCTTTGCTGTTATGCCTTTACATCGTGCTTTTCTTTCCGTCCGCGGAAACAGCGAATCCCTGTAAGCACAATCACCGCGACTGCCGCGCAATCCACCACATAAATCGTGATTTTCCACCATGCAGGACGATAGTATGCCACACTGATGTTCATAGCGTTCGAGTTGACCACCGTGTACAGAATGTTCTTCACGCATTGGCGCAGAATCTGCATGTCCACCGGGTCGGATGCGTCGCACCAGTTCGGCTGAATAACGTCCGGCAGCGTCATGTCATTGCCCAAATTCAAGTCACCGCCTGCATATGCCATTTGCCGCAAATTCATGTAGGAGGTCGTATTGAAATCGGTGATGACCATGCCTTGGAATCCCCATTCGTTCCGAAGGATTTGAGTCAGCAGACGATAATCGCCGCCTGTCCAGCGCGTACCGATGCGGTTGAAGGAGCTCATCACTGCCGTCGTGTGCCCTTCCTTGACCGCGATTTCAAACGGGCGCAGGTACAATTCGCGCATTGCCTGCTCCGTCACCCAAGTGCCCGAACCGTTGGAGGAACGATGCGTTTCCTGTTCGTGGCGCATCCGCGGATTTCCGCTGCCGCCATTTTGCCGTTAAACAGTCCGTCTTCGGAGAAATACTCGAAATCGCGACCGCCGAAGGGGCTTCTGTGGATATTGACGCCGGGCGCATACCAGCCGGAATACGGCAGATTGTTGCCCCGTCCATCCGCGCCAATCAGTCCTTCTGCGCCTATCATTTCGCCGATGTCTTCCATCAGCTCCTGATTCCATGTCGAAGCCATGACGACTTCCGCGCAGTAATAGCAGCACTTCCAGTAGATGCCACTGCGATCCATGAAGTTCGTGAAGCCAGTCGGGCCATCTGTGTCGTTCGTGGCAGGCTTGCCAATGATGGGCAGTTCATTCGTTTTGAATGCGCCCATGTTGCACATTTTCACCATGTCCTCAACAGACAGCTTGTCCAGAATCGCATCCCAGCGCGGGTCATCATACGATACTCGCTGATTTTGACCATTTTCATCCGTCAGCAGGTCGCGAAGCACCAGCGCAATGTCCGTCTGATTTGTTGCGGGAAGCCCCAAATCAAAGAGCGCATCCGCCTCTTCATTGTTGTGGTCGCGGTTTTGAAGCGCTTCGAGATATTCTGCATCCACCGTTCGGTCATCCACAGAGGGCGCTTCCGGCATCGTGCCTTCCCAATCTTCGCGGGAAAGCAGCGTCTGGAGATGGTAATCAGAGCTGTCCAGTTCCAAGTCCGTGTAACGGTTTTCTACGGTATTGCCCGTCACCGGGTCTTCGCTAATGATAATGTCGTCTTCCACCGTGAACGGCACTTCAAACACGCGGTCATGCGCATTCTTGCTGACGTACAGTGCGTAGTCACCCGCATCCAGTTCAAAGCAGTTATCCCAGTTTTCGTTTTTGTCTGTATAGTCGTAGGATGCCAGATAGTACGGGTCGCAGGTCAGCGTCAGCGTGCATTCCTCGCCGGGCGAAAGCAGCGGCGTCTTCGCAAAGTCCAGCAGAACGACTTCGGACTTCTCCACGCCGCCGGGCGTATACGGCGCATGACCGTAGAGCTGCACAACGTCCTTGCCAGCGACGCTGCCCGTGTTCTTTACGCGCACAGTCACTTCCATCTTGTCGCTGACATCGCTGAGGACGAAGTTTTCCGGCGCACTTTCCAGTGTCCAGTCAAACGTCGTATAGCTCAGACCATAGCCAAACGGATACACCACTTCCTGCGCGTACCATTCCGGGTCATCCGCGCCGCGCGTCTCGTAATAGCGATAGCCGACGTAAATGTTCTCCTCATAGTCCACAAAGTAGTAGTTTTCGTTTTCCAGCCCAAGATACCGGTCGCCGCTGTCCTTGCCGGTAATCAGATTGTCGCCAAAGTTCTGCCACACCGGGCTGTTCTTGAAATTCACCGCGTAGGTATCAACCGTGCGCCCGGACGGATTCACTTCGCCATTCAGGATGCGTCCCAGCGCATTCACGCCGGATGCACCGGGGAAGCCCATCCAGATAGCTGCGTCGATTTTGTCCTGATAGGCATAATAATCCGGATGCGTCAAAAATGCCAGTTCCATCGGCGAGCCGCTGTTAATCAGCACAACAACCTTCTTGAATCCAGCTTCGCAGACCGCCGCCAGCAAGTCCGTTTCGTTCTGGTCAAGCTGCAGGTAGTGGTCGCTGTCCTGACGCGCCCCTTCCACATTCTTCATTGAACGCGGCAGGTCAAAACCTTCGCCGCCGATGCGGGTCAGCACAACCAGCGCCGCGTCATTGTAATCCTTGTAGGTATCCGTGATTTCCTTTGTATACAAGCGCTGCGGCGTTTCCCCAATGGAGTAAAACACGGTATTCCCGTCATCCAAGTTGGTGGAATTTTCCGAGCGGCGCGCGCCGGAGCGCTTATCATCCTCATAGAAGGGCTTCATCGCCGGATTGACCGCAAAGCCCGCATTCTGCAAGCTGGTATAGAGGTCGATGGCTGCGGATTTATCGCCGCCGGACGACCCCGAACCGCCATAAGCAAGGTTCACACTGTTCTTGCCAAACACAGTGATGCGGCTGCCTGATGCCAGCGGCAGCGCATTTCCCTCGTTCTTGAGCAGCACAAAGCCTTCTTCGCAGACGCGCTCGTTGAGCTTGTTCGCCGCCTGATAGACTTCGTCCTTGTTCGTGTATTCGGTGGCATACAGCGGTGTCACGCCCTCGGCATAAACCGCCACGTCACGTCCCAGCAGAGAGGCCAGCACATCCTGCATGACAAACTGCGTCAGCACCGTCGCGACGGTCAGCAGAATCAGCACCAGTGCGCTGACAATTGCCCATACGCGAATCAGCTTTTTCTTCGTTTTCTGCGCCATGTTCTCCTCCGCGAAATCAGTACATCATCGGCAGATTGTAGTTTGCATCCCACGTCACAACCGCCGTCGTCGTCAGCTTGATGCAGTCCACCATCGGCGCTGTGCCTTGATACGTTCCCATGCCTTCACCCATCGGGTTCACGCTGTTATTCGTCACAAGGCGAATCGTGTTTGCGCCGGCCTGCAAAGCAACATTCTGAATAACAATGCAGTCCGCAAATTTTGCTCCTTTTTCCAGTGCAATCGCATCAAACATCACCGGCTGACCGTTGACTTCAATCGTGTAGTTATCGGGCGAGAGGTTGATGTTGTCCATTTCCGCCGCAACCCGCAGCGTCAGCACCGCATCCGACACCGCTTCGCTGCTCGCCAGATAGAAATCCAACGACAGCCCTTTTTTATACAGGTACGAGACATACTTGCCATTGCTGGCGTCCAGATTCGTTGCATCGTTGACAATCATAGATGCGCCGGATGCAGAGCCGGACATACCCGGCCCCTCCTTGCCCAGCAAGCTGGTCTGTTCGGCTTCAAACGTGTACGTCGCTGCGCCCGTTTTGAGCGATTTCCATCCCGCATAGATGACCGTTTCGCCTTCAATTGCGTTTCCCTGCACATACGGCACGGTGCAGGCTGCATCGGCATACCATCCGATAAATTCAAATTCGTCGCGTACCAGCGCCAATGACAACGCTCGCGCCGTTTCGCCGGACTTCACCTGCTGCACATAACCGTCCGGCAGCACGCCGTAATAGTTCAAGCTGTACGTCACAGGATAATACACGGCATCGTCCGCCAGCCAGTTCGCATAGAGCGTCATGGGCTGCTCCACCACCTGCGCAAAGTCATACTGCACCGTGCAGGCGGCATCGGTATACCACGCATCGAAGGTATAACCATCACGCACGGGTATTTCTGGCGCTTCTACGCCCTTGCCCTGACGTGCCGCTTCTTTTTGCGCTTCTGGTGCACCGTCGTAATTCAGCTCGAACGTCACTTCCGCGCCTTTTTCTGCCACATTGATATAAAAGGTCACGTTTTTGCCGCCGTAAGTCACTTTCACTGCCTTGCGGCCGGGTGTGTTCGTCTTGACGTTAGGCAGCTTCACATTTTCATCCGTCATCGGAATTTCAGCAGTGGTTTTGTCGCGGTATGTCACCAGCAGCACACCGCCCTCTGCGGAAAATTCTTCCCCAACCCAGTAATCCATCTTCGTCGGTTCCTGCGCAACAGCAATCTTGCCGACTTTTTCCTCAGCCAGCACGCTCTGCCCCATCAAGCATAAGCAAATCATCAACAGCATCGCTGTAATTCGCTTCATAAACTTTGCTCCTTCCTTTTCATCAGAAAATCAAGGACGGATTCGCTTGTCCGCCAGCGCGAATCCGTCCAGTAACCAAATGCTCCTATATTACTTGACGTGAATCGTCAGCGTCAGCTGCACATAGACCCAGCCATCGACCGTTGCCGTCGCCGTGACAGTGTAGTCGCCAGCCTCGTTGAATGTGCCGGAAGCAACGCCATCCGCGCCAAGGTTCATGCCGGGAATCGCATCCGCATTCACAATCTTGATGTCGCTGACATCAGCATAGCGCGCCGTAAAGAGGGGCGTAATGATGTTCTTGCCGCCGCCCCAACCGCCGAACTTGTCGCCCACTTTGTATTCCGTCTCTTCCACGATATGATTCTCATAGCCATTGAGAATCGCATTGGAGTTGGCGTTGGAGTACAAAACGCGCTGCGCTGCCTTGCGGACAGCGAAATACTGCGTTGCAGAAGGAACCGTCTCGTAGGTGGACGCATCCTCCCCTGCACGGCGCGCCGCATCAGCTGCTTCTGCGCTGGCCGTATCGGCCGCCACCAGCACGGTGTTCAGCTCTGCGCTCCAAGTACCTTCGGTGCTGGAGCTGTTGCCGCCCTTGCCCTTGCCAATCAGCTTGTTCGGGCCGCCAAGGGGCAGTTCATTGCCCGCGCGAACCATCAGGTTCGTATAGCGATATTCCGGATAGTCCATGTAGTCCGTCACGTTATGGCCGCAGAAGCCCCATTCGCCGCGGGTCAGCAGTTCCAGCAGCGCGTAGTTCGTCGAACAGGTGGACAAGCCAATACGGTTAAACGCCGTCATGAATGCGGAGTTGTTGCCTTCCTTGACCGCCAGTTCGTAGGGCTTGGCATAGATTTCGCGGATGGCCTGTTCGTTCGCCCATGTAATCACGCCGCCGTTCGTATTGCGGTTCGTTTCCTGATTGTTCATCATGTAGTGCTTCGTGTAGGTCACAAGGCCCTTTTCGGTCGCAGCACTGCTCAGCGCCGCCGCGAGTTTGCCGGTCAGCAGCGGATCTTCGGAGAGATACTCGAAGTTGCGGCCGCCGAACGCAGAACGATGAATGTTCAGGGAGAAGCCATAGAGACCATTGATATTGAACAGCAGCGCTTCGTTGCCGGTCATGATGCCAATGTCATGCAGCAGTTCCGCGTTCCATGTGCAGCCCCATACCGCCGGCGTAACCCAGTTCGTACCCATCTGATTTTCGGGTGCCTGTGCGCCGCCGAACATCCCACCATTCCAGAAGGGATGTGCCGCCGCGTCATACGCACCGTTCTGCTTCTTGCCGATGGCTTCCACCGCAGGCTGCCCGAATCCGCCGTAGGAGACGATGGTCGCCATTTCGTCCCACGTCAGCTGATTCATGTACTCGTCCCACTTCTTCGTGCCTTCATCGTCAGAGGCAACTGCCACGCCATCCACCACGCTCGGCTCGGTGTACGGCACGCCAGCCAAATCCGCCAGCTGAATCGCCGTTTTGCCGTTTTCATCGCGTGTACCAGCATTCTGCGTCCAAGTCGCAGGCACCTGCGAAACGTACCACGGCGAATCCTCCGTGTCATTCAGGCTGAAATATTCCTTCTGGGCATCCAGTTCATCAATAACTGCCTGATCCCAAGTGCGGTCTTCCTTCGTTGCGGCAGCCGGAACTTCCATTCCGTCCGCACGGGACATCTGATTGTTTTCCAGCGTTTCATTGACAGAGTTGTAGGCTTCCAGTCCTTCATCGCCGGAGAAGAGCGGCTTGATTTCCGCACCCGTGGTGTAGTCAGTCACGCACTGCAAGCCCGTTTCAACCGTGCGGGTAATCGACGCGATTTCTTCATGCGCGTTGCGACGGATGGACAGCACATAGTCGCCAGCTTCAAGTTCGTAGCCGCGGAACTCGTTGTCGTTGGCGTCGTTCCAGTCAAACGAAGCCATATCCTGTGCCACGAACTGCAGCGTCACCACTTCGCTCTCGCCGGGCTGAAGCTCCTTCGTCTTGCCGAACGCGGCCAGATTGACATACGCCTTTTCAATTCCGCCCTCGGTGTACGGCGCGGTGTAGTACAGCTGCACAACGTCCTTGCCTGCCACATCGCCCGTGTTCGTCACACGAACCTTCACCGTGATGGTTTCATTCGCCGCATGAATCACACCAGTCGGCGCAATGTCCCCCTCGATTTCCTGCGTAAAGGTGGTGTAGCTCAGACCATAGCCGAACGGATACACGACGTTCTCGTCATACCATGCTTCGCCGGCATCGTGTCCCTTCGTCTCATAATAGCGATAGCCGACGTAAATGCCTTCGCGGTATTCCACGGAGTGATAATCCGTCATCGTATCGCCGACATAGACGTTGTTGTTCATGCGCTCGCCGTTTTCAAAATTCTGCCCATTCGAGCCGAAATTCGTGAACGTCGGATCTTTGGTGAAATCGACCGCGTAAGTATCCGCAGTGCGGCCGGACGGCGAAACCTTGCCAGAGAGGATGTTGCCGATTGCCGCCGCACCGTCGTTGCCGGTATGACCCACCCAGAGAATCGCATCAACGCCGAGGTTGTCCTCCGTCTTCGGCGCATTCACTTCCGCCAGCTCCATCGCATTGGAGGAGTTGACAATCAGAATAACCTTGGGGAAATTCGCCTTCACGTAGCGAATCAGGTCTTTTTCCGTGTCCGTCAGCTCCAGCATGTGCGCATTCGGGTCAGCATTCTCGTCCTGCGCATAGCCGTAAGTCACTTCATCCCTGCCCTCCGAGCCAGAACGGGAAACAACCACCAGCGCTGCATCGCTGTAAGCATCGTAAGTATAGGCGATGGAATCCGGAATATCCGTCGGCTTCACTTCTGCCGACTTTGTGCTGTAAAAGGACAGCAGACGTTCGTTGACATCAAAGCCCGCCTGCTTCATGCCATCTTCCAGCGAGGTTTTCGGCACACCGTACTGCCCCGGGCGGCCAGAGCCAGAGCCGCCGCCGCCCATCATGATGTTGGCAGCACGGAAGCCGAACATGGACACCTTCGTCGTCGCACTATCCAGCGGCAGCACACCGTCATTCTTGAGCAGCACAAAGCCTTCTTCACCCAACTGAATATTCAGCGCCTTTGCCGCCACGCGTTCCTGCGCCAAATTCGCGAAGTCAGTGTAGTACTTGCCCTGCGAAAGCACAAAACCCGTCTGCGCGCCCGTCACCGGCACCAGCGATTCCTCCACTGTGCCCTCTGCGAACGCCGCAGGAATCGACGTACACAGCAACGCCGTGCAGCTGAGAATCGACAGCCACTTGGAAACCGTTCTCTTCATGTTCCATTCCTCCTCCTTTTGATTGATTGCCTCTCCGCAATCATCGGATGGCAGTATCTTAGCATTTTCCTCCCGTTTTGTGCTGTTTTTCGCGTATCCTTGCATTTTCTCCCCATAAACTTGACTTTAAGCAGGTGGTTGTTATAATCATCATGCATTGCACCGTTTTTTCGTGAAATAGTGCCAGATAGCCGTATCTGCACATCTACTGCGCAATGAGGGAGGCAGCCATGATTCGCATTGCTATTGTCGAGGATGATCAAAGTGCCGATGACCAGCTGACCGCCTGTCTGGAAAAGCTGTCGCTGCAAAGCAAGGAAGTATTTGATTTATCGCATTATCCCGATGCCCAGCAGTTTTTGTTCGCGTTTCATTCGCAGTTTGACTTGATTTTTATGGACATTGAAATGCCAAACATGGACGGCTTGTCCGCAGCGCGCAGAATGCGTGAAATCGACAGCAACGTCGCACTGGTCTTTGTCACGAACCTTGCGCGCTATGCTATTAACGGCTATGAAGTCAGTGCACTGGATTATATTCTGAAGCCTTTGGATTACGATGCGTTCTATTTGAAAATGCAGAAGGTTCTTCGCTACTGCCAGACACAGCAGCAGCGCCGTCAGCAGAGCGTGGTGATTCCTACCGCGGACGGCAACATCCACTTGCCGCTCAGTGAACTGCTCTATGTGGAAGTAGTGTCGCACACGCTGATTTACCACACACTTTCTCATGATTACGAAACGTACGGGACACTCAAAAACGTGGAGAAGATATTGTCTCCGCACGGTTTTTCCCGCTGCAACAGCTGCTATTTGGTCAATCTGCAATACATTCGCCGCATTGATGGCTATACCGTCTATGTCGGCGAAACGCCGCTTGCAATTTCTCATCCCCGGCGCAAGGACTTTCTTGCCGCAATGACCCAATTCTGCGAACGGAGGGCAAATACTCAATGAATCTGACCAATATCTGGGGCTCTTTTAGTTATCTTTCTGCCCTCTTTGTTGCCGTTTATATTGTCGCGATGAAACTGCCCCGAAAAAAACTGTTTCCGCTTCGTCTGCTTTGCTGTACCGGCGTGGTCATCCTCTACAAATGCTGTTCTGATGCCTTTGTTTACGCCCTTCCGACGGACGACACCGTGACTCTGCTTTTCCGTGTGCTGGATAGTTTTCTGCTGTACTGCCTATCGCTGCTGTCCATTGGCTTCTGCTTTGAATGCGATTTCTGGGCCATGCTGTTCTGTTCCACTGCCGGTTACTGTATGCAGCACATGAGTCAGCGAACGTATCTGCTATTAGTACGTTTCATCAGCGTTTCCATACACCCACTTCTCAAAGCACTCATGCTGATTTGCATCACGGCGGGATATTATGTTATCCTCTATTTCACCATGATTCGCAAAGCTGACTACCGGGGAACGATGCTCAACAACCGCATTCAGATTGTTGTCAGCTGTATCGCCGTGCTGGTCACGATTTTCCTCAATTCCTTTGCACATCGTGCAGCCATCGGTTTTCCGTCAGTGCAGAGTTATATTATGGTATTTTCCTGCCTAACGGCACTGCTGTCCTTCTATGTGGAATTTGGCTGGCTTGCCGCACGCAAGGCAGAAATCGAAAAGAACACCGTGCTGCAAATGGCGGAAGACGACAGCAAGCAATTTCAAATTGAAAAAGACATCATCGACCTTATTAACGTAAAATGCCATGACTTGAAGCATCAAATTTCCGCGCTGAACGGTGTGATTCCTCCCGATGAAGTCAAGACGCTTCAAGAAACCGTCAACATCTATGATTCTATTTTCAAAACCGGCAATCATGCACTGGATATTGTGCTGACGAATCGCAGTCTCCTTTGCGAAAAGAAGGGTATCACGCTGACATGCAGCATCGACGGACAGCCGCTGCAGTTTCTCTCTGATGCAGAAATCTTCTCCCTATTCAGCAATTTGCTGGACAATGCCATCGAAGCCGTTGAGCAAATCGAAATTCCCAGCAAACGTCTCATCAGCCTTACTGGTCAAAGCACTTGCGGCACGTTTGTCATTCAGGAAGAGAACTATTTGCTTACTGCGCCGCAGTTTGAAAACAATCTGCCGCTGACCACCAAACAGGACAAGCGCTACCACGGTTTCGGCACAAAAAGCATCAGCATGATTTGCGAAAAGCACCAAGGGCACTGCACCATGAACGTGATGCAGGACATTTTCGAGGTGCAGATTGTATTCCCGATGGTGGATGGTGAAGCGAAGGAAGTGTGAATGCTGATGGGCTTTTATAGCGATATTATTTCCCGATGAGATACATCAAGGTAAAGAAGTAATGATGCCGTGTGCATCTAAACGCCATTATCTACTCTTCCGTATGTGATTGAACATGGACTGCATTTCTCATGACTTCACAACCGCAGCGCAATTCATCCCGCGCCATCCGTGATGGACGCATTGAAGCAAGCCAAAGAGAAGCAGAATCGGCAGCGTCTGCTCGCAGGTTCATCTTGGGACAATGTGTACAATATGGTTTTCACCCGCGACAACGGCATGTTCATTCGTTTTAAGACACTGTATGTTCACTTCAAGGCGCTGGTCAGCAAGCTCAACCGTCCAGAGGTTCGCTTCCACGACATTCGCCACACCTACACCACGCTTGCCATCCAAAGCGAGATTGATTTCAAAACACTGTCCCTATCCCTTGGGCACGCAACCGTCGCCTTCACGCTCGACACCTACGGACACGTCAGCAACCGCATGTCGCAAAACGCGGCAGCCAAGATGGAAAAATTCATCGGCACGCTGTAAAGAGCGCATAGCGGTTTTTCGTGGGTACGGAAAAGAAAGCGTTTGTGGGTACGGTGTGGGTATACAGCAGCACAAAAAAAGCCGAACCCCTTGATTCTCCAAGGATTTCGGCTCGTGGAGCATAGCGGATTCGAAGCGCGTC
>ERZ1035006.1634-NODE-1634-length-14300-cov-6.312390_pt1 | contig 14300 bp, 11 predicted proteins | sample MGYA00520694_ERZ1035006 | MGnify/ENA primary metagenome ERZ1035006 (study PRJEB33766, sample SAMN09781746) | gut metagenome | biome: gut microbiome | host: Homo sapiens | place: Madagascar | study: EMG produced TPA metagenomics assembly of the PRJNA485056 data... | reverse complement strand
GAATGAAAAACCAGCGGTAAAAGCGGTTCTCTGTCAGGTAATCATAGCTGTCAAAGCAGGGGAACCGCCATTTCACACAGAGCACCTTTCTGCCGTATTGATCTTTCGCCCAGTCTTCGTCAATTTCCTTTAAGCCGTGCAGAAATCCGTTCAGGCCGTAATATCGTTTCCCAGCTGCAGTAAAAACACTTCTGCGTGTATAGATTGCTTCTTTTTCCTGAGGTTCCCGAATCTCCAGGGGCCTTCCGTCTTCTCCCTTTTCCCGGCTAACCCACTCCACCTTGTACACGCTGGTGCAGTCGTTGCCGCGGTGGAGTTTATGGGATTCCCCCGTGCAGTGCAGCAGCATCTCCCTCTGAGGTTTCCGCACCTTGGTGCCGGTATTCAGTTGCTGAAACAGTTTCATAAACTTATCTCCTTTTTATTCTACCGTCCTGTTTTCCTTTTTAAATATTCCATACCCCTCCGCATTCATCCGGTCAAACTCCGCTGTTGCATCTTCGCAGCCTAGCAATTCCGCGGTAAACGAAACGCTGCAAAAGCACGATTTGCCGAATCTTTACAGCAAAGGTTAAACATAACGGGCCCAACCAGGCAGCGAATTGGTCAGCTGTTCTGGCGAGGCCCGTTGTTTTTTATGCCCAGGCCCGGCGCATCATGTCCTCGCTGGTCTTATTTACAATGTCCAAAAATCGCGCAAGGGCTTCAAGGGCAATTTCCCCCACATCCTGGCTGGCAAGAGGCATATCATACTCCGCCTGAAGGGTATTGTCCTCACAGTTGACAATAAGCTTCACATAGCGATACTTGCCGTTGCACTCATTGGCAAAGGTGAGCATATCCGTCCGCTTGTCCTCCGGAAACTTAACCAGATCAAAAGCCCGGACTGCCACATCATTGTCCTCATCTCTGGAAATGAACTGGATCTTGTAAGTAACAAACTTGCTCTTGACCCCACAGATAACCGCGGAAAGTTTCTCGTTATCCAGAATATCGTAATTGAGACTTTTCTCGGTGAACTTATCCGCAATCTTTTGTGTTGCTTGGTGAATCATAGTTAGTTCTCCTTTTCTGTATCGTATTTTATTTGGATAACAATATTCTAGCCGATTTTTGATCCTATGGATTGCCTCAAAGGCAACATTGCGCATCAGCGTGCCGTCGTTCGGAGCCACAGAATATTTCAGAAGAAAAGGGAAGTAGGCCTATCTTATTTCTGACCGGCAGCTATACACTCTCCCGCAGGAATATTGCCAGGGCATCTACCAGAAGCTCCTTCTGGTGCTGGGTCAGCTCCGCAACCGCAATTTCGTCGGAAGCGGGAGCTTCCTCCGGCTTCAGCTGCAACTTTTCCAGCTGCATGGAAAGGCCGAAGCTCTGAAGTCCCTTGGAAACCGCGGAGCCAACCAGTCTGCTGCCGCTATCCGAAGCCAAGGCCGCAATTGCAGTCGTTTCCATCAACGCTTGAAACCCGCTGGCCTGTCCCAAAGGCTGTCCGTCCCGCCGCAGGTCTGCGCCCATCAGCCACAGGCTGCCGTTCTCCCCAAGTGCCGCAAAGACCCGTCCAACGGAGATTTGCCCAACTTTGGGAATGATCGGCATTACGGCATTAAGCTTTTCCGTCAGCTTCTCACTGAACAGATTCAAGCCCGTCACCAATAGCCCATTCCGCTCCGCCTCCGGTAAAAGAGACAGGATCTTGTCCGCTACCGCCTCAGATTTCCCCTCCATGCCATGATACAGCCGCAGAAGAAGATCATGCTTCCGGGAAGCCTCCAGCCGCTGGGTCAGATGGGGATAGAAGGCGTGGAGGGTTTCGGTGTAGTTGATGTTGGTGAGTTTCAGGGTGAGGGTGTACATAGTTAGATCCTCTCTTTCTAAATCTTACTAATCCGGAATTGGGTAGAATACTTATGTCAAAACGCTTCGCACTGGGGCAAATTTTTTGATTTGCCCCCAGAGAAGAATCTCCTCTAGGGGCAAATCTCTAGGCAGATATGATGTTAGTCTTTTTTATTTTCTTTATACACAGCCCGTGCTGCATCCAAGTCGTCCTTAGACACCTTTGTTTCCTTGATTACAGCTTTCATTTTCGCCTCTCCAATATCGCTGAAACTATGGGGATCAGAGCTTTCATCTGCAAGTTTTGCAATCAACTGAAGGAAAATCCAGCCTGCAAGATAGATTGTTACAAAGGTTACAACCGCAGAAACCGCAATAGATGCTCCGGGAATGAACATGCCTGCGAAAGATGCAATCATAGCACCACCCAAATTCATCAGAATGTTGGAAAGCGCCGCCCGTGCCAGCAGTTTCAGCACATGTCCTTTTAGGGTAATACCTAGTTTTGCGCAGATTAATCCGTACATGGCCCATACAGCCCCAAAGCAACCTACGATAGTTGCGGGAATTGCAATCCCTGGAATTGCGCTACCAACGGCATCCGCCGTTGCTGCTACGAGAGCACAATTGATGATGATTTTCTCGACTTCCTCAGCGTTTGCGTAGTGCACTTTAAGACCCAAAAGTAGCGTTCTAAGTGTATTGTTGTCCATAACTGTTTTCTCCTTTTTCTTTCTATTTCAGACATTTCTGCCTGTTTTAGCAGTATTTACCATATTCAGGTATCCTTCTACATATGTGTAGGAGGTCACACTTCCTCCGACTCAACATACTCAGCGGCAGCCTGCACTGTCTCTTCCTGCTCACTTGCATCAACAGACACTTCTACCGTATTTACTTCTCTGGAATTTTCTTCAGCACGATTTTGAGCTGCCTGAACGATATTCTCCGCTGCGGTCATCACTTTTTCCGCTGCGCATACCGCCTTGTTCGCAATCAGACTTGCAGTCTTAACGGCAAAATTCTTTGTTTTCAGGATAAACGCCACAGCGGGAATCAAAACCTTATTGCGGGTAAATTCGCAGCACTTCCCCCAAATTGGGGCCGCATTGGGGGCAACAGTGTTATGTATCCAGTTGGAAAGCTTTGCGTATAGGGGCTTTACAGTATCCAATGTCGAATTCAAAATGCGTTCGCCAAAACAGAACACGGGATTCAGCTTTTCCCTCAGGACATCGTAATGTGCCTTCAGATTGAGCCCAATCGCCACACCACTGACGATCATCCAAACAGAGGACAAATTGGTCATGAACGCAATCAACGTAAACAAAGACATCCCGAGAACGACCCCCGGCATAGCCACCAGCAGCGTTACCGCAGCCTTAGCTGCCTTGGAAAAAACTCTTTTCGCAGTGTCAACGGAACCGGTCTTCTGGGCTGCATCGATCTCCAGCATAGAAGCCGCCAGGACACCCATTGCCTCAGGGGGATAGTGGGTCTCCGCCAGAGAAGGAAGCTCACCGCGTTCCTGCAGGACAAAGATGGCAGAGGCCATACACACGGCTGCCTTACGGGTATTATAGGCGATTGCCTGCACCTGCGCGGTATCTTCGGTCAGACAGGCGTTCTGCAATTCTGCCAAGTCGGGGTTGTCCACAAAGAGGACCGCAAAGGCATCGATGTTTTCGGATACGAGCTCGCGCATCTCTTCGAGTGCCTCTTTTACATTCAGGTTGTCCTCTTCAATCATACCCATATTGATTGCCGCCAGAATGTATCGGTGGTCTTCCAGGCATTTGTCCCAGCTCTCATCATTGTACATCTTCCCGCCGATATGGGAAATTGCGGTAACAATATTGGCCAGATATGCGTATTCCTGCAGCGGAGTCATATCAGCAGTCGTCTCCTGAATTCTGGCGGTAATGTCCTGCTTGCTGACTTCACCGCTGTAGAGCCGGTAAAACTCATCAATGCCGCTCTCAATCTGACCGCTTGCCGTCTCGGGATCCAAATCCAGCTTCTCAAGGCTGCGCGCAATCTGCTCGGTATTTTTCGCAAAGAACTCCATAAGATTCTGAACCTTGGAGATTTCTGCCCGTGTAAGTTTCAAATCTGCCATTTCTGTTCCTCCTTAGGTTGATAAAAGGTTTTGTGTTTGCTTATGCCGCAATTTTAACATCCGGGAACGGAATCCGCATCTCACTTTCTGAACTTTTCAGACACTCAACTCAAAGCTACTTTCCATCAGGTTGTGCCGGAATGGATTACTCTCTTCGTTGCTGACAGTACGCTCTTCCTCGGAAGGCGGGACGTGCACCCGCTTTGGACACGGTTCCACGATTATTTCCTCCGGCAGGGCAGGGTACTGCTCTGCTGCTTGCGAAAATTGTAGTCTCGCGTCATCTCGGATATAGCGGCATGTCAGAGTGGCAGTTGCTTCAAAGACCGCATCATAGATTTCTTTTCCGGCCTGCGCTGCGGCTGAAAGTAATACCGCAAACCCGATCGTTTTGTACTGCTGAAAAAGAGAGGGACCGGCCATTCTCCGTGCCCATTGCATGACCGTTGCCGTTAAGCCGCAGCTCATCACCGCCTTTATGCACAGAACCGCTACCGCACAAACCGCCGCCACAGAAAGGGCAGCCACTGCGGTGGGAATTACCCGGCGAAGCATACTATCGTGGAAAGACTGCGCGGCCCCGGCCGACATAGATACAACTTCTCCATAAAAGGCCGCAGGTATCTTCTCAATCTGCCCTTTTTGACTGTCCGCATAGACGGCGGCCGCCAGGATCCAGCTTTTTTCCTCCTCTGTATACAGGCTGCCGAAGCGGGCAAAGTGCTGCCCGTCCACCGTCTTCAGAGATTCGTCCAGAAATTGGGCAATTTCATTTGTCTCCTCTGCCTGCACTAGCTTCAGCAAATCATCTACGCGCCGCTTGAGGTCGGCATTGGATGTATTGGAAATACCGATTGCTTCCTCTTTGGTAACGGTATACCCAGCCCGCTCACGAAGCACCTGGTACAGAAGAATCAGATACTGGTGCTGCTGATCTCCGTTGAGATTTTGAAGCATCTGTCCCAGATATTGCGGCAGTTCGCCTTCCAGCTCCTGGTCTGTCATATTTAGAAGCTGTTCGACATGTTTGATCCCGCTGCGTACACCGGATAGCATTTCCTCGCAGTCAGCGGTCAATGCCTCCAGTGCTATATCTGGGCAAAGCTCCTGCAGTGCTACCGCAAGCGTATGTGCTGTCAGTTCTTTTCCTGAAAGATTTTTCAGAATCGTCGTCACAGATGCGTTTAATTGCTCCAACGATTCTTTTGCTGTATTCTCATTCATGGCCTCACATCCAATCCTCTGTTTTTTCTTTGGAAACTGATTGTCTCGGCTCCTGCGCATATGATACTGCGTAAGTCGGAAACATTCATTCCAGAAAGTGGTCATTCACTCATACGTCGGAGAAATCTTTTATGCTCCTGCTGTTCCTGAATAACCTTTTCAATCCGCTCTTTCAAAACTTCCCGCAGGTAATCATCATAGCATCCGTCATGATATCCATCCGAACGGCTGCACGAATTTTCCTTGCTGCTCTGTTTTTTTCCCTCCGCAGAACCGGATTGGAAACTTCCACCCTCCTGATAGTCATGGAAGGGAAGAATCGAATGCATGGATACGTCCTGATATTGCCTCTTCTGGGCCGCAATCCACATATTGACAATGTCCGCCATATTGGATTGTCCTTGCGGGACAAAGGATTCTGACATAGCGCACTCTTCCATCTCTTTTAGATACGTCTCTAGGGAATAGCTTCCCACTGTGCACTTCTTTCGCATGCTGCGGTTGGTCATCTCCACCAACGTTTCGATATTTGCGCCTGTCATAAACAGATTCCTTTGTTCCTTTTTTGCTTTTGCGGCTATTTCGTCCAGCGCTATCGCAAAAGCATTGCCATCTGGCAGCCTTTCGCTCTGGACCAGCTTTGTAAAGTCCTGCCGAAGCAGACCATTGTCCGCAAGCCTTTTCAGCTTGCTTTTGAGAATTTCACATAGATCATCCCTTGACGGCATAAATGCGAAAAATCGTCCGCTGATTCGACCATCCCGCAGCAGCTCGGGAGGAAGCGACGAAACATCATTGGCCGTGATGAATGTAAATACATTTGCTTCCCGGCGCTGCATCCAGTCCAGCAGAAGGCTCAGCATGGACCGTTTCACCTCATGGGTGCTATCATTTACCGCAAATACCTTTTCAATTTCATCCATCAGCATAACGCAGCTTCCGAATGCGCTGATTCGCTCCAGATACCTGCGCAGTCTCTCTTCGGAGCCACCGAAGTTCTTTGTCTGAATTCTGCTGATGTCAAACTGTATCAGAGGAATATTGTAGCGTCTTGCCGTTTCTCTTGCGGCAGCCGTTTTGCCTGTTCCCGGTACGCCGCAAAGCAACACGCCCTTTGGTGACGGCGTGCCAAATTTTTTGGCTTCTTCCGGATTTTCAAAATCAGCCTTGCGCTCTTCCAGCCATGAAATGTAATTTCCAACACCGCAGACCGACTCGTCTTCGGGGACATCGATAAACGAAACTGTAGGATCCTTCGCGATTTCCTTCTTTTTTTCATCTACAATAAATCTACGATGAACTTCCTTTTTCAATCCGGTGCACAGGGGCCCCATCTGCTCCAGGACGGTATCTACCTGCCGTTCCGACAGTCCCACAAAATCCTTTGCGCTCTCTAAAAGCAGCTCATCGGGTAACACTTCTCCGGAGCCGCTATGCATTTTCCGCCTTTGTACCTCTTCCTGAACTTTTCGGTTCAGCTTCAGATATATATCGTGCTGTGTAATGTATTTATCCGCAATGAGCTCAATATCTCCGCCAAACCCGTCCGGGATATGCAGTTCAGGCGATGAAATAAGAAGATACGCCTCCCGGAGCTTTTCACAGTCCAGAAACGCCTTGATTATAAAGGCTCTGGTTCTGTCGTCATAAACCTGGAAATCGGTAATGTACAGCAGAACAGGCGTTTTTCCTTGTGGTACCTCTATCCTTCCGCCCGTGCTGTCAAGCTTAAATATTTGTATCAGAGGAATGCACATTGCGCCCCGTACAAGGCCTGCAAAATCAAATTCCGCCCCCTGTTTGAGCTGTTGCGCTATTCTCGCCCGGAGTTCATAGGATCCGTCTACAGCCGACTGAATAATCTCTCTGTTTTCCGACTTGAAATAAAAGACGCGGCAGCGTTCACTGATTCCCGATATACATTCATCCATTCTTTTTACAGCATCCGTCACAGTTTTCACATCCTTTTCCGTAATCTGCACTTATGCCTTGGCTTCCATTTCCTGCCGTGCGGTCATGTTGAAATAGGGGGTAATGGTCTCAACGTAATCGGTAAGCGGAGCATTCAGAATCCGGATAATGTCCCCTCTGGTTTTCTCAGCGATTGTCGGTGTAACAGCTTTATCGTTTATGTACATAGAGCGAATACCCGGGTATTCGTATTTGACCCAATATTTTTCCAGTACAGTTCTACGGAAAATAGAAAATCCTTTTTCAACCGGATCCTCACGCTCAAATGTCTGGGATCCGCCTTTTCGTACTTTCTGTTCTTTCTCCAAAAACTGCCGATAGACTTCCGCTCTCGTTTGCCGATTCAATGGCACAGTCAATTGATCTTTAGATTTGAAATCGATCCCGAAAAAATATGTGCCCGGGGCAACTTCGACCTGCACGCTTCCTAATCCGGTAAATGCGACAGGGGGAAGCTTTTCCTGGAATTGCTGAACATACTCTGGGAAAAGCTTTACAAAATGTTCCCGCAGCATATCAGAGAGGATACGCTCTATTTTCTGATCTTTATACCAGCGTTCGGCGCCTCGCTGCAATGATTCGTCAAGCGACATGTTGTAGTAGTTATTCTTCCAAAGATCGTAATATTCCTGAACAGACTTGTCCTCCGGAAACTCCGACCACTCCTTCATAGCATCCCGGAAGGCCGTCCACTCCTCATCCTCGCCGGCATCTCCGATTGCATCCAAAAGGGTCTGCGCATTAGGAAGCCGCCCGTCCAGTTCACCTACCAGTTGGTTCAGCAGCTGCCTTTTCCGCACCTCCGTGCCGAGCACATAGCCAAGCCCCGTGGAAACGGAATAATTCGGCCGTTCCGTCAATGTCGGTTCAATTCCGAAGGCATCTTTTACTGCCGCCTGAACCTCCGGCATAATGGAAACGCCACCGCTCAGAATAATCCTGTCCGGAATAACCGGGTGCACGCCATCCCGTCCCCGTGTCTTAAAGTGTACCTTCATCTTTTCGTAAAAATCGCCGTAAATCCCTTTGCAGGCAGCCAACCAGGAAGGATATTTTTTCGGAGGCAGCTTTCTCGGATTATTGTTTGCATCAACCCCAAAGGAAAAAGTTCTTACCGGCATAGCATTCAACGCAGTGCCAAGGGTCTTCTCGTCCAGTCGGAACTCAAGAAAGTTACCTTTCCCACCAGCCAGATCGGCACGGTAGATCTGGGTCGAGTGGCTTTTTCCAGCCATTCCATAGTAGGCTTCCTTTTTCATGCGCAGTCCCAATTTGTGGCCGTGCTTGCTTCTCAGGCCTGCACCTGCTTCGGAAGACCTCTGTTCCAGCAGCTGCATCAAAATTTCATCCAGCTGGTTTCCGCCGAACTGGACACTGTTCTCTCCGACCACACCGCCCTGCGGCGCAATAACCGTAATATCAAAGGTGCTGGAGCCGTTGTCCAGAACCACAACAACCTCTCCCCGTTGAATGCGGTTTTTGTCCCACTTGGGGTCCAGCTCACTGGCAAGCGCCGCCGTGGATTCCGATTGAATCGCAATATAAACAGGAGCCTGCCCGGCCGGGAGATTCAGTCCGTCCTGAAGCATCCTGGCATACTCCAATTCGCTGCACTCCCAGCCCTTGCTGGAGGGGCGTCCCACCAGCACAAAGGACGGCTTTTTCCGGGATATTCGATCGTTGCTGTTAAACAGGGCATTCAGCAGACAGTTAAACCCTATGGGCATAATCTCACCATAGGTCAGGTCTGCATGGTTTCCGTCATCCTTCACAAATTGGGAATTGCAGCTCCCGTCCATAGGGCATCTTTTGTAGTTATAATACCTCGTCCCGCCGCTCTGCCCTGTAAATCGGTTGTCATCCACATCATAAATCAGCTGCTGAATATCGGAGCTGATATAAAACGCGTTTGGGTTTTTGAGTAGAGTGCCGTTTTCCTGGAGAGACAGGGAGGAGACAGTCATTTTCCCCTCAACATTATTGAAATCCACGTAGGAGGCCGATACCTCGCCGTCTCCAAAATCGATGCCAATCAGATTATAGTCCGAAAAATTCTCGGGAGTCGGGATTCCGAACCGTCCAAAAATTGTCTGCATATCTTCTCCTCTTTCTGTCAGCTTTTATTTTGCGCAGCCTGGCACAACACACATATACTGATTCTGCCGATCGCTGTCCCGATAGTACAGTCCGGGGCAGTCCACCTCCGCGGCTCTGAACTGGATCTGCAGCTGCTTACTTTGCTGCACCACATCGTCATCCGGGTGGACCCAGCAGAATTTCATGTTGGTTGAAAACTCGCACTGCTGCTCCGCCACAACCTTTTCCAACTGTTCCGCAATTCCTCCGGCCCATTGCGCATCCATTGTCTCCTGATTGCAAATCTCCTCGACAATTGGATAAAATGCTTTCAAGAGGCATACATACTCAAGGCACTGGCGCTGTCTGCTTTCGTCCTTGCGGAGCTTTTTATTTTCTGCCGCATATTCTTTCTTTTTTGCTTCTACCGTTACTTTTTCTTTTTTGTAGTCCCCGCTAGTCCATTCTTTTCTTTTATTCTCTTCCCGATTAATGTTGACAGGCGGGGCAATCGACGTTTCTTTCAGCGCTGCTTTCATTTTGCCGATCCCATCAAATGCAGCAGACGCCTCCCACATTCCGCTCTGAACATTCACTCGCAGCAATTCCTGCTTATTGAGCAGCAGCGTCTTTCTTTCTTCATAATCTGACTCCTTGCGGCATCCAGCAAAGTAGATCAGTTCATCCATAATTTTATGAAAAACCGGAATGGATGGCTGAATCTCCGCTTGAAACGTGTGCTCCCTTTCTTTATACAAATTATACGTCGTCTGTTCTATAGCAAGGCTGTCTTCCTCTAAAGCGAGTGCCTGTTTTTCCTTCTCTCTTTGCGCCGCGAACCTCTTTTTAATATCTGTTTCCCTGCTTAAATCAGGCGTCTCTCCCTCTGGTTTCTCTTTTCCGTTTTTCGGAGAAGAGAAACTTTGGGTTGGCGAGGAACTGCTTGCCAATTTGTGCTGTAGGAGCTGTAAGAACTGTAAGAAATTTTGTCCTGCAGTGCCTGTTCTGTTAGAAGGTTCTATATACTCCAATTCAACCAGTTTATCAAATATTTTAAGAAACTGTTCTATCGTTACCTCGGCATCTCCGCCATTCTGGGCACATTCCGGCAGAAAGATAATATCCTGCCCTTTTTTTCGTGTAACGATGGGTTCCCAATCTTTCCCCATAGCTTACCCCTCACACATTGTCCCGCCGAGCATACCAATCCGATGATAGGCTCCGTCCTTACCCTTTGTGTAGAACCCAGGCAGTTCTGTCGCATCGCGATGGTCCTCCCTGAAATCTACCTGCAGGGATTTGTCTTCCACAACACGTTCATCATCGGCATAAATTGGGAAGCATCCATTTTTCTCCAGAATGCCTGTCAGCGCAGCCGCAGCGGTGAGGCAGCCCTGCATATCCCCACTGTAAATGCTTTGGAGAATGTCATACAAAACGCCTCCGCAATCCTTTAGAATGGACTGGCAGTCCAGATACTTGTCAAATTCCGCAAGCCGCTTTTTCCCCTTTTGGATTTCCAGAGCAATGGCGTGATCGTCCACCTTTTCACAGGCGTTTCTCAGCTGCTCTTCCTGATAATTGGAAGGCAACTCCTTCACGCAGATACCATCACTGCCAATTTTTTCTTTTAGGCCGCAGTTATCTGCCATTGTTTGCAGAGCGGCGAGCAGCGGTTCCACGTTTCTGCCTTCCATCTGGAAACGGCGCTGCGTACCCAGCAAAAGCTGCAGGAACGGCCCTATCTCCAGGAAGCTATCCCGATATACGCTCCAGTTTCTCCGTGCATCCAGCATCCGGTTAACCAGGCAATATTCATCGACCAGCTTTTTCCTGGAATCCTCATTCTTTTTTACTGACAGCTGTTCTTGAGGTGCGGCTGGCCTTTCCTTCACCACCGTGTGCTGTGCAGTCCTCCGCTTACCCTTTTTTTGTGAATAAAGCCATGCACCGGCTCCAACGCAGACAACTCCGGCCAAGATAATAACCCATTTCCACATATTGTTTTCATCCTTCCCGTAGGTATTCCCATGAAATTCCTGTTCCAATTTATTTTCCTCCTATTCAACAATCAGTGCTTTTGTAATTCGATTACCCTCACCTCTCCGGCATCTGGGTCATTATAGGCGACACTTTTCTCATCTGCCTCAACTTCGGTCACATTCCTTACAGGCCATTCCGCAAGGAGTCGGTTTTCAAAGGTATAATGACGTATCTCATCCTCCAGCGCCACAATATACCCGGCTGGGCAAACGTCAACCGCATATCCGGTTTCATTGATTTGCAGGCCGCTGTCGGTTGTCACTTCTCCTGTACTGGTCAACAGAATATAATGCCCGTTATAGGTCCGTGCCTCCAGGACATCTTTTCCGATACGCTTTCCGTTTTCAAGGACGGCCTGGCGCTCGTCGTCGATGGCAACTGCGGAATTCTGCCCGATTCTTGCAGCAACCAGCCGCCGCCCTTTCCATCCCGGCTTCTGAATAGAGCTTTGAAACGTTCCGTCTTCCAGCAGCAAGCAATAATCTACAGCTGTTCCGTCTACCGAAACAATGGGGCTTGTGGGAATGGAATCCGGCCAGGCCGCCTGCATATCCATCTCCCCGTCCTGATTGATAATGAACTGACCATATTCCTCGCTGTGCGCCCACATAACAGGGGACGTAATATCGGTATTCACTTCTTCCTGCCTTACACCGCAATTTATCAACTTCCGATTCCAAATACTCGTTATGATCCGTGCACTGTAGCGAAAGCGTGGAAGAAATGCTGCAAACCGATCCCCTTTCCGCAAAGCGTAGACCGACTTACCCGACCCTATGTTCCGCAATAGGACTGTATTTTTTACCCTTGCTGTAATTGCGCGTTTGGACGTGTTTTTGAATTCAACGATGGACAGCAAATCACCCTTGCAGGATTCGCCTGTATAATAGGGTAGCGGAATATCCGCCTTTCCATCCGCTCCTGCGTGAAGCGTAATGCAACGCTCTCGACTGAGCGTATCTGCTGTGGCAGGGCATTGCTGGGCCAGATGTGCACTCATTTCCTCAATGCTTTCCGTTCTGTCCGGCATGACCGCAGCCAGCGCATGCAGCAAAAAATATACATAGAGCTCAACAGCCGCATCAACTGTAAACCTGCGATTGCCGTCCTCGGTGAGTCGCGCAACCGCATTATTTATAGATTGGGCCTCCAAACTCCAATCTTCCTTTTTCGGTACAAGTTTATTTTCAGTCTGCTGCATCCAACACATAATATTCGTTGAGAAGTCCTTTAAGTCCCGGAGCTTTACCAAGATCTCTCCGGCATCACTTGTCTCGGCGAGAACGAAAGCTTTTTTACCGAATCCCAATTCTTCTTCCATTATTTGATTTGGATTTGCTGTCAGGTATCGCAAACCGGTATTGGGGACTGCCTCCCCCTTGGGTGTCCATGTTCCTGTGACCTTGTGATATGCTACAGTTGTGCGCAAGCAGGACAGATTAAGCCTGCAAAACTCATAAAACAGGTAAGCATCCTCTGAGTATAACAAATCGTATAACTCCCTAAAGTCAAAATACTTATTCAGCAACGGGAAATCCCGAATTTGAACGTTTTGAAGTCTCATATCAAATCACCCGATCTTTCTGTTTTTAGCGTTATCCTCCGGAAACAGCGGCGCAAGCCCCTCCTTTTCCAATATTTCATCCACCTTCTCAGGGTCAAATATTTTCCGATTCAGACAATCCGTCAATACATAATCCCGGAAGTCCCCAAAATCAAATATCTGACCCGCACTCCACATAAGCTCATTTGCCTGCGGAAGTTCTAATTGGAACAGAAAGCATAGTCTCCGAATGTCATCCCGATATTGTCGTCCCTGCCCATGCTGCCGCATCATCCGGTCCCATTTCGAATGGCAATTTACCATTTCTTCCAGCGCGGACTTAGAAAAATCGCCATATTTATTAAAGCATTTGCCGTGTAAGTAGGAATCAACATAGCCTTCCATCAAATAAGAAAACCTGTTTCTCGGTTTACTGTTCACCCATTTCTGGCGAAGCGTCTGGACCATAGTGCTTGATTCGGAGGCTGGAGAATCCATTGGATTCAATATCTCCTGTATTACCTGTCCTTCCAGAGACGTAGGGTCTACGAACTGCGCAATTTGCGTCAAAGTATCCCTGGGAATCTTTTCAAAAACAGTCTTCAATGCATTTCTTTCTGTATTACATTGCTGCATTTTCAACATCTCCCCGAGTTCTTTAGAGTATGTATTGTATCCTATGGCTCACAATCTGCAGTTTACTACTCAGACAGAACACAACAGAATCTCATATCTATTATTATATTTGCTTATAGTATTCTATAGGAAATGCTACTTTTCTTATTGCCTACCAGGCAACAACCTCCCTGTTTCCAAAAGTAGACTTTTAGAAATGACCGTGATATAATATTATTCATACATTTTTATCGTACATTTGCATAGTCGCACAAAGCGGATTGCGCAGGCTGTGCTTGTTTCCAAAAGTCTACATTTCTACACATTTTTTTCATCAGACATCATCTTTTTGTAGAATGTGCTGTGCTTCATGCCTAGAATTTGTGCAGCCTGTCGCGTAGAGATTTGGCCTGTTTTGCACTTTATGCAAATCCCGTTAAACCCCTCCGGCAGGGGAAGCGGGGGCCTTCCCAGCCTTTTTCCGTTTCGCTTCGCCGCGGCGATCCCCTCTGCCTGCCGCTGCCGGATAAACTCCCGCTCCGTCTGGGCCACGTAAGACAAAAGCTGCAAAACAATATCCGCGATCAGCGTTCCGGTCAGGTCCCGGTTTTGCCGGGTGTCCAGCAGGGGCATATCCAGCACGACAATGGCAGCCTGTTTTTCCTTGGTGATGATCCGCCACTGCTCCAGGATCTCCTCATAATTCCGCCCCAGCCGGTCGATGCTCTTTACTACCAGGGTGTCGTCCTTTTTCAGTTTCCGGACCATTTTCTTGTAGTTTTTCCGCTCAAAGTCCTTTCCGGATTGCTTATCCATGTAGATTCGGTTTTGGGGAATCCCAAACGCCCGCATTGCAATGAGCTGCCG
>ERZ1035006.1633-NODE-1633-length-14311-cov-3.415685_pt1 | contig 14311 bp, 8 predicted proteins | sample MGYA00520694_ERZ1035006 | MGnify/ENA primary metagenome ERZ1035006 (study PRJEB33766, sample SAMN09781746) | gut metagenome | biome: gut microbiome | host: Homo sapiens | place: Madagascar | study: EMG produced TPA metagenomics assembly of the PRJNA485056 data... | reverse complement strand
ATACAAAGCAATAGCAAGCGGCGTGGTATGCATTCTGAAAAAGCCGAAGCTGTCCGCAGAGCGTATCCATATTGAAGACGCCGAAACTGAACTGAAGCGAATGCAGGCAGCCAGGATAGTCGCCGCTAAACAGCTCCAGCAGATCTATGAGCAGTCTCTTGAGGAAATAGGCGAATCCAACGCGCAGATATTCGGCATTCACATGATGATGCTGGAGGACGAGGACTACAACGGCTCGATAGACGGCATAATAAGCTCCGAGCATGTCAACGCTGAATACGCCGTTGCGCGCACCTCGGATATCTTCGCGCAGATGCTGGAAGCGATGGACAACGAATACATGCGCGCCCGCTCCGCTGATGTAAGGGACGTATCCGAAAGGCTCATCTCCATTCTGACTGACGCAGCGCCGGATTTCAGCTGGGTACCTGAAAATTCAGTAATATGCGCAGATGATATCACTCCAAGCGAAACAGCGGCGCTCTACCGCCGGAATATTTCCGCATTCGTGACGGCGCACGGCTCGCCGATATCGCATACCGCTATACTTGCCCACAGCATGAATATCCCCGCCGTGATAGGCGCAGGCGACAGGCTGCTGTCAAGTGTGCGCGACGGCGAGGAAGCGATAGTAGACGGCTTCACCGGAGAGTTGATACTTGAACCGGACTCCGAGATAAGAAGCAGGCTTATTCCCGCCAGGGGGACTGCGCCCGCCAACACGGAAGTCACCCGCACGCTGGACGGTACGCGTATCATCATGCTTACCGAGGGTCAGCCCGGCGACGTCATACCCGAAAAATCGGACGGAATCGCGGCGCTGCACTGTCCCATTCTCCAGGACGAGGAAATGCAGTATCAATACTACCGCGAGATCGCAGAATACACCCCGAAAAGCCGCGCCATCATCAGAATGCCGGTCATCTCTAACCGAGATCCCGACAGAATGCACAAATACACCGAGCATATACGCGCTGTGTTCCGCGCAGCCGCTCACGGCGAACCTACGATACTTTTCCCGATGGTGACAAGCGTGCCGGAAGCCCGGAAGATACTCGCCGCATGCGACGACGCAAAAATGCTGCTCCGCGCGGAGGGCGTAAAGTGCTCCGAAAACGTCCGGATCGGATTTATGATCGATACCCCCGCTTCAGCGATAATCAGCGACTGCCTTGCGCCGATGGCTGATTTCTTCATCATCGACAGCGACAGCATAGCCCGCCACACGCTCTCCTGCTACGAGGAAAGCTGCTTCTCACCGGATTTTGCCGGAGGTCAGCTTGAAGCAGTCATGAGGCTGATAGGAAACAGCGCACGCAACGCCGTGAAAAACGGTGCGCGGATAGGAATATGCGGTTCCCTCGCCGGGGACACCTCGCTCACCGGGGATTTCCTCCGCATGGGAATAGACCGCATATGCGTGCCTATAGAAAAGCTGGAGCAGGTCAGGGAGCGTATTTCCGAGGTAGACCTTGCAGTATGAAATAGTCCTCCGCTGCGGTTCTGAAGCGGAGGACTATATTATGTCGTTCGGGATAAAACTACCTTGTCTCACGATTTTTCCTGTCAGCGATATACTCGTCAAACGAAATGCCGAATTTGCTGAAGATATACTGAGCATTCCGCGCGCGGTCGGGCTTCCCCTGCGTTATCCGATATGTCGGCGCGCCGTTTTCATCGCAGAGCGCCACAAGCGATACCATGCGGCTTTTAACTTTGTCGGCATTCAGCTGCTCGGGCAGGTCGGCAAGTTCCTGTATATGCGTTGTGAAAACCAGACGACAGCCGATGTCCGCATAGATCCTCAGCACCTCCCCGCCAAGCAGAAAGCTGTCATACGGGTTGGTGCTGGACAGACTTTCATTCATCAGGATAAGACTGTATTCAGAAGCGGCGTCTATCGTGCGGCGGATATCCTTGCATTCCTCGGTGAAGCGGCTGGTGTTTACTCCAGCCTTTTCCTCTTTCGGGCTGAGGAAGAAAATATTGTCGCACAGCGATATCTCCGCTTTTTCGGCGTATATGCAGAGTCCCGCCTGCGCAAGTATCTGGTTCACTCCCGCAGCGCGGAGGTAGGTAGTTTTTCCGCCGTTGTTCGTGCCTGAAATTATCAGCAGGCGCGCCGAATCGTCCATTGTGCAGTCGTTGGGGCGTATCGTCAGGATATTGTTATCACGGACGCGCTCTGAAAACATCCGGCTTGTCAGCACCGGATCGTGCATTGCAGTACAGCAGAATTTACGCTGCTCTTTCGGGACGATAACGGGACGGCATACGGGAAGCCCCATCTTCTGAGCGCGCTCCGCAAGCCCTTTCACGCCGACATAGAAATCTATCTGCCTTGAAAGCCTGATGAGCATATCCGTGCTTTCCTCGTAGCAGCGCCGTATCGCAGTGTTGACCCGCTTCATATATCCGCCGCTGAGCGCGTCCAGTTCGGCGAAAAGCGCACCGTTTACTTCAGATATCTGCCCGTCTTTTGCCTTTCGGGAATATATCTCCGAAATCGGCTCAGCGGAACTGCTCCGCGACAGCAGGCGTTCAAAACGCGTTTTTTTGCGGACTGGGTCCTTATCCGCTGAGATAAGCATTATTTCAGTAGGGCGCATTACCTCGTCAAAATTTATCGAGAATGTCACGCTTTTTATCCCCTCAGAAAGCTTGGTTTTAAGTTCGGCTACCTCCTTCATCAGCTCTCTGTAGCCTTCGGAATTATATCTGTCCTCTAGTTCGGCAAACACGCGGCTTATCCCCTCGGAATGTATCCTGCTCCCGTATTTTTGAATAAATCCGTGGCAATCGGTCATGCATTCGGCAAAGGCTTCTATCGACGCGATATTCTCCTGCACCTCATAGAATGACTGCGTGGAGCCGCTTTTCGCATACACAGAATGCGCGTTGTCGTAGATGGTCTTTATGCTCCGCTGGAGTTTAAATTCAAGCTGCGGCACGTTGATGAAATCCTCCAGGACATCCTGCCTCCAGCGCACAACGCTCTCATCGGTTATAAGCTCCGTGAGTATGCCAAGGGCGTATTCCGTGCTGTAGGGGCATATCAGCATGGCTATGTAGGGCAGTTCAAGATTTTCCGCTACCTCCCGGTCAAGCGTTATCCCTGTCGGAGTGTAGTTTTCGGGGTACATCAGACTAAGCATAATTATCCCTCGCTTTCGCTGTGATGATACCACAAATCAGGCGCGGTTTCAAGCGTATTTTACCCAGTGGTATATCAGCGTTTCCGAATGGCGGCGCGGGAAGATTGAACTTTATCATACTTTGTGTTATACTTTTAATGGGGTGGTATGAAATGCGTATAGCGATATGCGATGATAATGAAAAGTACATCAATGATAAATTAATGCCTCTCACCGTGCGTGCCGCAGCGGAAGCGAACCTCTCTGCGGAAATAATCACATTCACGGACGGAAACCTGCTTGTGAAAGCATTTGAGCAGGGAAACGGCTTTGATATAGTAATGCTGGATATCGACATGCCCGGAATAAACGGAAAAGCGGCAGCCGAAAGGCTTCGCCTGCTGGACTCGGGATTTTTCCTGCTGTTTATAACCTCTTTCCGCGCGGAGATATTCAACACGATACCCTACCGGATAAACGCCTTTATCCCGAAAGACAGCGACGACCCCGCAATATTAGCGGAGATAAAGCGCGTGCTGACCGATTATTCCGCGCACAAGCCTGAATATCTGCTTTTTGACGTGATAAACAACGGAGAGCGCTCCGTACTGAAACTCACAGCTGATGATATATTCTGCTTCTGCTGCGTCCGCAGGGTCGTATATCTGAAAACCGGCAGCCGGCAGTATCAGCTTTGTTCAGCGCGTATCTCAGAGCTTGCAAAGCGTTTTGCGGAACGTGGATTTTTCGAGGTATGCCGCGGATATGTCGTGAATATCTCAAAGATACGCTCGGTCAACAGCATCGACCTGGAACTTGACTCCGGCGAAATGATCCCGCTTTCCCGCCGCCGCGTCAAGGCGCTTCTCGCGCGTATCTCCGACTATGTGACTGCGAGGGTCGGGGAATGCTGATAACTGACGCTGTTTTACTGCTGATCAAAAGCGCGCTGTCTCTTGTTTTCGCAGAGAAGCTGGGCGGCATAAAGCGCTCTGCGGTCACGACCATTTTGCTTACCATTTTGTGCGGTGGTCTTAATTTTGCGGCTGTAACACTGCCGTTATGGGCAAGGTGCATTGTTTCACTGGCGGCGCTGATACTTTCCTGCACTCTCTTTCTTAAAATGAAGCCTTACCACACTGTTTCAGCTTCACTAACCGGAATATATATTCAGTATGCCGCAGACATCTCGGTGAACTGTCTGCTTTTTGCCGAAATGCGCTCCGATTATCCTGAAGCTGTCAACGGCACGATATTCAATCATTCACTGTATGGGCTGCTATCCGCGCTGATAGGCGGCGGATTATTGTATCTTGTCTGGTACATTCTCTCGCAGCAGCCTCAGGAAGCGTTTGCCGGCACCTGGCGGCACTATTCCTTTGTGATGGCTGTGTTCCTGCTGATAACTGCGGTGTTCGGCTCACTGTTCAGATTTGATGAAAGCACCGCTGCGACATCTCCGGCAGTCGCTTCCGCGGTGGTGCTGACTCTTGCGATGAGCATTGTGGTCATAAATTTCTTCGCCGAGTTATGCGCAGCCTACGAGCGGGAAAAACAGCTACATCATCTGCGCTCGGATTATTGCTCAGTAAAGGAGCAGCTGGAGGTGCAGTTTCAGACATCGCAGCGCCTGCGTAAAGTCCGGCACGATATCAAGAACCATCTCATCAGCGTCAGCGCGCTCATCGACAGCGGAGAATACACACAGGCGCGGGAGCTTCTACGCGAAATAAGCAATACCGCAGACAGTCTCCAGCCTGCGCTTACGCAGTCCACAGGCAACAGTCTCATCGACGCGGTGATAACATATAAAGCTGCAGTCAGTGAAATGCGGAATATTCCGTTTGAATACTCGCTTGAAATGCTTCCGGAAATACGAATAGAGCTGTCAGACATATCATCGGTAATATCAAATCTGCTCGACAACGCGCTTGAATCCTCCGAAAAAGCAGAAGACCCGCATGTTGAGATACGGGTCTTCATGTATAAGGGATACCTGACAATAATCGTAAAAAATAAATATCGATATGTTCCGAAAGTACCGGGAGGAAACCTCCCAACTGCGAAAAGGGACAACGAAAACCACGGACTAGGAATGACTATCGTAAGCGAAATATGCGAGAAAAACGATGGAGTGTTCCGCTACAACGCAAACGGAGTATGGTTTTCTGCAAGCGCAATGATGCGGAATCGGCAAAAGTTTGATGATGTTTTATAATAAAACTTGACACCCCACGCTCAAAAGAATATACCACGAACGCCCGAAAACGCAATGAGCCCGGCGGAGGAGATCCGGCAGCTGCGAAGCGAGGTAAAGCGGCTGAACAAGGAAAACAAGCGGCTTCAGGGGGAAAGGGATTTCTTGAATGAAGCGGCAGCTTTTTTCACCGCGAGCCGTCGGTATCCGGAGATAGTCGAGGAGAACGGCAAGCGGTACAGGCTCGATCCGGAAACATGGATATATTATCAGGAGCTGTCGCTGGGGCTGACGGACGAGGAAGAAGAACTGATGAAGCAGCCGATAGGGCGGTACGGGGCAGCGTGGCAGAAGTTCATGGAGGAGAATTACCCATACGAAATAACCGGGCTGAAGGGCAGAATGAAATGGGAGCTGATACCCCGGCAGATAGACAAGGAAGCCGAGGAAATGGCGTGGAACATGGAGCAGGAATACGCCCGGAACAATCCTCGCCCGACAACGTTCACGGAGATAGCAACGTGGGAGAAAACGAAGCAGCTCGAGGTCGATCACAGAGTGATGACCGACCTGGTTCTCCAGCACAGAGCATAAGCAAAACGGCAGAAGCTGATGATACAGCTCCTGCCGTTTCTCTGTCTGATAAGAGCTTTGCGGAACAGGTGGACGAAAGTCTATCTGGGAAGTTGCCATTTTACACAAATCTTAAACTTGGTGATACCCCTGAGATACTTATAAGTGCTGGATTAAGACAGCTCCCTATGTTATATACTCAAAAGCACCTTAAGGATGCTGTGGCTCAAAGGGACGATAACAAACACAGGCATGGTTTATCTGTCGAGCAAATAAAAACTATTCCTGAAAAACTTATAAACCCGATAATGATTTACGATTCATTTAGTCGTAATGACAGTGTTGTTGCCGTTATAAATGACTTTGACCAAAGCAATAATCCTATAATTGTGAGCATAAAGCCCGATGGGGTTGGACGATATGAAGTTGAAGAAATTGAGTCTAACTTTGTCACAAGCATATACTCAAAAGAAAACTTCAAAGAAACTTTCAATCGTTCGATTTCCGAAGACAAACTCCTATACTGCGATAAAAAACAAACACAAGAGATGTTTGAAAGATGGGGGCTCCAATTGCCCGAATTAACAAACTCTCTTGTGTTCAATACTATTATACATCAAAGTCGCAATATTGTCAAGGGTTTAGAGCCGGAAAATACAATAAAAAATCAGGAGCAGTCTGAAAGAAAGGGACTACAATTATCCGAATTAACAGACACTCCTGACCTTGACAATAGTATACACCCAACTGACGAAATTGTCAAGGGTTCTGACCCGGAAAACGACCTGCTCATTGCCGCCGACGCATTAAGCAGCTATGCAAATGCACAGCTGCAATACTTTAACGCCAACGTGCGCGAAGCGTACCAGAGCAATGACAGAAACGCTTTCAACAGCTCCGTAAGCACTGCCCTGGATAACATTATCTCCGATGTGGTATCCGAGCACGTTCCTCTGGAGAGTTTCGGCAGAAGCTGCACAATGGAGCAGTTCATGACTCTGTACAAGGAAATGCTCGAGGATCAGGAATACAAGGATAAGTTCACATCTGAATTGGCTGACCGGGTGTACGGAGAACTCCAGCGACTGGACGAGGTTCGCGAATATGCTCACGCAAACGGTATTCCGTTTAGCGAAACTCCCTATGACCCTGACAGGGACGAAAATAGAAGTCCTTACGACTATGACGGCAGCATGAGCGTTGAGGACGGTGTCCTTGCAGCGGACGCGAATAATCTCGACAGGATAATGAACGAGCGCTCCGAGGAGCTGAAATCATCAGCAATATCTTTTTCAGAAGATGAATTCAACAGCCACTTCACAGAGCAGGCTGAAAAGGCTCTGCGCGAGTATGCCGCCGAACACAGCTCCGAAAGTTGGTACAAGGATATGCTGGACGATCCTGAGCATCTCAAAAAGGTGTCAAATCTGGTCGCTCCGGCTATGTACAATGAGCTGCGTGAGGAAATGCAGCAGAAAAAAATCACATACCCCGCCGTGTATGTAACCGGCAGCTTTCAGCGTAATTTTGACGTACAGAGTGTCGGCTTTGAGATAGGCAAGCCCTACACCGTTGAGGAGTTCAACGCTGCACTCAACAAGGCTAACGAAATCTGGAACAATGATGATAGAAATCAGGACAAACTCAACAGCGTTAATGTTTCGATTTACATGGACGAGCAGCACACCGCGCACAGCTATGAGGTTGAGCTGTACGCTATGTACAAGAGCATAGGCGAGGTTATCGACATGAAGCCGTCAATCAAGCCCACGGGCGAATTATCCGAGCTTAAGGCGGCTGTATCGGCGATAGAAAACCCTGTTCTCAATTCCGATGAGCTGGGGGATAAGTCAAATATACAGCTTGAAACCGTCCAGATTAGTAATACCGACCTGGAGAAACTCCATTCAATCGAACCACGCAAAAGCGTACTAAACTTTACAGACGAGGAATTGTCGGCAACATCTGCTTTTTCTAATGCTTTTCAATCTGATATAGGAAATAAATCACCTTTTTACAGAGTAAAAAATGGCGAATGGCGCGACAGCGATCAGACAACTATTTCAGTTGTGGAAGTTGAGAATAGGAACGTTGATTTTAAATCTGTCAGAGATGATATAAAATCACGGAACATTCTACGCGGAACAGCAAATAACCCCGACACAGGCTGGGATATTCAAATCAGCAGAACCGGATTAGAGGATACCGTAAACTATGGTCAGAAATATAAAGACATATGGAAACCCTACATAATTGCTGACCTCAAGACATGGGCAGACAGCAGCAGCGCCGCAGCACCGTCTACGCTGGAGCATTTCGACACGTTCGAAGAAGCAAAGGCGCGGTTTGACGAGCTTAGAAGCCAGCCGTACAACTCCGAAGAAACCCGGAACGCAGACGGCAGCCCATACGCACGTCTTACTCTCGGCATAGAAACCAAGAACGGAGCCGCCGATGTTATTCATGTACGCGCCGGGCAGAACTACCTTGTGGACGATTTCACCCGCCAGCCCTCCATACTCTCAAATTCCAGCGCAATGGAGCTGATAAACAGAGCCGAAAGCGAGATAGGATTTGACCGCGTATTCAGCTTTAAGAAGCTCGACAATGGCAGCTACGATAACGGCACAGACCTTTCTTTTTCGGACTGGAACAATGAAAACCACATATTCGCAGAACAGACGCAGCAGAAGCTCCCGACTATCACTTGCAACTGGAGTGAAAGCCCTGAATTTGAGGACGGCAAGACCTATTCTGTACTTGAATTTGACACCATAATGAAACAGGCAGACGAGGAACATATTTCCGCAAGAAAAGCCGGTCTGGAGAAATACGGTTCAGATGAGGAATGGGAAAACGCCGATAAAGACGACTACTACCGCTGGCTTGGGTACGATAAGACCAACTTTACCGTTAATCTGTCGAACGGTGACAGTTTCACCGAAAGACAGGACATTGGTGACGGTTACGGCGGTGTGATCGATTTCCTTTCACAGTACAAAATATACTCCAAAGCAGTCGAAGAATTAAGGGCGGCTGCCAACAGCGAACAAAAGCAGCAGCTCACAGAACGTTCACAGGAACGTGTGCAGGAAACCGAACGCAGCCAGCAGAGCAGTTTCCATATCACAGATGAAACGGATATAGGAACAGGCGGTCTGAAAACCAAGTTCCAGAACAACATAGCAGCAATAACCACCCTGAAAACAATCGAGAGCGAAAGCCGCAGCGCAACTCCTGAAGAACAGAAAATACTTGCAAAGTACGTTGGCTGGGGCGGTATGCCGCAGGCGTTCGACCAGGCTAACGAGCAGTGGAGCAAGGAATACAAGCAGCTCCGCGAACTGCTCACCGATGATGAATACAAGGCAGCAGCGGAAAGCACCCTGAACGCGCACTACACCTCTCCGGAAATCATCGGCGCGATGTACAAGGCGCTTAATAACTTCGAGTTCAACGGAGGAAACGTGCTGGAGCCTGCAATGGGCGTGGGCAATTTCTTCGGCTGTATGCCGGAGAGCATGAACAATGACAGCCGGCTTTACGGTGTGGAGCTGGACAGCCTGACAGGTCGTATCGCGCAGCAGCTCTATCCGCAGGCAGATATCCGGGTGCAGGGCTTTGAAAAGTCCGATTTCCCGGATAACTTCTTTGACGCGGCGATCGGAAACGTACCGTTTGGAAACTACGGAGTAGCAGACAGACGATACGACAAGGAGCATTTCCTCATTCACGATTATTTCTTCGCGAAAACTCTGGATAAGGTCGCGCCCGGCGGCGTGGTCGCATTCGTGACCTCAAAGGGTACGCTGGACAAGACAAATCCCAAAGTCCGCGAATACCTTGCGAAACGCGCTGACCTCATCGGCGCGATACGGCTGCCGAACAATGCGTTCAAGAACGCAAACACCGAAGTCACCTCGGATATAATTTTCTTGCAGAAACGCGAGAAAATGGCGGTCGAAATGCCCGACTGGGCGTATACCGGGCGCAATTCAGACGGAATGCCCATAAACCAGTACTTTATTGACCACCCAGATATGGTACTCGGTAAGTTGGAATACACAACCGGAGCTTACGGACAAGAAGTCACTTGCACTCCCATTGAGGGCGAAAAGCTGCCAGAACAGCTTGACCGAGCTGTCGCAAAGCTCCGCGCCGATATGAAAGTACAGAAACGCGAAGAACGCCAGGACAAGGAACGCGGCATTATCCCGGCAACTGCGGACGTGCAGAACTTCACACATACGCTGGTTGACGGTAAGCTGTATTTCCGCGAAAACAACGTAATGACCGAGGTCAAGCAGACCGGAAAAGACCTTGAACGCATGAAAGGACTGCACGGTCTGCGCCAGACATTACGCGAGCTGATTGACGCGCAGTCACACAGCTGCTCTGACGAGGAGCTGCACAGCTTACAGCAGAAACTGAATACGGAGTATGACAGCTTTAAAAAGGAATACGGCAGCATTAACGACAGACTCAACGCGAACGTGTTCCGCTGCGATGACGATTACAACACCCTCTGCTCCCTCGAAATCGTCAACGCTGAAAAGAAAACCACACAGAAATCAGACATATTCACGCAGCGCACCATAAAGCCAACTGTCGATGTTACGCACGTTGAAACACCGCAGGAAGCAATGCAGGTGTCGCTTGATATGAAAGGTCGCATAGATATAAGCTACATGGCACACCTTTGCGACAGAGATCCGTCACAGGTCGTAAACGAGCTTATCCAGAGCAACCAGATTTATCTCAATCCCGAAAAATACGTTGAAAGCGAACCCCTTGAGGGATATGAGGAAAGCTCCGAATACCTGTCCGGCAACGTGCGTGAAAAGCTCCGCGCTGCCGAAAGAGCCGCAAAGGATAACCCGGAACTGTTCGGCAGGAACGTTGCCGGGCTGACCGATAATCTTCCCAAAACTATCGGTGCAGGCGATATTACAACGCACCTCGGCGCGTCATGGATAGACGTGCGGGATTACGAACGGTTCCTGAAAGAGTACATCGGGCGTGACCTCCCCGGAGTTACGCTGCGGCGCACTTCTGCCGGAGAATATAAGGTCGAGAACAAGACCTTTGACAAGAGCGTGGCAGCCACAAACACCTACGGCACGGAAAGAATGAGCGCGTACCATATCTTTGAAAATCTGCTCAATCACCGTGACGTAACAGTAAAAGACCGCGTTGATTTAGGCGAGGATAAGTACAAATACGTGGTGAACACCAAGCAGACCCAGCTTGCAACAGAAAAGGCGCGGCAGATGAACGAAGCCTTTTCCAAGTGGGTATGGGCAAAGCCTGAGCGCCGCGACAAGTACGTCACACGTTACAACGAGCTGTTCAACAGCATTGTTGGACGGCACTTTGGCGGCTCACACCAGACATTTCCGGGAATGTCCCCGTATATCCAGCTCAAGCCGCACCAGAAAGACGCGGTAGCCAGGGCAAAGTTCGGCGGCAATACGCTGCTGGCGCACTGCGTGGGCGCTGGTAAGTCCTTTGAGATGATAGCAGCAACCATGGAAAAGAAACGTCTGGGACTTATCAATAAGGCTTGCGTGGTCGTTCCAAAGGCGCTGGTCGGTCAGACCGCAAATGAATGGCTGCGGCTCTATCCGCAGGCAAAAATACTTGTAGCAGGCGATAATGATTTCTCAAAGGATAACCGGCAGAAATTCATCGGTCGCTGCTGCACAGGCGATTACGCTGCCGTGGTGATGAGCTACGAGCAGTTCGAAAAAATACAGATGTCTGTAGAGTACAGGCAGCAGTTCCTCCAGCGTGAGCTGGACAGGATACAGTCGGGTATAAAGGAGCTGAACCCTTATCTCGACAAGACCAGCATAAAAGACCTCCAGCGCGAACAGAAACGCATAAAGGTCAAAATCGAAAAGCTGCTCGATACAGCCAAGACAAAGGACACCTCCCTCACATTCGAACAGCTCGGCTTTGACAGCCTTGTTGTCGATGAAGCGCACAACTATAAAAACGGTCTGGTCGTATCGAAGATGAACAACGTGTCCGGCGTACAGACTACGGCGGCGCAGAAATCTGAGGATATACTGATGAAAACGCAGTACCTCAATGAAACCTACGGTACAAAGAACATACTGTTTGCAACGGGTACTCCGGTGACGAACAGCATGACGGAGCTGTACACCATGCAGCGTTATCTCCGTCCGGATCTGCTCGATAAGGCACGACTCCAGACGTTCGACGACTGGGCGGGTAACTTTGGAGAGGTCGTATCGCAGCTCGAACTTAAACCCGCCGGAGATGGTTTCCGCACGAAAAAGCGGTTTGCGAAATTCACGAACCTGCCGGAGCTTATGCAGATGTACAAAGAGTTTGCGGACATACGCACCGCAGATATGCTCAAGCTCGATGTGCCTGAGCTGGAGGGCGGCAAGCCGCAGACTATCGTTGCAAAGCCGAACGACTTCCAGAAAGCGTATATGCAGGTGCTTGCACAGCGCTCTGAGGACATTCACAGCGGCTCGATAGACCCCACCGTGGACAATATGCTAAAGGTAACTCACGAAGCGCGCCTGCTCGGTCTGGACGCGCGTGCGATAAATCCTGAAGCTGAGAACACCCCGGACAGCAAGGTAAATCTCTGTATCGACAAGGTAATGGAGATTTACAAGAACACAGAGGAGCAGAAAGGCGTTCAGGCTATCTTCTGCGACATCGCCGTCAATTCCACGGACGGCAAATTCTCCGTTTACGACTACATCAAGGAGGAACTCCAGCGCAGAGGTATCCCGGCTAACGAAATCTGCACAGCCGGTGACGCGAAAGACCAGAACCAGCGCAACGAGATGTTCTCGCAGCTCCGCGCCGGACAAAAACGCATTGTGCTGGCGTCCACATCGAAGCTCGGCACAGGCGCGAACATACAGACCCGACTTGCTGCGCTGCACAATCTTGATATACCCTGGAAGCCCTCTGATGTTGAACATAACGAACGGAATAAGGGATGACCGATAATTCGACAACTGGATTATAAATTGAAAAAACCTCTCGGAAACTCCACTGAAATGTGGATTATCCGGGAGGCTTTCTATTTGATGGATTGCAAGGACAGCGTAAAGTTAATGTTAGCTACATTGTCGATACTTTCATTAAAATATAAGATCCAATTATTCAATGAAATGCTAAAATCTATTCTCGCTGGCAAAAATCTGAAACGGAATTTATAAATAAATCGCGTAAAACATCCGTTTCATCCCAATTCTCGATTTCAACAGATTGTTTCTTAAGTTCCAGGCAAATTGGCTTTAGACATGAAAACCATTCTGTTTTTTCAGTATCATAAGCTATCTTACCCACTTTTTCTCCAAAGCAATGATACTCGTTAATGTATTCATCATCAGTCATTGAAACAGATGATGAAAAAACATTTATAACATTGTATTCATTGTTTTGATAACACAATCTATCCACAAAGTCGAGTTTTATATCATTTCCGGAATCAACGCCATAAATGAAAGCGTAAAATCTGTTTTTGTCGGTATTTTCATACACGAATATACTTTCATCATAGTTCCTAGATATTCCGTTTGAATAAAATGAAAAAATGCTGTTAGGACTGTCAGATTGCAGGTCATACACATCATTCTCTACCAATGAATGACCGCTTGCTGTGTCATAGGAAACAACAAGCTCGGGAAAACCATCAAATGTAAAATCAAGAAGATAAACGTTCACCAAGGCGTTTATATCTTTTCGATTAATTGACGATATTATTTCTGCTGCTTTCTCAGCAACATTAACATAGTTGGATACATCACCATTGTCAATACATTCTGTTGAGTATGGAAATGATTCTGTTTCTGCTGTTTCGCTTTGGGCTTCAAGCTGAAAACTATCTTGTGAAACCGACGTTGGTATACCTGAAACATTCGTAGAATAAAAGCTACTGTTTTTGTTGGAAGTTGAGCAACCAGACAAAAGAAACGCCGAAAATGCACATATTATTGAAACCACTCTGTAAATTTCCAACCTGTTCCCCAACCTCCTTCGACGAGATAACTAGGCAGTGCATAAACTGCTGAGATACTAACATTCATTCCATTGAACAATTTTGAATAATCCAAATTATCGTTGGTAATATTGTTTCCAACAAGACCATTTTCATAAGCCGAAAGAAATTCTATTAACGAAGTATGGCATTCAAATAGTTCTTCTTCACCTGCTCTTCGGTTACCATAACTAACCTCTATTTTTGAGCCTTTTGAATCAACTTTGATTATATTCATATGGTATTTAGCGCCAGTTTGGTCTTCAAACACCACTATATAAACAAATCCAGTTTTAGTGCCACTATCATCACGAATATACTTCTGACTCATTTTTTCGAATCCTTCTCCTAAAGCAACGCAATAATAATCTAAGG
>ERZ1035006.1632-NODE-1632-length-14323-cov-11.487595_pt1 | contig 14323 bp, 12 predicted proteins | sample MGYA00520694_ERZ1035006 | MGnify/ENA primary metagenome ERZ1035006 (study PRJEB33766, sample SAMN09781746) | gut metagenome | biome: gut microbiome | host: Homo sapiens | place: Madagascar | study: EMG produced TPA metagenomics assembly of the PRJNA485056 data... | reverse complement strand
AATCAAAGCCTTTCATATTCTTTGCCGATAAACCCTAAAGCACGGTGCATTAAATTTTGTTGACTGTGTATAGATTGTGCATACAAAAGCCTCCTTTAAAATTATTCGAGAGAATATTTTGCTGAGTGAAAAACAAAAAGAAAAAAGGCTTAGAAAAAAACTCCCTCTACTATACAGAGAAAAATTCCCGTTTTGTTCGGGTGTTTTTCAAAATTCTTTACACCTTGTTTACATTTAATTTCACCACAGCAAAAAAATACCCCTCTATAATACAGAGAAAAATTCAAGTTTTGTTGATGTGTTTTTAGAAAAAATATTTGAGTTAGTACTAAAATTTACTCGTTTGTCAATTGCGATGTTGTTTGTAAAATAGAATTATGATATAATTTTTATATTAAGAGTTTTACTAACTCGTGCAAGGTCGGGTATGGTGATTTGCGTGCCGTATGGTAATGGCAATAAACGTCTACCGGCTTTTGGGAGGACAGCACACGTCTGCCGGAGTATTACAATGGAACTTATGAATATTTGATAAGCTTGGGAATTGAAGAAATTTAACGGTTGCTCAAAATTCCAAATTTGCAGAGGTACAATATGAAAATAACATACATGAACCACAGCGGATTTTTGGTTGAAACCGAGAACTGCTACTATGTTTTTGATTATTACAAAGGCGAGATGCCGAGACTTGATAAAAGCAAGAAAGTTGTCGTCTTTTGCAGTCACTTTCACCAAGATCATTTCAACCCGAAAATTTTTGAGATTCTTGATGATATGGGTGTGAATTATCAAGCTGTTTTGGCGAAAGATATCAGCAAAAAGAAGTATCCTGCCGGCGTGAAAGTTACGACGGCTTATCACGATCAAATCTACATTCTTGACAACGGCACACAGGTTAGTACGCTTCTTTCAACCGACAGCGGTGTTGCTTTTATCGTCAAGACAAGCGAGGGCATGATTTACCACGCAGGTGATTTGAACGATTGGCATTGGGAAGGTGAGACGGAAGCCGATAACCGCCACATGTCCTCTATGTACCGTACCGAGATTGATAAAATCAAGGGCGCTCATTTTGATGCTGCATTCGTTCCCCTTGACCCACGGCAGGAGAAACATTATGCCGACGGTATGCTTTATTTTTTGAAACATGTCGATTGCAACGCCGTTTTTCCTATGCATTATTGGAACGAGCCGAGCGTGATTGATAGGCTTATCACCGAATATCCGCAGTATAAATCACGAATAAAAAATATAGAATCAGCAAAAGGAGAAGAAATATGAGCTTTAAAATGATTCACGAAAACTATAATGTTTCCGATTTGGATAGGTCGATTAAGTTTTATGGTGATGCGCTTGATTTGCACGAGGTCAGACGAAAAACCACCGACGATTTTATTATCGTTTATTTGAGCAATGATTCAAGTGATTTTGAACTTGAACTCACTTGGCTTAAAGAACATCCGCAGCCGTACGATTTGGGCGAATGTGAATTTCATTTGGCATTTAAGGCAGATGATTTTGACTTGGCGCATAAAAAGCACGAAGAAATGGGTTGTATCTGCTTTGAAAATCCTGAAATGGGTATCTATTTCATCGAGGACCCGGACGGCTATTGGCTCGAAATTTTGCCGTAATAAATTACGCTATAATAAAAAGAGTTGAGAAACACAATTTCTCAACTCTTTTATGTTTATGCAAACAGTTCTTTTAACTATAATTAACCTTACGGAGCCGTTCGAGTAACAGCTCCGTTTTGTTTTGATTTTTTCTTGCTTTTCCCTTATAAATCCGCAATAATCATTGATTTTAAGCGCTCTGTGTGATATACTAAACTTGTATAATTGTAACTATCTGAAAGCGAGGAAAATCTAATGGATTCTAACATCGAGCGCTGGTACTCAATGAAAGAAATATGCGAATATCTTGGCGTCAGCCGTGATACCGTACTTGATTGGATAGAAAGAAGAAATATGCCCGCAGCAAAAATCGGACGCCTTTGGAAATTCAAAGTCAGCGAAATTGACGCTTGGATGAAATCCGGTATTGCAGCGGATAAATAATCAAATTTCGGAGGCATATATGAGTTTTATTGAATCTTACAAGCATCTTGATAAAATATGCGGAGAAATGTTTGAAACTCAATATGGAGTATCCGCCTATATAGAGGAAATGCTAAACAATCCTCGTGGTTCTTTTCTTGTCAGAGGATGGGAAAATGATTTAAAACAACTAAAGCACTATCGTTGGATTAGGAATCAAATAGTACACGAACCCGATTGCTACGAAGAAACTATGTGCGAAGCCGGAGACAATGAATGGCTTGATGATTTTTATGAAAGAATAATAAACCGAACTGATCCGCTTGCAATGTATTTTCAAGCATCAAAACCACATCCTGTTGCAAAATCCGCACAAAATCACGAACCGGCTCAACTGCAATATACATATCCTAAACAGCCTAGCCAACCAAAACATAAATCAAAAAAGGTCGTAAGATGGATTGTGTTTTCAATTATCGTGGCTATTGTTCTACTGTACTTAGTACTTAAATACTTTATCAATTGATTTTGGAGGTGCAAATATGCCTGACAAGAATTGGCAATTTGAACTTGAAGAATATATAAAGCAAGGCGAACCCGATAAATCCGAAAAAAGCGAAGCGTGGCAAACTGCCATCGGTTTGCAGGCTGTTGACGGGCTGAATACATCCGACTATTTGTTAGACACCGCCAAAGAGCATATCGAGGGTAAAATCACAATCGACGAGGCTCAAAAGCGTATTCACAGTTACTATGAGCAGCGCTCTGTGCGCACCGAAACGGAAAATGAAACCAAAGAAGCGGACATTGTTTCGGCAAGAATTGCAAAGTTGTTAGGAGAAAAGGCGTTTCAATTTTCTCCTGCCGAGTGGCTTTCGATTCATCGCAGATTGTTCGAGGGCGTATTCAGTCACGCAGGACAAGTCAGGCAGTACAACATCACAAAGAAAGAGTGGGTTCTGAACGGCGATACAGTCATCTATGCGGATTGGAATAGTATTAAAGAAACTTTAGATTACGACTTTGCAACCGAAAGACAGTTTTCTTATGAGGGTTTGTCCGTAGATGAAGCTGTAAAGCATTTGGCAAAATTTGCTTCAGATATATGGCAAATTCACCCTTTCAGCGAAGGAAATACCCGTGCAACTGCCGTATTTATGATAAAATATATGAAAACATTCGGCTTTAGCGTAAACAACGACGCATTCGAGAAATATTCTTGGTATTTCCGCAACGCTTTGGTTCGTGCTAATTATAATAACCTGCAAAAAGGCGTTCATTCCACGACGAAGTTTTTGGAAATGTTCTTTTCAAATCTTTTGTTAGATACGCATTGCGAATTAAAAAACAGATATATGCACATTGGTTATGCAGGCGAAAGCAATTTCCAAAGTATCAGCCCAAAAGTTCCAAAGTATCAATTTGACACTTTAGATTGTACTTTAGAAGAACTTGCAGTTTTAGAATTAGTGGCAAAGAACCCAACTATTAAACAGCAAGAACTTGTAGAAGTAACCGGAAAATCCATTGCAACCATAAAGCGAATTATGAAATCTCTGCAAGATAAAAACTATATCCGCCGTGAAAGCGGAAAGAGATACGGAAAGTGGGAAGTTATGGTTTGAATTTAAAAATTAAAATCTTATTATCCCGCATATATCTTTTCCTCAAGCCACAGTTCATTGGTACCATTAGTGCGAAAAATGTAGATGCTTGAAAGATAACGAAAATAAACGGAGGCTTTATTATGAGTACATTAGATATTAAAAAAGAAAACGGAAAAATATTCTGCCCGTTAACAAACTCTTGGCATATAGAAACACCCGAAGAAAAAGTGCGTCAAGAATATATAAAGAAGCTTGTAGAGGATTACGGATATTCTCTCGAACAAATGGCACAAGAAATAAAGGTTAATAACTCTCAACGTGGTCAAGGCAAAGCACGGGCAGATATTGTTGTGTGGAAATCCAAACAGGATAAAATCGAAAGTAAAGCCGCTTTTATTGTTGTTGAATGTAAAGCGGAAAATGTTCGTATTCGTGAAGAAGATTATTATCAGGGATACAATTATGCTTCTTGGGCGGGTGCAAGCTTTTTTGTAACCACTAACGAAAAGGAAACAAAATACTTTAACGTTGACAAAGAATATCTTCCCAAAGAGTTAGTAGAGGTTGTTGCTATTCCTACCGCTAAAGAAGCGCTGAATGATAAAAAAGTTAAAGATATTCTTTCTAAAACCAAAACATTTACGAGAGATGATTTCACAAAGGTTCTCCGCACCTGCCATAATATTATTCGTAATAATGATAAGCTTTCGCCCGAAGCGGCATTTGATGAAATTAGCAAAATTCTTTTTATGAAAATTAAATACGAGCGTGAGCAACGTGGAGCAAAAGTATTTACCAAGAACGAGTTCATAGAAAAAGAAAAATGGTTTGAAAAAGAAATTCGTCCCAGTTTGAAAGGAACTCCCAAGGACCTTCCTTATATGCAATTCTTATTTTACAACACAAAAGAAGAATTTAAGGATGACCAGCTTTTTGAAGAAAACGAAATCATCAAAATCAGACAAAACAGCTTTGAACAAATCCTCGAAAAGCTCGAGACCTATAATCTTTCCGACACACAGGACGATGTTAAGGGTATAGCCTTTGAACAGTTCTTGGGCACTACATTCCGAGGTGAATTAGGTCAGTACTTTACACCTCGTACTATTGTTGATTTTATGACACACATTCTCGACCCAAAAGAGAATGAAACTGTATGTGATCCTACTTGCGGTAGCGGTGGATTTTTAATTAAAGCATTCGAATATATGCGTGAACAAATTGAAGATGATATCAAAACAGCTAAGGCTAAACTCCGAGCGGAGATCGAGGGAGATGATTACGAAAACCTCTCCGAAAAAGAGCAGCTTGCAATTAACGAACGCATTGAAGTAATGCAATCTACATTAAATAAAGAGCTCGATACACAATTAGAAGGTAGCCGTATGTATAATTTGTCACGTAATTGTATCTACGGTACAGACGCTAACCCCCGAATGGCAAGAACATCGAAAATGAATATGATTATGCACGGTGATGGACACGGTGGCGTTCATCATCACGATGGTTTGTTGAATGTGAATGGCATTTTTGAAGAGCGCTTTGATGTTATCTTAACAAATCCGCCTTTTGGTGCGCGAATTGACAAATCTCAAAAAATTACCGAAGCAGATAAATTTACCGATGAAACATTAATTGCAAAATATAAAGAAAAATACGGTGAGGCTTATGAAAATGCGCTCAAGCAGGTAAACGACAATATCGGCAAATCCTTGCTTTCGTTGTATGATGTTGGAGCGATGTCCGGTCTTACTGAAGTTCTCTTTATGGAACGCTGCCTTAGGCTGCTCAAAAAAGGTGGTCGCATGGGTATGGTTCTGCCTGAAGGTGTTTTGAATACATCTAACCTCCAAAAAATTCGTGAATACTTTGAAGGTAAAGCTAAAATTATCTTGATATGCTCCATTCCTCAAGATGTATTTATTGCTGCCGGTGCCACAGTAAAGCCCAGCCTTGTTTTCTTCAAGCGTTTTACCAAAGAAGAAGAACTTCAGTACTTAGGTGCAAAAACAAGGGCAGAAAAAGAAATTAGGAAAAAATATATTGGTCAAATAAAAGCATTACAAGAGAAGATCGCAACTGAAAAAGCCAAAAAACTTAAAGTTAAAGCACTCATTGTCACAGCGGAAAGAGAGCTCAGAGGTCTTGAGAAGGCTATCATCGAAGAAGCTAAACCGCTTACCAAAGAATACTTCGATTACGAAATTCCGATCGCTATGGTTGAGGATGCCGGCATTACTTCTACTGGCGCTGTTTCCGCAGGCAATCAACTTCCTACCCTTCAAGACGAATATAAAGAATATAGAATCACAAACAAGCTATGGGAAGAATCTAATAGCTGTATTTCCTATACTATTAATCACGAGGGTAAGATTATTCGTAACAGTGATGGTGAGGAGGTAGAATTAAAGTGGTAAATACAAATACAGTATTAACCTCAATTGCATTTAGCCAAACTATTGATTGGAATATTAAGCAATTTTTCAATTCAACTTCCATTAAGTCACCATTCGAGCTAAAAAGAATTGGAAAAGCAATTACACGCCGCAAGGATCAAATGGCTGTTGAAGATGATAAGCAATATAAGCGTATTACTATAAAAACAAATTGCGGAGGTGTTTTTGTTAGAGATGAGGTTTTAGGAAAAGATATTAAAACCAAGAACCAGTACTATGTAAAGGCAGGTCAATTAGCAGTATCAAAAATTGACGCTCGTAACGGAGCATTTGGTATTGTTCCGCCTGAAGCAGACGGGGCTATTATCACAGGTAATTTTTGGGTTTACGATGTCGATCCTGAAATTGCAAATATTGACTACTTGATATTATTACTTTCCTCAAATGTTTTTGTGCAAGCATGGCAGGATTGTAGTAATGGTAGTGGAAATCGTTTGTATTTACAGGAAGATAAATTCCTAAACTACAAAATTCCTTTGCCTTCTATATCAAAACAAAATCAAATAATCATGGCGTACAATCATTTGCTTAATAAAGCAACTAATTTAGAGTGTGAAGCTATCAATATTGAAAAAGATTTGCGAAAATCAGTTTTTGATTCTTTAGGGATAAAAATGAAGAAAAAGAGTGTTTCGGCATCAATGTTGAACATAGTTAGGTTTCAAAACATACGGCAATGGGGATATGATAAAATTGCAATTGACTTTCCATATTCATTTGAGAAATATAAAGGTCATTCTCTTTCGTCTAATCCGAGTTGGCTAAAAGAAATATATCGAGGAAAAAGTCCTAAATACCAACAACACGGCAAACGTATTATTTTAAATCAAAAATGTAATCGAACCAATAAGATTGATTTGAAATACGCAAAAACAGTAAATGAATTATGGCTTTCAAAAATCCCTTGCGATCAGTTAACTCAAATAAATGATATTGTGATTAATTCTACCGGTGAAGGAACATTGGGAAGAGCAAGCTTAATTGTTTCGGATGAACATGTTGGATTAGCTTATGATAGTCATATGCTTTTGCTTCGGGTGAATCTAAAAGAAATTGATCCTCTTCTTTTTGTGTATTTATTTAATAGCCCCTTGGGACAAAGGCAGGTAGATTTATATAAAAGTGCACAAGCAACAAAGCAAACCGAATTAGGCATAGAAAACACAAAAAGAATTCGATTCCCTTTACCGCCTTTAGCCATTCAAAAGAGTATTTCCAATTTTATAGAAAAAGAAACATTGCAAATTGGCAAATTACATGAAAAAGCAACAGAATTTTATCAAAAAGCAAAAAAAGAATTTGAGGAGGCGATCTTTGGTGAGTAAGTTTTCATTTTATGGGTTGATTGGAAATAACTGTGGTGTTGTAACTCCTTATTTAGGGCCCTTGAAAAGATTACAAGAGCTGGGGTTTTATGTTGAAAATGGTATTCCCACTCTTCGAGGATTTGCTAGGATATCAGACTTAGCTGCCGCTTCTATTCCACAATACGAACGATATCAACGAAATCTCAAAGAAGATCATGTAAATGACATTGCAAGGTTTCTTGAAAACTGCAAGGATGAAGCCAAGTTTTTACCTGAAGTAGTCCTATCTGTTAACGATTCTAAAAAGGCAACCTTAAAATGCTATGATCACAAAGGATTTTCTTCTGCTTCCGAAACCGCTAAAGGCGCAATTAGAAACATTGGGTATTATTGTTTAGAGGTTGAAGATGAAACGCTCATGAGAGTTGATGGGAATCACCGTTTAGAAGCAGGTAAAGACAAGGATTATTATATTCCGTTTTCTATCGTCCTTTGGAACATCAACACCGAAAACCCTGATAATATTGTTTTAGAGATAGCCGATGAAGACAACACCGAGAGCGAATCATTTTTGTTTTACATATTGAATAATACTGCAAGAAAACTAGAAGCAGAAGAAAATTTCAAAGGATTAGTTAAATCAAAAAAATGGGAGAATGGCGAACTTGCTTTAATTAACAAATATTTGCCGTTGTTAAAACACTACTACGACAAATATGATGGTAATCCTTTACTTAACAAACAGTATTTCGATTCGCCGCTTTCGCAAATATGCGAGATATTGGAAGAAATCAACAGCGAAGACATTGACGAAACGGCATTTGATATTCTTCTCGTTGATACGTTCAAAATACTTGCTCAAACAGAAAGATTTGGTTATATAAAAGAAGAATTTCCAAATATTTTCTTTCAACTTGCCTTTTATTCCAGATATAAAAGCACGAATTTAACCGAGGCTTGTAAAATTATGGGCTTAATAGATAAATGGCTTGAAAAGTATAAATACACAGGAGCTGTGTTTACAAAAGCATCTAAAATTTTTGATGTAGCATATAAACACATAACTTCATCACCTAAATATATATTTATGGCAATGCAATATAAAAGTGAAGAGATTGTTAGGGATTATAACGGAGCTCTTCAACGTGCTGTTGCAACACTAAATAATATGGGGGCTAATGTTGAGTTGATTGCACATCCTATAATGACAGGCGAAGGGCGGAGTATCAACATAACATCTGATATATATGATAAAATAGAAAATTGTTCAATATTTCTTGCAGACACAACAGAAGCCAATCCAAATGTTATGTACGAACTAGGAATGGCTTATAACAAAAAGAAGCCAATAATTATGGTAAGAGAAAAGAAGAAAAAGATAAAAATACCCTCTGATATTATTTCGGAGCACTATTATTCTTTTGACGGCATGTCCGAGCTTGAAAATTTGTTTGTAAAGCACATAAGAAAAATAATGGAAACAGATTATGGAATTATATATCCAGGTTAAGAGGTCAGATATGAATGAACAAAAATTAAAAGTAGCAATATCCGAATTTGTTAATAAAAAGAAGTCCAATGCGGCGTATTACGAAGAAAATTGGACTGAGCGTAAGGAACGCAAAGAGTATTACCAGTCGTTTACCAAGGACAGGCTTTTGGCTATGACTGAGGAGGAATTCTTAGAGTACATCAGCAAGCTGTGGTCTATGCTTATTTGGGGTAACAAGAAATATGTTGTTGACAAAATGATTGCCGACAACGGTTTTGGCACACTCAAAAAGCAGTTGGCCGAATTACTTTATGGCACAAGCCCTATTGAAAGGCGTTGGGATGTATTTTTGAAGTCCATAAAGGGTATGGGTCCTGCAACTATAAGCGAGTTGCTTACATATGCAAATCCGCAGGAATATGTAATTTTTAATAAAACAACAATCCTTTGCTATGGCTATCTTGATATCCACGATATGCCGAAATATAACTATCAATATACCGGAAAGAAGTATGCTGAAGTTTGTGCAATTGCAAAAGAAATCGCCGAACAACTCAAAAAAGCTGGTGCAGAAGATTACGACCTTTTAGCAGTAGATTACTTTATGTGGGATGAAATATTGCCATTTGCTGAAAAGAAAACTTCAGATATTCCTGCTACTACTGGAGTTAAGAAAGCTGTTACAGCGAATGATTCAAAATCTCTTCACGATGAGATTAAGGAAAAATTGGTTGCAATCGGTGAGCTCCTCGGATTTGATAGCCGTTCTGAAGTTAAGATTGCCACCGGTGCGGTTGTGGATGCCGTATGGGAAGCAAAAATCGGCAATATGGGTAAAGCAATCTATGTGTTTGAGGTGCAGTCCAAAGGCTCAATAGATAGCTTGATTCTAAATCTCAAAAAAGCACAGAGCAACGCAGCCGTACAAGCTGTTGTCGCTGTTGCCAATGAAGAACAACTTGCAAAAATTATTCGTGAGAGTGCTGGGGTTATTGATGAAAAATCTCTACGCACTTGGGACTCAGAAGATGTCTTGGCAGTCTATGATTCCCTCGTCCGAGCTCACGAGTCAATTAACAAACTGGCACTCGTTCCGGAAAGTTTTTAAATAGGAGCAATAAAAATGAGAGCTTCCATACAAAATCTTATCAAAAAATCAATTTTTATTGAATGTACTTTGCCAAATACAGAACATAGTATATGTAAAACTGAATATACTACCACTGAAGATTTTTGCCTAACGAAAAGTTCAGATGATTCTATTGCACAAATTATTTATAACAATATAGTTGAATATGCAATAGGTGAGTTTGATATAGATTATGACAACTTGGATGAGGAACTGTGCCGAGCTATTGCAGAAAACCTAAAATTTGATGAGGAAGCTAATTACACTTCAAAATTGAGATATGGTTTTTATGGAGAGGTTTTATTATACTCGTTGTTAATTAATCTTTTTTCGACAGATGTGCTAATTTCAAAGGGATATTTTTACAGTCCTCTCGAAAAAGGAGAGCCCAAGGGGTTTGATGCTTATCACTTAATTCAACATGACGATAAAGTAGAATTATGGTTCGGAGAAGCGAAATTCAGAAAAGATTATAGAAAGCCAATCGATGAGGTTTTATCTGGATTTTCCAAAACAACTTCGGAAGGCTACTTTAGCGATAATGTATTAGCAATTGTTAAGGAAAAACACAACATATCAAATGGAAAATATATTATTGATAAACTCACCCCGATTACCAAAACATGGAAAAAAAGCATATCGATAAACATTGCGGAAGAATTAGAAAAGAATAGTGCTGAATTAGTTTACCCGATAATGATTACATATCAACAGCCTAAACATTGTGATTATTATGATGGTGTTAAAAAATGTGTTAACTATATTGAAGAACAATTTAATTCTGGAAAGTATACAATTAACACGACTTTTCCAATAAAAGTATTCTTTATGTTTTTTCCGGTTGATGATGTCAAAAAAATTAAGGAGCAAGTAATTGAATGGATAAGCAACAAAGAGCCATTAATATCATAAAAAGTTATTACTTAGCCAAAGAACAAAATGACCTTTCTGATATGATTAAAAGCGTTTGTTCTTATTTTGATTTTATGAAAAATCAAGAACTTTCATCAGGAGACATAGATTTCCTGCAAGATCTTTCTAATAGCATAGGTATTCCTCAGTATGTAAAGTTACTAGAAAGAGACTTTTCTGCTAATTACCCTGCTCAAAGGGAAATATCACTTTCAACATTAGCATCATATTATAACGAAGCAAACCTTACAAAAGGCGGACAAATTCTTCATAGATATCAGAAAAATGTGTTAGATATGTTTATCGTAGGACAAAATAATCGTTTTATTTTGTCTGCCCCAACTTCATTCGGAAAAACATTTATTGTGTATGAAATCATCAAGAAAATACGATACAAGAATGTCGTTTTAATTTTCCCTACAATATCTCTCCTATCAGAAAACTTTGATAAACTACTTTCCAACTTTTCTGACAGCTTTGACGACTATAAAATCCATACTTTAAGCGAAGATGATGAAATAGCCGAGAAAAATATATGGATATTTACTCCTGAACGTTTCTTATCTTTCACTGATAAACATGAATCCCAACAATTTGATTTTGTTTTTATCGATGAAATATATAAGATAGACAATGAATTCATAATCGATAAAGAAACTACTGGAGAAAATGAGCGAGATATTGCTTATCGAGTAGCGTTGTCTTATGCATGCAAAAAATCCAACGATATGCTTCTTGCAGGGCCATATATGAATATGGGAAATAAAAACTCCTTTGCCAATTTTATTAAAGATAATAATTTCGTTGTAATTAATTATAACGATGTTGAGATTGTAAACAAAACAATAACCGATATAAAAGGCAAAAAAGAATATAATATTGATGGTATACGAATTGAATTAGACGAAATTTCGAAATATTCCAAAGTATGTGATATTGCCGTAAGACTCACCAATTCAAAAGAAAACACGATAATATATAACAATTACAAATCAGGTACAGAACGATATGCAAAAGAGGTTATTTCTAGACTTAATCAAAAGAAAAAACATTTTCAATCAGATGATCCTATTTATAGAATGTTTGTAGAACATCTTGAAAACACATACAGCGCAGAATGGATTATCGTTAAGGCATTGAAATATGGAATCGGTATCCATCATGGTCTTGTTCCCAAATACATACAAAAGGAAATTATAAATCTGTTTAATAGAGGGGTTCTTCTTTATCTTATCTCCACCACTACTATTACCGAGGGTGTTAACACTTCGGCAAAAAATATTATTATAACATCAAGCAAAAAAGGTAAAAAGAATCTTAAGCCTTTTGATGCTAAAAACATTGCTGGAAGAGCTGGACGATTCCTGCAACACTTTTCCAGTCGAGTAATTATCATTGGTAATAATTTCAATGAAATTTTGACTTCAAAAGAAGATGAATTACAACATAAAAACTATGATATCGACAGTAAAAAGACGGATGTTGATTATACAATCACATCAGATAAGTATTTATCAAAAGACGATAGTGAGAAAAAAGATAAAATATTTGAAGAAGTTCGTAAAAGAAATATCCCAAGAGAAATTATCGAACAGTATAAAACGATCAGCGTCTCTGATAAAATAACAATTTATGACAGAATGCAAATTCTAACGCCCATGCAGTTAACAGAAATAAAGGCATTAATATCAAGACTCAATTACAATATGCAGATTTCGTGGAATGGTTTCCAAGAGATAATTAATATTTTGAAACCAATTATTCGAGATGCAAAATTACTTGAGTTAGTAAATGCGACATGCAGAGACAGGAATTATTCTCTTATAACCGCAAAGGTACACTTTTATTTGTCAGGTGGTTTCTTTGGATTGCTACAATATAACGCCCAAGGAACTATTTATGATAATGCAATGAGAAATACTGCAGATATGGTTTATAATGTTTTTAAATATCAATTAGTAAAATATCTTGGCATTTTCAATTTGATTTATCAACATGTAATAGCTCACAAAGAAGGGATAAGTATGGATGAAGTTTCTGGAATAACCACCCTACTACAAAAATTAGAATATAATGCTTTTAGCTCAAAAGCACTGATTTTAAGTGATTATGGCGTTCCATTCAGACTAGTCGAATATTATGATGACCCTAATGGTAGGAAGCATTTTGATTCTTACGAACAATACATCGACAATAAAATTTCTCATATAATTTAGTGAATTAAAAAACATATCAAAAGTTTATCTTCAAAAAAATCATCGTAGATATTGTTAACCATTTAGAAGACAAAAACTAGGAGTTACTATGTGAATTTTAACTAAAATAAATTAGCGTTATCAACAGAATTAATGATAACAGGCACGAGAAATTGACTCCCGTGCCTGTTGCTATTTTGTGTATTTGATTATAAGCTCATCGATTCCGACGGTGTATTTGCCTTGGGATATTAGTTTGTTGCGGTATTCAAGCAAGCTTTGGAGGATGAGGTGGCGTTCTGCAACGGTCAGGCGAAGGTGGTATTTTTACCTTCTCATACGAACACAATCTCTGTGTTAACAACTTCAATTACTCTGCTTCGAATATTGTTCATCCTACGCACCCATTTCATTTGGTCGATTGCTTTTAGTTCCTCGGTTACATTTTCTTTTTTGGCGAGTTCTTTTACCAGCTGGAGAAAAAGTTGTTGGGCTTGTTCCTCTGTATCGGCAAGGAGTGAATGGAGTTTGCCGGAAGTGAGCAGATTATAATACAAAACTTTGCGGTGGTGCTTTAAGTAGTTTAACCTGCGTTGTCCCCACACTCCGATATAACCGGTTTCTTCTTCCACCGGTAAAGTTAGATTATGCAAAAGAAATCTTGTCATCATTCTTTGAGAATTCAAGAAGATAATAAACATTCCGACTAAAAAATGAGCCGAGAGGGGATACCTCTTGGCTCATTTTTTGTGAACACACAACACTTATTTAAATTTTGATGATTATTTTATACTTTATTGAATTGGTTTTTCATTGAAAAAACGCTTGAAACCCTTGAAAACAGTGGGCTTTTATCGTAAGCCTCAATCATTATATGATTATGATACATAGGTGCTTACGAGGGTCATTTTTTCCTAAACCGCTATGCAAAATTCATATGTAATCGGCTGAAGTTGGTTATTTTTAGCCCAATTTGTACGCTGAAATTGCACAGTTCGTACAGGACACATTACATTGACCATCTGACCGCCGACTGAGCCTGCCTGCTTAGAGGTAAGGTCACCGTTGTAGCCTTGTTTAAGGTTAACACCAACCTCTGAAGCGGCTTCCATCTTGAAACGGTTGAGAGCATCCTTTGCCTCAGGTACTGTATTCTTAGCCATTATTGATACACCTCGCTTAAAAA
>ERZ1035006.1628-NODE-1628-length-14339-cov-3.347802_pt1 | contig 14339 bp, 11 predicted proteins | sample MGYA00520694_ERZ1035006 | MGnify/ENA primary metagenome ERZ1035006 (study PRJEB33766, sample SAMN09781746) | gut metagenome | biome: gut microbiome | host: Homo sapiens | place: Madagascar | study: EMG produced TPA metagenomics assembly of the PRJNA485056 data... | reverse complement strand
TCCCTGTGGGAATATATCGTGACTGTAAAGCTGTCCGATAACTGGATACACTGCCCCGCAGCGGAAGCCATCAGCCTTGCGTCCTCGGACGGAACTACCTCTATCCGGTCTATAGTCATGCCATATTCCTGCGACAGTACGTCTGCGTCCTGCACAGCTATCACACCGGAAACGGATATCCCGCGCGCGATATCCTGCGCCGCCATATCCAGCTGGTATTTCTGCATGAACACCGGCAGAAACGCCATGATAAGCGCCATAAATACCATTATCACAAAAACGCTTATCACGGTGTCGATGTACATTTCCCCACGGTTGCGCCGCAGCCTTACAAGACATATACGCATCCCTGTCATATTACTGACGCCGTGGACGAAGCCGACGAAGTGCCGCCTCCGTTGAACATCTCCATTATCTTGGTCTGAAGTTCGGGGAAGATGGCGTTCATCAGCGCTACGAGAAGACCAAGCAGAACTGCGCCTACCACTACAGCGATAAGTATTTTGATAAGCGTATCAACATAGCCTTCGCCCCTGTTCGGGATCACCCTCTTCTCTGCTGCTATTTTCAGCATACTTAGTTTAGTCATGAGCTTCTGTTTCATAATGATTCCTCCTGTGTGATCTATATTCCAACACTGAACCTGTCAGCGAATGGAGCCTGTCAGAAAATAGTCTGCATCTGCTCGACTATCTGCACGATAATGACATAAAGATACATCGCTATAAACGCAGCCATAAGCAGTATAGTCACGGGCTTCAGCTTTTCCGGACGTTTCAGCGCCGCGCGTTTCAGTTCCTCCTTGGATCTTACCGACAGATCATGAGTCAGCATTTCGAAATAGCCGCGCTGGTCGTCGCCCCTCATTACTGAAAGCAGTCCCCGGATTATCTCCGATAGCCCCACGCTGGGGACCCGTGATTCAAGGTGCCGCAGCGCGGTCTCGTAGTTGCCGGTCTTCATGTCCGCGATGGTCTTGTCAAGCTCGTGCGTGAACTCCGGACTGCATACCTTGCGGTAGCTCAGCAGTATACTCATGACGTCGCGGGACACTGCAAGCTGCTGTTTTATCGTGCTGGCGAACAGCACCAGGTCGCCCTCGATCTTTTCGCTTTTCTTCCGGATCATTTCGTCAAGCTCCTGCATTCGCTTCACATATACCATTATGCCCATCACGATGCACAGCAGCGAAATTATCGGCATAAGCACGTTGATCACCGCAAGAAAGGTCTGGTCTATGCCGCTGGAACCGAACAGCAGACCCAGCAGCGGTCCTATAAAATATATCGGTATCGAAAACAGCGAGACAAGCACGCCCTCGGATATGGATTTTGCGACAAAGAACTCCGGCGTATAATGTATATCCGCGGAATACAGCTTCTTTTCAAGGGTGCTGCGCCTTTCCTCGTTCAGGCGTATCCTGCCGGACAGGAAATTTGCGGCGGGGATAGTAAGCGACTCCGAAAACGAATCCCGCGTTCTTTTCATTGAAAGGACAGCCTTGCGTGCCGCAGAGCTGGGGAGATCGATAAATTCCATAGCCACCTGATATATTCCGTAAGCCAGCAGTGCCGAGACTAAAAATAACAGCAGCACGACCTTTAAGTTCAGATTCTGAAGATCAGCCATTTCACTTCTCCCCGTGTTTTATTGGTTTGGTGAGCGTTATCGACTTATTTATCGCAAAGATTATCACGACCGCCACGCCTGAAAGTATCAGCTTTCCGCCGACAGTATCCGTAAGCAGCGCGTACCAGTCCGGGCTTATAAGGTACATCAGCGGTATGCTCAGCACCACAAGCACTACGACTGATATCGTATCCTTGAACGGCACCATCATCAGCGTATCAAGCTCTGCCTGAATGCTCTTGGTCTCCGAGAATTTGTTCACTATCGGGAACAGAGTCACATTCAGCGCGGTGTCGCTCTGGCACTGATACACCGCGTCGCACCACTCATGGAAAGTATCGTTGTCTATTGCCATGCGGAGCTTCTGTATGCCGAGGGAAACGTTGGAATTGATGAGCCGGCTCTCGTTGACGAACCGGGTGAATGCGTACTTTACCGAGCCGTTCATATACGGCAGATTTTCCTCCACAGCCTGGATTATATTGCTGCTGCGGATATACGACATCGTTACCCCGGACAGCGCCACCTCCAGCTCATCGTTCAGCCGCTTCATGTTCTGAGAGGCGGACAGCTTGACTATCCATACCGGCACCAGCGCTGCGCCTATCGTCATCGGCGGGGTCAGAAAAGGATTCCCGAATATCACTGACAGGGTCAGCCCGAATGCGCCGCATATCACGCTCAGGATATAGATCCCCTTTATGCGCTGCTCCTGGTGGGTCTCCTTCAGTATTGAAGAAGCCTCGTTGAAGCTGCGCACCAGGAAGTTGCTCCGGCTTCTTCCCTCCAGCATTTCCACCTGCTTCTTCATGGAAATATGCTTATTGCTGCGCATTTTCCTTATCTGCTTCTTCGTATCTGTGCGGACATCATAGAAAAATTCCCTGAACGCCTTTTTATCCAGCCGGAATGCAAGGATTATCCCCGCGACAAGGAAAGCCGTCACAAATAATTCAGCCCAGAACACTGACTTCCACCTCCTTCAGAAGAACTGCGCAAACCGCTTGGGAGCGCCATTCTGCACCATTTCATTCCTGAGCTTTTCAGAAATACCATCCACCTTTTCGAAATGTCCCTCGATGATTGCCTTTCCCTTTGCGTTGACCTGGGAATTGTCGTCCACCACATACCGGAACAGTGTGCGGTATTTCAGATCGCCGTTGACGTAACCCTCGCCCTCGATTATCTCGGTTATCTTTCTGGACGAGTCCTCAAGCTGGCGCTGATACACTATCAGCGGGAACGCTTCAACCATCATTTTCATCAGCGTCTCGTCTGAAAATTCGTAAGCGCGCTTCGCAAGCGTGGTCATTCGCATATACGCGCCCGCCGCCGTCTTGGAATGTATCGTCGTGATGACCGTATGTCCGGTGCGCGCGGCTTCCTGCGCGGCAAAGGCTTCGCGGCTGCGCATCTCGCCGACGCAGATTATATCCGGGTTGAATCTCAGCGCATAGTCGAGAAGATTCTCCTGCGATACCTCGCTGGATTTATCCAGACTTGATTTTGTTATGGTATGTATCACGCTGTTCGTTATCTTTCCCTTCTTATCGCGGCGGACCAGGTCAAGCTCGCGGCTTCCCTCCTCGATGGTGTATATTCGCTTGGAATCCGGCAGAGTGGACATCAGCCAGCTTGCGGTCGAGGTCTTTCCTGAACCCGTATTTCCGGCTATGCACACGCTTATCCCGTATTTCACGGCTACTGAAAGGAAGTCAAGCATTCCCACCGTGGCTGTATCCTGCGCTAGCTTTGTCTTCGAAAGCGTGCTTTTTCCGACTACTCTTATCGAGGCGGCAACGCCCACCTCGTCGTCAAGCAGCGGCGTTTTCAATGCGGTTATTCGTATGTTCTTCGCAAGCGAACCCAGCGCGTGCGGCTTTCCGTCGTCTATCACGGAGCCGTTCAGCTGAAGCATTCTGCGGATTATGTCTATCGCGTGCTGCGGCGAACTGAACGTTTCCGGCGATTTATACCTGTGACCCGCCACGATGAGGTCGATATCCTCCCAGGAGTTTATATCTATCTCCTCAAGGTGCATTTCCTCCGCGTTTTTCAGCAGCTTTGTCAGGAACGAATACTCCGCCATATCGCTGTAGAGCTTCTCGGTGAGCTCGTCCTCGGTCATATCGTCAAGCTTTATGATGTGCGTTACAAGATACTGCCTGATATAATCCTTCACCAGCCTGGAATCCGCCTCGCTCATTTCGGACGACAGCAGATTCTCATAGGTGTTCGACATATAGCTCTGTACAGTGACGAGCAGGTCGTTGTAATTATTGATCTCCTGCTTGGAGCGCAGGAAGCTCTGGAGATCAGCCATTTTTACCCTCCGCCTTTTTTGCCAGCGCGCGTATCTGTTTTTCGAACGCCCTGCCTGACATGGAACGCATATCTTTTATCAGTTCACCGGCAATAAACTTATCCGCGACCTCGTTCGAACGGTTCAGCACGAACTCATACCTGCCGCTCACTGACATCACCTCCGATACCGGGTTTATCTCGGAAACATCGCCCAGGACGCTTATGTGCGAATCAAAATGATATTTCTCCTCGCGGTATATCATGCGGGCGCAGTCCTGATACAGTATGCCCTTGTTGTCAGCCGTTATCTGGCGTATCACTACGTCCGCAAGCTCCAGTCCCAGAAGCGTCATGGAATCGTCCAGCGGATTGGACGCGCCGTCTATTATCACATAGTCGTTGAGTTTCGCCATCTTATTGAGCATTCCCACAGTGTTCGAACGCTCAAATTCGTTGTACGTTATGTAGGTATCTGTGGGAGCCATTCCCAGGAAGCTGATATATTCGCTCCTGGGGTGGATCTTCAGCTTTCCGGCAAAGATAGCGTCGTCGTACCTTCCGGACATCAGCAGCGGTCCGATGGACGAGCTGCTGTCGATCTGTTCCATCGGGCAGTACATCTTGAGGGCTGGCACCAGCTTATCGCCGTTGAACACCACAACGTTCTTTCTGTTTTCCGCGAGCACCGCCGCAAGCGCGACTGCTGTTATGCTCTTTCCGCTGCCGGGGCTTCCCCAGACGCATATTATTCTGGCACTCACTGCGCTGCCTCCTCTTCCTGCGGCTTCTGCTGTCCGGAAGAACTGAGCATCGACCGGAACGTCTGATATTCTTCGCGGTTGACTATCGTGTTTGCGGACAGGAACTCGTTCTGCTTTTTCAGCAGCTCCGCCTTTTTCTCCTCATCGCCGCGGCACACCAGCGCAAGATGAATGTTCGCAGTATTTTCGTATTTTGCAAGATAAATAGCCTGGTCTATATTCGCTTTGAACGTAACTACGCTGGGTATGCCGGAGGAGGCGCCGGTCTGCGAATCGTTTATCTCCACAGCCTCTGAATTTGTGACATTCAGCACCTCGACATACATCAGGAACGGGTCTACTTTTTCAATATTTGTATTCTTGTCGTATATCAGCAGCATTACTATATCACCTGCCATTACCTTTGCGGCGATGCCCTCTGCGATCGTGTTCACGCTGACCGCCACTGCGTACTGATTTTCTCCCAGCTCGCGCAGTTTTTCGTCCTTGTATACGTTGGTGGACGATACCTTTGCAGCAGTCAGGATATCGTTTGCGCATATTTCAGTCGCGGCGTAGTATTTTCCACCCTGCTCCGTGAAAAGCGAACGTATATTCGCCGTCATATTGCTGGGGACTTCCGCGCTCGTCCTGAAATTGTAATACTCGCCCTCGGCATAGGGCAGGTCGCCCTTACTCATTCGTATAGAGCGGAACATACTCTCTGTAAGCTCGGTCCCCTTGGGGATATTCTGCGCTGCCACCACTACCGCTATCTTCTCGTTGAGCATTTCCGTTATCTTCGGAACGCCTATGAATCCTACCGCAAACGCGAGAATGATACATACGCAGCCGATAACAAGTCGGTTTTTCAGAATTTTCATTGTCGTTCTCCTGTTCTTTTGATTATTACACGGTCATATTATCATGAGTCTTGAACCGCTGTGCAGCATTACTTCCTCGGCGGTGCGGTTTGGGTCGTACACCAGTCCGGAATCCCGGTCGCACAGCACCGCACAGCCGGTCACGGTATAACGCCCGTGGGTCAGCCTTGAGGCGGCGCGCTCTATCATATCCGCTATCTGGTAAAACCTCACACGGTCGGGAATGTAGATATCATACGAGCAAGCCAGCGAGGGAAAATAGACTTCGGCAAGTATCTTATTCATTCTGCTCCTCCTGTCATACGTCCGGCAATGTGCTCACGAACCGCACCATGCGCGCCCTGCCGCCGCTTATGCTCCAGCCGAGGTCGTCGCCGAAATCAATTCGCATATCGTTCAGCGGCTGGTGGGGATAACGGTTTTCCATGCCTAGCCCCGCGCCTATCCAGAAGTAATTCTTCAGCCGGATATGCTGCGCGAACCACTTCTCCTGCCGATAGCCGATCAGCTTCGCCGCATTATCGAATATCACAAAGCTGATGCCAAAATCGTGCGCTCCGCCTGTTAGCAGCATAGTCATCATCTGCTCCGTATCGCGCATCGCCCTTACCGGAACGATATCCTTTTCCCCCGACTGAACCGCGGCAATGAGCCGCTTATCCTCAGCTGCGCGCTCGTCCTCCGCCCGGCTGCGGAGTCTTGAAAGCAGGCTCCCAAGGTCGGTTATCACGCAGACGTACTGGTCCGCCGAGAAATCCACCGTTTTTCCGGAATCAGCCTGTTCCTTCGCGTAATGATTGCGTTCCAGCGCAAGCCTGTACAGTTCCCGGATACCATCGCCGATTTTTTCTTCGGAATAGCTGCCGGGAACGCTGCCGTCAAGTCCGCCGTTCTCATCGAAAACAAACATTCGGTGGGTCGACTTCACCATAGCGCAGAACGCGTCCGCGATCGGCACGAAAGAGGAACTCTGAGTCACGAACAGGCTGACCCTGTTATTGAGATCGACTGTCACAGGCTCAACGCTGGTCCTTTCAAGCGCGACTGCCGGGTGCATCTGATCGCTGCTGAGCTCCATTGCATAAGCAGGGGTGAACACTCTTGGCAGCACCATTATCCTGTGCGCCTTTTCCCCGCCGTGCGAGGTATTCACGGCTTCCGCCTGCTCCTTTACATATTCGAAGACGTCTTCACGGTCGGTGATATATGCAGTCTGAAATTCGCTGGTAAACTCGCTGCGGAACAGTCCTCTGCCCTTGAATTTCGCGGGCACCATTCTGCCGACAGAGGATATAACATCGCAGTATGCGCCGTTGTTCAGCCGCATACAGAACACCTGGCTGAAATTCATCGCAAGACGGTGCTTCACAACGGCGTTCAGCTGCGAGGCTATCATATATATGCCGAGCTTGGAACCCTCGCGGGCTATCTGGTCGAGCTGCTCGTCATACTCAGCGTTTTCGCAGAAAGCGCCGATATTCGCTATGACGATCTGTATCGCAGGCATATCGCCGTGCTCGCGGCGATAGCTGAGAAAATCGCCGCCGTTTGCCGAGAACAGTTCTTTCCGCTGTTTCATCACGGAATCAATATAGCTGAAAAGATTCCGCACCTTATCCGGCTCCCGGGCGGTGCAAACCGCGCCCACCGCGTCATACCCGGAAAAAGCGCGCAGCGTCTCGGAAGCATAATCTATGATATAGAATACGTTTTCCCTTGCGGAATACTGCTTCAGCATACCAAAGATATACGCCAGCAGGAACGTGGTCTTTCCATTTCCCGCCGAGCCATACACGATGATATTGCCGTCCTGCGGCGACAGCGCGAGTATCCGCTGCGACTGCTTCTGCGGCACGTCGTATTCGCCGACGACTACGGACAGCCTGTCGTGCTCATGCTTAAAACCGTACTTCTTTTCCAGTGCGTATGTATAGATCACCCCCGGTATCGGGTCCAGCCACAGCCTGTCCGCGAAAACGCCCTCCTTTTCGCACAGCGCCGTCAGATAACGGGTTATCTCCTGAAGCTGGGTGTCGTGCTCCGATGAATCAGCAGGCTTCCTCGCGCTTTCGATGAGGCGCCTTTTTTCGTTTTCCGCCTGCATGATGACTCTGCCGGCGTTGTCGATAATTTCAACGCTGTCATCGACCTGATTCTTTGTATCCGCGGACGGGTCGTATTTCGCGCCCGCCCACGCCGACTGCCCCATCTCGAATATCTCATTATAGCCTACCTGCAGGTAGAATCGTCCCGTCTGGGTGATGGCGGCGGCGTCAGGGCAGCGGATAACGTCCATGCTGTCGGCGCGCTCCTGCACTTTCAGGCATATCTTGAAGCGGGAGTTGCTCCATATCTGGTCGTTTACAACTCCGCTGGGCTTCTGCGTTGCAAGGATAAGGTGCACGCCGAGAGAACGGCCTATTCTCGCTGCGGAGATAAGCTCGCTCATGAAGTCCGGCTGCTGGCTTTTCAGTTCGGCGAACTCATCGGATATGATATACAGGTGCTGCAGAGGACGGGTTATCCTGCCTTCCTTGTACAGCTTCTGATATTTATAGATATCCCCGATATTCGTTCCCAGACGTTTTCCCTCCTCAAGGAACAGCGCCTGTCTGCGCTTAAGTTCGCTCTGTATCGAGATGAGCGAGCGGTTGACAGCCGCTCCGTCAAGGTTGGTGATTATGCCGGCGACATGAGGCAGCTTTTCGAACGCCACAGCCATGCCCCCGCCCTTGTAGTCTATCAGCAGGAACGAGATATCATGAGGACTGTAATTCACCGCAAGGGAAAGAATCATCGTCATGATAAACTCGCTCTTGCCGGAGCCTGTCGTACCCGCGATGAGTCCGTGGGGACCGTGGGCTTTCTGGTGGAGGTCAAGATTGAACAGGTCGCCCCTTGAGTCAACGCCGAGAGGAGCGGCAAGACTGCGCACGCTGCTGTTCGTATGCCACCGCTGCAGGCAGTTAAGCTCCTCGATGGTCTTCACTCCGTACATTTCAAGGAACGTCAGCATATCGGGCATATCATAGCCGCTCTCCTCGGAGCCAAGACGCTTATCTGCAAGTCCGACTGCGCTCTCGTCAAATTCCGCAGGGGGTACGGTCATCGGGCTGAGCATTCGTGGTTCTGCCGCGTCTCTGGTTTTGAGCATAAGGCAGCGCTCGGCGCTTCCCGTGCGGTCGATGGTCTCACGGCTTCCGCAGAAACGCATCACAGCGGTGCTTTCCTTCGGCAGAAAACGCTCGTCCGGATAAACGGCGATGAATGAAAAATGAACGTATCTTCCCTTCTGAACGATATGAGACAGCAGGCTTGTTTTTGAAGCAAGACTTTTGCTGGTGCATATTATAACATAGTATCTTCCCGCTGCTTCTGCATTCGTCTGGCTCTGCTGCTCTCCGCATTCTGCAAGCTCCGATTCCAGCACGGAACTCAGCACATTCAGTTCTTCAGCGTTTGCAGCGATATATCTGGTCTCCCTTTTGTCGTCCCATGTGTGGGGAAGCCACCTCGTACTGCTCCACAGCTTTTCCTCGCTCTCGTCATAGATAAGGGCTATTTTCAGCTCCTTGTAGCTGTACAGCGACGCAAGCTGAAGAATTATTCCGTTGACGAACCCTACAGTCTGGCTGGTATCGCCAACGATGCCGCAGACGATATCCCTGCGGAGATCGACCGTTACCGGAGCGTTTTCCAGTTCGTAGTCCCTGCCCGCAACTTTCCGCAGTTCCTCGAACAGGATATCCGGCTTGACTTCCATCGGGGGGATCTGGGATTTGATGGTACAGTCGAACGGCACGGAACCTACTCCTATACAGATATTGAGAAAATCGTCATCGACCGAGGAACGCTCCCACAGACTGCTGGCGCTGAGCCTTATCCTGTCGCGAAGATTCTCAGCGCCGGGATACTTCTTGTGCATCAGGCTGAGCTGACTTTCCATTCCGGATGCGATCTCTTTTTCGATATTCTGAAGATACTGCAGATAAACCGACTTCCTGCGCCGCTCATCACGGCGGTCTTTCAATTTTGTATAGCCCTTGTTTATCAGCGGCCACAGCAGGGAGCTTGCGACCATGCTTCCGGTCATCACCATGGTCGGAATGACGGAGTTCGGTATCGCACCGCCGCTGTTGCTCATCGCGTTCAGCACGGAAAACGTACCTGTAGCGGCAGAGGCTATTCCCATTGTGAAAGCCGGTCCCAGCGACAGGACTGCCGGCTGACCGTTCGCGTTATGCGCAGCCGGAGGGGTGGCTATGGTTATTTCATAATGCTCCGGCTTCGGAATAAAGCGCGGGGAAACGTAAATATACTTTTCGCTCTTTACGTCGTCGAAAAAGTATGTCATTTCTCCGGTCTCTTCGGGCGGCATGACATACGGCGACACAGAGCAGCTGCTCCTGACTTTAAGCAACGGCGCGCGGTCTGCTGCGATAAGCTTCTGACCGCATATGAACGTATAGCCGCATATGAAAACCACGTCTCCCGGTTTCAGAACACATTCGGATACTCTTTCGGAATTTACGAACACATACGCGCCCTCGGCGGCTGTCACTTTCATCATTTTTTCATCGGCGGTGAACTCGGCGCAGTGTGCGAATGCATGAGCGCTGTTCAGCACGATGTCGCAGCCCGCGTCCCTGCCCACCGTGAACCTGCCGTTTACTGAATACTTCTGGAATCCGGTCATTTCAGCGCTGTCGTCCTCTGCGAGAAGCAGCGCAGCTTCGCCGTTGGCGCGTATCACGACATTCGTGCTGAAGCCGGGGCGCTCTATCGGGCACGCCCGATAATTCCTGCCGTTTATCTTCAGATATGCGTTCATGCCGCACTCTGCATACCATTTTCCGTTTTCCGGACGAATGCTCAGCAGGGAATCCTCCGCGCCGTCGCCGCGTGTAAACGGCATTATATACTGTCCGGTTATCTCACCGGGCAGGTTCAGAAAATGCACCTTTTTATCCTGTATAAGTGTTAGTCTCATTTACCGACCGTCCCATTTATTTCTTTATTCAGCTCGTTTGAACTGATGTAATTTATCGAATTTATCAGTATCCGGCTAAGTTCGCTCAGAGTGATCTCGTGCTGCGGCGCCGACAGAACGTCTCTTATTACTGTCCCTATCGAGTTCTGAAGAATATCCGCCGGATAAGGCTCAGCAAGAGTGCAGCGCAGCCTTTCCGCGTTCAGCAGTTCATCAGGAGCTGCGACCCCGCAATGGTTCATATACGGATGCCTCCCCCTGCTTATCAGCCGGTACAATATCATGCTCAGGCTGTAGACCTCATAATTGCTCTTTTTTGGCGGGCAATACTGAGTATAATACGACATATAGCTGCCGAGCGGGTAATACTGCCCGAAGCAGCGGGGTATACGGCAGTCGAGGTAATGCTTACGCGTACTGCCGGAACCCGAAATATAGACCATGCAGTCTGAAAAAGCGCCGTAATGCGTACCCCTTTTTTCAAGCTCCAGAAGCTGTCCTGAAATCGTACCGCATATCGCAAGCGCGTCACGGACAGTCAATTTCTCCCTTCTGATATAGACGGGCAGCGGAACTGCGTCGTTCATCAGCGTGAAGATATGGTATATCCCGTTCAGCTCTGAATACATCTCCTCGCAGCGGTAATTCAGCGATGGAATGCCCGCAGCGGCACACAGCGCCGAAAATGACAGACATTCCTTTGAGAACGAATCTGCGAACTGCTTCGCAGGCATTCCGGAATCTTCATCGGAAATGCCGCTGCACAGCTTCATGCAGTCGCGCTCGACCGCTGACGGAAATATGAGATGCCTTATCACAAGGGGAATACATTTCTCGCCGTTTGAGCTCACCGCACGGTAATAGTCCGCGCCCATCAGCGAGAACAGCTTCCCGGTAAGCCGCATACCCATTACAATAAAACCGGTAAGGTCGGTTTCGGAAGTTGCCGCGTCAGCGCTGAAAAACTGGCTTTCGGCGGCTATCATGCGCTTCTCGTTCTTACTGACGACTGCATTTTCGTCCAGGCGGGCACTGCACGATGTGCAGAACATATCATTCTCGCCGACGACCGCGCCGCATTTCCTGCAAAAAAGCATACTTGTCCCCCAGACATTTATTTTCTGGTAACATACCAGTCGTCATACATCGAGCCGTCGATATGCACCGTGTATTTACGGCAATCCCACAGCATTCCTACCGGCGTCCAGCAGTCGAACATGAAGACCTGAATATTATATTCGCCGTCAGGGTACCATATCGGAGTGAAATGCACCCTGCTGTACTGCGGATTTGCCGCGTCATTATAATATCTCGAATACTGGTTTTTTTCAAGATACATACTGTCAAAGCCATCATATTCAAGCAGCGAACCCTTGCGCGAATATCCCAGTTCAGGATACAGGACTACGCCTTTCTGGAATCCGCCGCTGAGGTCGTTGTCACCCGAAGTGCTGAACTGCCCGTCAATGCCGATGCCATACCCCGATTTTGTATAGAGTTCGCCGCTGCGGTAAAATGCAGACGTGATATTCGGATAGCTTATCGGCCGCGTTCCGTCCATGCTGACGGATTTCGTATATTCGTTCTTGGTCAGGAAGACAATTTCATCGCCGTCGGGCTTTTTCCATGCATTGGCGGTGTAGGTTATCCAGCTTGCTTCAAGCTGCGGCGTATAGCCGGAAACATCGCCGGACGGCTGAACGAATCCCTTTGGCGCCACATCGTCAGATTTTGTGTCATCCGGCATTCTTATCATATCCCTCAGGTCTGACACGTTCACCGTGAAAATGTAGTCGCTGTTCTCGGCATCCGGGTGTTCGGCAACGCCGGAATTTGATTTATATGACAGTTCTCCTCTCGGCGAACTTGCTTCAACTTTAAACTTCCATGTACCAGCGGTCCTGCCGGTGTACCAGTTGTCGTAAACGTATGTGACCGCTGACGTCAGCGTTTCGTCCCCAGGCAGTCCGTCGCAGTACAATGTCACCACGCCCGGATCTATGTCGCTGCCGGTGAACGTTGTAAGAGTGAGCTTAAGCCCGTAGCCGTTGCCGTTTATGATGTCGTCATACGAAGGTATGAGCTCATGCTTTCCGTTGGTCTCCACCTTAAACGACAGCAAGCCCTGCGATTCTGTGAAGAAATCAGTGTTCTGGATCTCTATCGACAAATCATAAATCTCGTTAGGAAACAGAAAATCAACGCCCAGTTCTTCAATTATCTTTTTGTTGATTTTTGTTATAACATCTATGCCTCCTATACCATGTCTATTATCCCAATTAAACGTTGTTTTTCTCAAGGTATCTTTGTCTCCTTCAGAAATCTCTTTGAAAGAGAGAGAGGGTCTGTCGCTGCCAAAATTGATGGTAGTATCTTTGGTAGGCGTACAGCACAGCGGACCTGCAACAGCAGTCAGAGTACCCATGCAGGCGTGAATGCTGTTTCCCTTAGCAAATGTAGCTTTATAGGTGCCGATATTTTTCTGAGCATATATCGCCCATTCAGTTGCCGAACCATAAAAGAACACATGTTCATTATTTTGATTAAATACATCTACAAACCAAAAAACCGGCTCCAGCACGATAACGTAATCAGGGTCAAGGTATATATTGCCTGCCATTTTAACAGTTTCATAGAAATAATATCCCATGCCGTTAAAAAGACGCTGAAATGGAATCGCGTCCAGCTTCAATAAAAACGATGAAAAGCTGTACTTGTCATCAAAGTAATATATACCGTTAGATGCTTCCAGGCACCAAAGCGGAGATAGTCCTCGCCTGACGTTATCATCATCATCGGAGAGCTTGTCCACACTCAGGCTTGCGGGGGATACTTGCTGAAGTTCCATTGAAGCTATATTTCCGTTTGCACTTCCGTAGTAGTCATTCAGATAATCCAGTTTGCAGCCCTGACAGAAAACTTTTTCACAATTTGCCTCATCAAAATCTTTTTTGAGCGTTTCATAAGAGCCTTTCATCGGCGAACCATCAGTGTTCCACCTTTCTCCATCGTAGAAAAAGTCCTTTGTCGCTTCGCAGACGCCTGTTCTGAGGTTACAGACAGAAATACGTATAGCCTGTTTGTTATCCCACCAGTTTCCGCAGTTGAATAACTCATATTCGTTCGCGCTGACATCGCCGTTCAGAGGGAACAGCACTAAAACAAACGACAGACAAAGCACTAACGCAAGTATTCGTTTTACTGACTTCAAACGTAGTTCTTTCACGTTCAAACCTCACAATCAATGGAAAAAGTCGCTCAGCTTACCGTCAAACGATTCGACCGTTTCAAGGTCGGAAATATCAGGAAGACGATCCCAGCGCTCATCGGGCTCGTCCTGCTTTTTCGTCGTGGCTGTCGTGCCGGAGGACGTGGTGCTCTCCCCGGAGCGCGCAGTTGTCCGCGCCGATGTGGAAGACTTTGTGGTTGCCGCACCGGTCGTTGCTGCGGTAGTCCACGAGACGCTCCCCGTGGTGTATTCCGGCACTGTCGCGGCGGGAACGGTGTACTCAGGGTCAGCGTATTCGCCGGAGCCAGCCCAGGTCGTATCGCCGCCCGTTGACGGGGGAACGGTTATATCGCCGGACGGGTAAATATCCCGCTTATTAGCAGGAACTATGATACTCTCCCCGACAGCGCCGCCGGGAACTATTATCCCGGACTCGACAGGCTCGCCGCCGTCTCCGGAATCAGTCATTGCACCGGTATCACGGGAGGAGGTAACTGCGGGCTCGCCACCGCGCGGGTCAGCCGGATCTCCTGATGGAGAAACGCCTGGGACTGCTCCGCTGC
>ERZ1035006.1624-NODE-1624-length-14367-cov-3.941587_pt1 | contig 14367 bp, 8 predicted proteins | sample MGYA00520694_ERZ1035006 | MGnify/ENA primary metagenome ERZ1035006 (study PRJEB33766, sample SAMN09781746) | gut metagenome | biome: gut microbiome | host: Homo sapiens | place: Madagascar | study: EMG produced TPA metagenomics assembly of the PRJNA485056 data... | reverse complement strand
GATCAGCGCCACCAGAAGCGATCTCTTTACATCTTCAATGCTGTCAAGCGCCTCATCATAGTTGTCGATATACACAAGACCAGCAACCATCTTCTGTTCCTGGTTCTCCCGCATGTAACGGTTCTTTTCCGTCTCATCAAAAAGATACACCGCTGTCAGATATTCGTTGCTTTCATCGAGCGTAACAAGACTGTCCACACTGTTTAACTCTTCAAAGTAGATTCTTTTTAAAGAAACACGGAAATCCTGATCTTTCAGTTTCAGGCTCACTGATTCTGACCCTTCATTTTTCTGTAGAAATTCCTTTGTCAGTGAAGGAAAAATCGTCGTGATCGACTTGTGATATTTTTTATCTTTCCCGGTCAGTTCTGTAAACTGTTCATTCACCCACAAAATCTTCGCATTGTAGTCTAACAGTGCATATGGTATCTCAAATTCATTTAAAAGCTGCCTCTGTACTGTTCCGTACTGCGTTGCAAAATTGATCAGCTCATTGACTAAAACCGGCTTATTTCTCACATACACGATCAGGGACACCACAAAATAAATTACGGTAAATATTGAAAACATCACACCTGAAAGTATGTCATCCATATAGATCACGACATTCATACATATCAGAAGAATCGTCATGAACATGGGCCAGTAAAGAGATTTTCGAAGTCTTCCTCTGAGCTTTACTTTATTACTTTTCATAATACTAATCTCCTAAATAAAAAGAAACCCGTGACCAAAAACGCATATGTCACCGCTTATTCTTCCACCTATCCTGGAATAGTCTTTGCTAACAATTATAGCATTTTGCCCTCCTAAGATAAAGTATTTTTTAAAAAAGGAACCGTTGCAGTCATTCTGCCCGATTCCTTTTTCCTGTCTGTGACCTGATCCGGTCGTATTTAGTTCTGGCTCTCCGTATCCCGCGGAGCAATCGTGAGGTAATTATCGGTATCCATATCATTGATCAGATTATCCGATAAAATCCTGTCACCGGAAACTTTCGGTTCTTCCCGCACGAAACTCTCCTCGTCGAGTTCATACCCCGTTTCTTCCCTGTAAACAGCGCTGATAAATCCGGATTCCTGTCCACCGCCATAAATTGGAAAAATGATCGTATGCCAGTCATTTTCCATATCTTCACTGATCATTACCGGAGTATGGATCTGCGAAAATGCTCCAAGCACCTCGAACTGACCATTTTCTCCCGGTCTTAAAATAAGTGCCGCATCCCCGCGATTATCAGATGTTGTATCTCCGATCGTGACCGCTACGATCTCATCCGTTCCGTCCTCGTTAAGATCCGTGTAATTATAGTAATACCGTGTCTCTTTGCATTCTTCTTCCGGAATCTGATAATACTCCGTCAGAAATGCTGCAAGCTCCGGATATTCCTCATCCTCAGAATATTCTTCCATCACATTGTAGTTTTGTTCGTCCTGCTCTGCCGAAAAGAAATGTTCTTCTAAGGTTTTCTCTGTCTCAGTATCTGTTTGTTCTGTTGTATTTGCAGTATTTTTTTGTCCGCAGCCTGCCATACCTGCCAGCACTGTCAGGAAAAATACCATACCTAATGTCTTTTTCATGTGCCCTCCACCTGTCCGTACTGCTTACCGTTTTGGTTTATCATATATATTATATGATTCCATGCACAATTCCAAGACATTCTTGCGAAGTTTAAGAAATCCTTTAGACATTTTACTCTTACGTCCAAACCCTACAACAATCTCTGAATCTCCTCCAGCGACGGCATGACACGCAGGGCACCTTTTCTTGTTGTAATGATGGATGCTGCTGCATTGGCAAATGTGAGCATTTCTTTTAACTGCTGTTTTGTAAGGTTATCTAAGCCATACTTTAATATATGGTGCAGGCAGCATGCGCCAAAGGTGTCTCCGGCACCGGTGGTTTCGATCGTGTTTTTCTGTAAAAATGCAGGAACTTCAACCAGCATATCCTTATAATAAGCTCTGCTTCCGTCTCTTCCCATGGATAAAAGGATGAGTGGGATCTGATAGGTCTGCTGCAGCATGTGGATCCCTTCGGTATAGTCTTCTTTCCCGGAAAACCACTGGATCTCATTGTCCGAAATTTTTAAGATATCGCAGACGGATAAACCGTATGCCATCTGCGTTCTTGCATCTTCCATGTCTTTCCAGAGCGGCTCCCTGATATTCGGATCAAAGGAAAGGATCGCACCGTTTTCTTTTGCAACTTTAATTGCATGTCTTGTCGCACTTCTGACCGGTTCATTGGTCATGGATAGTGTGCCGAAATGAAAGATTTTTGCATCTGCAATGATGTCATCCCTGACCTCATCCTCCCGGAGCATCATATCTGCACCCGGATTCCGGTAAAAGGAAAAATCGCGGTCGCCATCCGGCTTTGTCTCAACAAACGCAAGCGTGGTGCGCACATCCTCATCTGTCAGAAGTCCGCTCACATCAATTCCGGCTGATTCCACGGCAGCACGAAGCTGTCTGCCAAAAATATCATTTCCGACTTTTCCTAAAAATGCGGTGCGATGCCCTAACTTATTTAACATTGAAAGTACATTACACGGTGCCCCTCCCGGATTTGCCTCATAGACCGGGTTGCCCTGACCGCTGGTGCCGTTTTCTGTAAAATCGATTAATAGCTCGCCGAGAGCGGCTACATCATATTGTTTGTTCATTTATGTGCTCCTTTCTGCTATGTTAAGCTAATGCAAAGTTCTGGTTTGGTTTGTTGGAACGTTGAGAGAACGGCACAGATTTAACGAAGGCACGCTCTCGCTGCCTGTCGCTCGCAGCGGATACTAAGTGAGCAAAATACGCTCACTAAGTACCGGCGGCTCCCCAGCACCTTCTTATAAATCCGTGCCGTTCTCTCAACTGCCTGCAGTCTGTGGCAGATTTCGCCCTGGCTTCTCGGTAGTGACTGACGAATATCTCCGCAAAAGGCGTGCCGCAAGGTAATGGCTGGCAAATTGAGCGAAGCCGGGGCTGCTTTTGTGACTTTGGTAGAAAATTAGAAAAACTTAGTATGCCTGTTAACACACAGTGTTGTGCTGCCACGGACGGCAGCCCAAGTCCTAATGTGCCCGGATGGCACATTTAGGACGCACACGTCACTCCGCCACACACCCCCGCAGGCATACTTAGCTTTTCTTATTTTCGGACATCGGAACAAAACACGCCCCGGCTTCACTCAATTTGCCTTCACAGCACCTCCGGCATCCACCTTTCCAGATATTTTCCTTACACTTCCTTAACGTACACCTGCCAAGCCTGATACTCATTCCCAAGCCGCGGAACCGGCACTCCGGCATACATAAGCTGTGCCCCTGTATAGTACTCCGGTTCCACCGCATTCGGTGTCCCGTTGATCCGCTGCCCATTTTCGCCGCCGGTCTGCAATACTCCCACGCAGCATATTCTTTTTTCTGCCAGACATCCGTCAGCCTGTAATATCTGCCCTGCCGGATCAGCATCTCAAAACGGTGGTAATTTTTGATCTGTGCCCTGACCTGCTCCTTTTCTTCTTCTGTCAGCAGGTTTAAATCCAGCTCATAACCAAAACTGCCCGCCATGGCAACTGCTGCCCGTGCTGCAAGTTCTGTTGTTTTTCCGGTCTGGTGGTTCGGCACCGCCGACACATGGGAACCGACCGTACAGGACGGATAGGCAAATGATGTTCCATACTGTATTTTGACACGCTCGATCGCATCCGTATTGTCACTGCACCAGATCTGCGGTGTATAATACAACATTCCCGCATCAAATCTCCCGCCGCCACCGCTGCATCCCTCGATCAGAAGATCCGGATAGCGTTCGTGCAGCCGCTCCAAAAAATCATAGACACCGAGCATATAGCGGTGCAGGATTGCGCCCTGATTCTGCTCTCCCGCTGTTTTTGACCAGACATCGGTAAGATGACGGTTCATGTCCATCTTGACATAATCTGCTCTGGTTTCATCGAGCACTTTTGCAATCTGCGTAAAAATTCCGTCCACCACTTCTTTTCTGGAATAATCGAGCACCAGCTGATAGCGCGCACGCACCGGTTTCCGACCCGGAATTGTAAAAGCCCAGTCCGGATGCTCCCGGTAAAGATCACTGTCCTCACAGACCATTTCCGGCTCGATCCAGATTCCAAACTTCATGCCAAGTGCGCGAATTTTTTCTGCCACTTTGGAAAGAGGCATACCAAGTTTTTTCTCATTGACCGTCCAGTCACCAAGTCCTGCCAGATCATCATCACGCTTCCCAAACCATCCATCATCAAGCACGAGCAGCTCCACTCCAAGCTCTGCCGCCTGTTTTGCGATCCCTATGATCTTTTCCCCGGTAAAATCGAAATAGGTTGCCTCCCAGTTATTGATAAGTACCGGTCTTTTCGTATCACGGTATGCACTGCGGCAGATATGGCTTCGGATCAGACGGTGCAGATTCCAAGAAAGCGCAGAAAAACCATCTGCAGAATAGCTTAACACTGCCTCCGGTGTATCAAATGTCTCTCCCGGCTCTAATCTCCAGGAAAACATTTCATCGGATAAGCCCATGACAAGCCTTGTCTGCTCATACTGGTCTTTTTCTGCCTCCGCCTTAAAATTGCCGCTGTATAAAAGCATACAGCCATAACATTCGCCGGCATCTTCCCCGGTCTGCTTTCCCGCCAGCATTACAAACGGATTCTGCTGGTGGCCGGATGCCCCCCGCCTGCTTCCAAAAACCTGATTTCCATGCTCCACCGGGGTGCGTTCAAAAATCCGCTCCATCCCATGTCTGCCGTGGAAATGGATCACATCAAACTCTCCGGTCATAAAATCGAGTGCAGCACTTGCCGCCTTTTCTACATGAACCGCCTCTGTGCCACAGTTTGTAATCTGTACAGCCCTTGTGATGATATCAAGCTCTGCAAATACACCGTAGAGCAGTGTCACACGCATACCACCCGGTGCATCCTCCAGATATACTTTTAACGTCTCACTCTCTGCGCCCGTTTCGTCATAAGCAGCCGGAAGTCCCGGAATCTGATATTTTCCCTTACATACTTCACAGGAAACATACCGCAGATCCGCACAGTAACTCCCATCCGCATTTTTTTGCACAAACGCCGGACTGCGGAAATCCCCTGTCATAATAGGTCAGAAGATACCGCATATCGCCTGTTAAACGTTTTCCATAATAAAGATGGAGCAACTGCCCGTAATTGCCGACTCCCATCTGATAAGTCGTATTTTTTGTATGCAGTGTGATCAGTTTCTGCTCCTGATCTATGATGATCGCCATAGTTTTTCCCCTTCCGCACCAAACTTATTTCCGGTAAAATACCTTTGCCTCGTAAGGTCTTAAATAGATGCCATTTTCTGTTTTTACCACATCGTCATAATTGCTGATCAGGACTTTCTCGTCCCCGGTAAAACCGTCTTCCAGGGTAAAATCCAGTTCCTGCTCCCTGAAGTTGCAGACCACAAACAGTGTTTCATCTCCAAGTGTTCTGGTGTACGCAAACACATCCGGGTGTTCGATCGCCTTACTCTTGTATACACCATACACAATAATCTCCATCTGATGACGCAGTTCGATCAGTTTCTTATAATAGGAAAATATAGAATCCGGATCGTTTACCTGTGCTGCCGCATTGATCTTTTTATAATTCTCATTGACAGAGATCCACGGTGTTCCTGTCGTAAATCCCGCATTGTCGCTGTCATCCCAGTGCATCGGGAATCTTGCATTGTCACGGCCGATGGCATTGACAAATTTTAACATGGTCTCCTCGTCTAAAATGCCGCCCCCGACAAAATCACGGTATGCATTTTTGATCTCAATATCGCGGAACTCCGAAAAATCCCTGCATTTCCGGTTTGTCATTCCAAGTTCCTCGCCCTGGTAAATATAAGGTGTTCCTTTCATAAAATGCAGACAGGTTGCAAGCATTTTTGCAGAGATCTCGCGGTACTCCTCACTGTCATTTCCAAATCTTGACACGGCTCTTGGCTGATCGTGGTTATCCCAGTAAAGACTGTTCCATGCCACACCTTCAAGTCCATCCTCCCACTTCTGAAATACCTTTTTGAGCTCCACCAGATCAAAACTGCCGTCACTCCATTTGCCATACTGTGTCTGTCCGAGATTGACATGCTCAAATGTAAAGATCATATCCAGCTCATTTTCGTTTGTTCCGGCATAGCGTTTTGCATCTTCAACGCCTGCTCCGGCACCCTCGCCGACTGTCATCCAGTCAAATCTGGAGATTACCTTTTCATTCATCTCTTTTAAATACTCATGCACACGCGGACCATTATGAACATAAGGAGAAAACTCCCCAAATTTTTCATTTACACGCATGACACCATCTGGGAAATGCTGATCTTTTGATATCATCGTAATGACATCCATACGGAATCCGTCGATGCCGCGCTCGCCCCACCATGTCATCATGTCATAGACTTCCTGTCTGAGTTTTGGATTTTCCCAGTTGAGATCCGGCTGTTTTTTGGAAAACAGATGGAGATAATACATATCTGTCGTCTGATCATACTCCCATGCGGATCCGCCAAAACAGGATCCCCAGTTATTCGGTTCTTTTCCGTCCTTTGCGTCGCGCCAGATATAATAATCACGGTACGGGTTATCCTTACTTTTTCTGCTCTCCACAAACCACCGGTGCTCATCGGAACTGTGGTTGACGACCAGATCCATGACGATCTTAATGCCAAGTTTGTGTGCCTCGGCAAGCATTTCATCGAAATCTTCGAGTGTACCAAACTCCGTCATGATATCTCTGTAATCACTGATATCGTAACCGTTGTCATCGTTCGGAGACTGATAGACCGGGGATAACCAGATCACGTCAATTCCCAATAATTTTAAATAAGACAGCCGGCTCTTAATGCCGCGAAGATCGCCGACACCATCGCCATTGCTGTCCATAAAACTGCGCGGATAGATCTGATAGACTACCGCTTCTTTCCACCATTTTTTTTCTTCCATAGGAATCCTCCATTCCTGCGCCATTTTTGCGCATACACTATTTACCTTCCTGTTATATATCTGGTTCATATACATATTGAATCAAGTCGTCTCCCTTACCACAAGTGATACCGGCAGAGTAGTGCGGTTCGGCACAAGTTCCCCGTTACCGGAACGGACGAGCAGTTCCACCGCCATTTTTGCCATCTCTTTGATCGGCTGATGGATCGTCGTGATCGGTGGCGTTGTTAATGATGCAATATTGACATCATCGAAACCCACGATCTTCATCTGCGACGGCACATCAATGTTCAAATTATGGCACACCTGAAGAAGCTGCGCTGCGATCAGATCACTGCTGGCAAAAATTCCGTCTGTATCCGGGTTTTCCTTTAGCAGTTTTTCGAGAATCTGATGGTATTCGAGATGATTATATTCAAAGGCCGTGGTATCTGCGATCTGGTAAGAAACCTTCTGTTTTTCACAGACTGCACGGAAACCAACTGCACGCGCATCCGCAGGCATGGCAGTTTCATGGACACCGCTGATGTGGATCAGATGTTTACATCCGCAGTCGATCAGATGCTGCGCTGCAAGACGTCCGCCCTGCTCATTGTCACACTCCACCTCCGCTGTTCCATTTTCAAGATAACGCTCGATCGTGATCAGCGGCACATTTAATCCGGTAAACTTTTCCACGCCGACCATTCCACTGCAGAGAATGACTCCCGCCACGCGGTTGCTCGTACACATTTCCATGTACTCCCATTCTTTTTCATTTTTCTCCTGGGAGTTAAACAGTAAAATCTTATGGTCATAATGATACGCCTGACTCTCCAAATTACTGATCAGCTCCGCAAAATACGGATGTCTGATGTGCGGCACGATCACACCGATCGTGTTCGTCGTCTGTTTAGAAAGCGAACGCGCTACTTCGTTCGGGCGGTAATTGAGCTTCTTCATCGCCTCGTATACTTTTTTTCTCGTTTCTTCGCTGATATATCCACGGTTATTCAGCACACGGGAGACAGTGCTTACGGTAAGCCCTGTCTCTTTTGCCACATCCTTTAAGGTTGCCATACTTCCTCCCCGAAAACCTGTATCTTCTCTATGCTGCCCTTTTCCATGCAAAATTTTTCTGCAGTTTCAGGCAGTTCGAATATACCTGTGATTGTACCACAATCTGCTGTCACTTCAAGAATCACATCATCAAAAAGCAGAGAAAAATCACGGATTCCGGCACCTGTTACAAATGTTTCTTCACCGATTTTTAACTCTCCGGTTTTTGCATTGTATACAAAGTCAGTCTTCTGGTTGATGCGGGCACTTAAAATGTCCTCTGACTGTGCACGGGTAATCTGAATTTCTGTTGCAGTATCCTGCACAAATTTCCACTGAAATAAATCCTTTGCTGACACATGTTCATCTGCAGCTTTTGCCGCGGTGTCTGCCATCAGTGTCTCATTTTCAGTATCCTGCTGCCGGACATTTTTCATTGTACTGTCATACACAGGTTTCCTGCTGTCCTCATACTCCCTGACCGGTTCCTGCCTGAGCACTTTTTCACCGTTCTTATATGCAACGGAAAACTCTCTCGGCAGTCCCATCGCCCCGGTATAATTTCTTCCGCGGTTTGGAAATCTGAGCCACGGAACTGAGATCACACGATTTCCTGTATTGCTGTAAGTCTGCGCCGCATAAGCTATCTTGTTGATGTATGCCGCATGACGCACACCGTCGGTCTGTTCCCATTTTAGCAGATCGGTGGAACGAAAAATGCCAAAATCATTTCCCTCTAACCACAGTGTCATGATATAGGCACCGCTTTTTTCATGCCAGAACACCTTCGGATCACGGTTTTCTTTACAAACCGTCGGAAGCACACCTTTGTCAATTTTATGGAGTGTCTCTCCTCCATCGGTGCTGTATGCAATGTGCTGTGTAAACTGTTTCCCTGCGCTCCATTTATTATTATTTCCGGCTGCCGTGTAGAAAAATACCAGCGCATCTTCCGGCAGTCCGAGCATCTTACGATCATTTACAATACCGCTTCCGGAAAACATCGTTCCGGTCTCATCCGGGAAAAGTACATCATCCTTCTGCTCCCAGTGCAGTAAATCCCAGCTTACCGCATGTCCCCAGCTCATATTTTCCCACTGCACATCAAACGGATTATGCTGAAAATACAAGTGATACACGCCATCGGCATACACAAGACCATTCGGATCATTCATCCATCCGGTCTGCGGTGTAAAATGAATCGAAGGGCGGCGGAAAGCCTCACCCTGCGTAGCACGGAGAGATTTTTCTTCCGTTTCAGGTACGTCCTCGTTTCTGATTCCGTCAAAGAAAGCTTTCCTAAGATCCCCTCTTAGAATTAGTGTTTTATCGGTAAATTGCTTTACCGGAAAACGGGCATAATAACTGACAGGGTATGTTTCATCCTCTGCCTCTCCCGCCGGGATCTGAAACTCAAACAGCTTTGTTTCGCTGTTATCCTCCCGGCAGAATATCTCAAGCATACGGTTGTTTTTTTTGCCGCCAAACGGCAGCTCGCCATACGTGGCACAGACCGGAACAAAAAGCCACCCTTTTTTGATGCATATTTCTCTTTCCATGTCTTACAACCTCCTACTTATATTTTTCCTTTTTAACCAGCACTTGTACACACATAATTTATTTTTTCTTTTAAAATAATGCTTGTACGCACATAACTTATCTTGCATTAGTTAACATATTCTTGCATTTTTCTTATTCGTACTACTGATAACATTGACACCCTATTGTGCAATTATCTTCAAAACGTATGAACTTCTCCGTCTTCTGTATAAGTGATCTCAAACTTCTTCGCCTTAAAGTCAGCGGAAAGTTTTGCCCACGATCACAAGCTTATCATCATCACAGGTTTCGAGTTCAAACGTTCCATCGAATGCCGGGTGAGCATTACGGAACTCCATCATGCGCAGAAGTTCTGCCACGACCGGACGTTTTACTTCCGCATCGATCTCTTCTTTTGTATAGTAATGACGGTTGATGTTCCGTCTGCAAAATGTGCCTCCACATACGGCGCACGCGGCTTTCTTTTGTAGATTGCATCCACCTGCTCCTCGGTCGGCTCCCCGTTTTCCCAGAAATCTTTGTAGCGGATGAACAGGTCATGATACTCGGATGCATCTTTTTTCTCCAGAAAGTCTTTGTAATACGGACTCTGTGCCGAAATATGATTGATCATATAATCAAACATCAGGTAATACTTTTCTGCCAGATTATGTCCCATCGAATCCGAATAGGTAATCAGCATACATTTGTTTTCCAACTTTTTCATATCAATCTCCATTTCTGCATAAAATCCTGTTTTTATGCTCACCACCATTTCACTGTTGTCACTTCACAGGAATAATACTCTTTTATGATTTCACCGCGCCGGCTACTACGCCATCGATGATCTCTTTCTGCAGGAACAAATATAATACCAGAATCGGGGCAATGGTAAGTACCAGTGACGGAAGCAGATAGTCGTTCCAGAATGCCAGTACGTTTAAGATCACAAGGGTTGCTGTGGTCGGTTTCAACAGCGGAAATACAACCTTGAAAAATGTCTGTACATTAGTACATCCATCCAGATAAGCTGCCTCTTCGAGTGAGATTGGGATACCGCTCTTGATAAATCCCTGATAAATGAATACTGACATACTCATCGCAAATCCTGTATGCATAAAGATCAGTGTCAGTCTGTGGTTTAACAAATGAAGCCCGGAACCGTAAATGGAAACTAACGGGATCATGATCGCCTGGAATGGAATGATCATGGATGCTGCTTTCATTGTTTTTCCTCCACTCTTTCATGTTCTAAAATATGATTGTTTCCCGTTCCCATTTTACTAATTCTTTTTGGCTGTCCTTCATCGCTGTCCTTACTGTGTCCTTACTTTAACACTACTTTTCGCATATATCAACCGGTTGACATACGATTTGTCAGTTATATTCAAATAATCACATTGTTTTTTGTGCATATTTACAATGCATTTTTTGCATTTCTAATCACGTATAGGTATTCAGTACTATTATAGCGCATTATTTTATGTTAAACGGTTGACATTTTATAAACAGCGAATATCCACTGTGTAAGTTACATTATATGGATCATACTTCCTTCCGCAAAACATACATGCATGGAACACACACCAAAAAGAGGACTCTGCAGCATAATTGCAAAATCCTCTTTTCGCTCCCGCCACACATTTTACTGCATGACAGTTCTATTTTTAATTTTACTTTTGGGACTATTTCGTGATTTTTACCTTTTTCGCGCTGCTAAAACTTCCATAAACCTTTGCGCCTGTGGAATCTTTCTTATATGCACGTACTTTTACATAATAGGTCTTACCCTTTGTAAGTTTGCTTAAGGTCTTTGATGTTCCTGTCATGGTCTCTTTCTTTACATTCTTTTTAAACTTCTTATCTGTAGAGTAAATGATCTCATAACCACCTGCACCGGAAACTTTTTGAAGAGTGACGTTTGCCTTTTTCCCGGAAAGTGCTGTTACTTTCTTTACAGCTCCCTTTTTCACAGTAACCTTTTCCCATTTTGCATATACCGTAAGGTTCTTTTTGCTGTTCTTCGCAATCGTTGAGATCTTCTTTGTATACTTGCTGTCTGTGTACCAGCCTTTAAATATATAACCTTTCTTTGAAGCTGGCTTTAAGTCTACTTTCTCTTTATAATAATATTCCGGATTCCGGCTGTTGTTCGTGCCCTTGCCCAGCTTGTATGTGATCTTATAGCCTACGATAACTTTACATGATGCGCTCACACCACTGCCGTCTTTTGCTGTCACTTTGATCGTTGCTGATCCATTTTTCAACGCCTTTACTTTTCCGTTTTTGTCAACAGTAGCAACTTTGGTATTTGAGGAAGACCACTTTACTGCTTTATTAGATGCCTTCGATGGTGTGGCAACCGCCTTTAAAGTAACGGTCGTACCTTTTTTCATCCCCATTTCATTTTTGCTCAGAGTGATTTTTTTAGCCAGTACTTTATCTGATTTCTGGTTTTGTGTCTCTGTTTCCGGTTCCTTTGTTTCTGTCCCTGTTGTCTCCGTTCCTGTTGTTTCCGGCTCTTTTGTCTCTGTTCCTGTTGTTTCCGTATCCTTTTCCGGCTCTTTCGTCTCTGTTCCTGTTGTTTCTGTATCCTTTTCCGGCTCTTTTGTCTCTGTTCCTGTTGTTTCTGTATCCTTTTCCGGCTCTTTCGTCTCTGTTCCTGTTGTTTCTGTATCCTTTTCCGGCTCTTTTGTCTCTGTTCCTGTTGTTTCCGTATTATTTTCCGGTTCCTTTGTGTTCTCTATTATATTCCACTTTGCATATACAGTGATCTCTCCGGCTGTCCCTGCTTCAATCTGCGTGATCTGTTTTGTGAAACCAGCGTCTGTGTACCAGCCCTCAAATGTATAACCGGAACGTGCCGGATTTTTAAATGCAACCGTCTGTGTCTTATCGTAATAAGCCGGATTCTGGTCGTTATTGCTGCCACCGTCTAAGACATAATTGATCACATACGTCTCATAGACCTCTGTACTATACAGATATACATCATCAATGGTTCCCCATGCTTTTGCATCTCCTGTCACATGAATCGTTACTGTCAGCTCATCACCAACAGAAGCACTAACCCCATCTGTCATTGGCTGCTGCCATACTTTCCATCCTTCCAGAGACGCATCTGCTGTCTGTACGGTATTCTGCGTGTCATTTGAAAGAGAAATGCTGATTGCTTCAGAATCTCCGCCATCTCCACCCTGAACGTACATATATGCATTGTATACACCGGACTCCTCTACTGTGATTGTCTGTTTTGCGGTAAAATCAACTGCACTGTCTGACCAGAAATGTAATCCCCTGCTTCCGCTTCTTGGATCTTCTGTCGTACTTCCCTGTGCACCATTTCCCTCAATCGTCCATGCATCTGTACCATCTTCAAATCCGCCCTGCTGCAGCAGATTCTCCGGCAATACAGATACACTGCAAGTGGTGTTCAGTGTAGAAGTATTTTGCTCACTGTCCGTATAAGTTACAGTTCCGTTTACCTCATAGGTTCCATATTCTGTAATTGCCACGATTTCATCACTGTCCCATGTTACGGAAGCAGTATCTTGTGTACCATCATTAAACTGCACCGTAACCTCTGCCGGCAATGCCGCTGCAGCATCTGCCCCGTATGCAATTTCTACCGTATCCGGTGCTGTCACAGAATCGAGCCTCTTTGTCGTGGTTGCCCCGGTATTTACATACTTAAACACATTTAAAGATGCAAGCGGTTTTCCATTAAAATCAAATAATGCCTGGTTATCGACTGCAGAACCACCGTAATATTTACCTGCATCATCTGCATCATATTCACTCGCATAGCTTGCTGCCCATCCAGAGCCATATTTCTCCCATGCTGTCTTGTTTGCATTCAATACATCTTCCGCATTATCCGCGCTGCTGTCATATACGGTTACCGGAATCCATGCCGGCTCCCAGTAAAATACACCAATACCATTGTCACCGACATTTTTGATCGCCTGGATGACAGTCCGGACTTCGTTCGCCTGTCCCTGTACGGAAAATGTATAATATTCCATGCCGCTTGTCTGTGTATCATTATTTCCTTTGCGGACAGTGTTTTCATGTCCATCGCCATCCTTTAATGTCGTTGCCCAGGATGTCTCCGCTACCATTACTTTTTTGTCATAGGTATCTGCAATATTTTTTAACGTACTGGTAAGGTTGTCGATCGTTCCATGCCAGTATGGATAATAAGAGGAAGCAAATACATCATAGCTCACATCATAAGTATTCAGATTTTCCGCATAAGCTGCGTAATTTGAACTTTTTTCCGGGTTTGCAAAATGGACTGCAACAAGGATATCTTTTTCGTTTGCCTTGCCCACCGCATGAACTGCATCTGCTCCGGCATCAAAGATCTTGCACATGTTTTCCCATGTACTCTCGCCACAGACACCGTTGTTAGTCTCGTTTCCAACCTGAACCATTCCAACATCAACACCTGCTTTTAAGAGCGCTGTGATGCTATCCGTTGTGTAGTTTGATACGGCTGTGACTTTCTCATCGATCGTGTAATCTGCCCAGGCTTTCGGTGCTTTCTGTTTTCCCGGATCCGCCCAGAAATCAGAATAATGGAAATCGATCAGCACTTTCATACCGGCATCGGTCGCCCATTTTCCGATTTTCTTTGCTTTTTCAAGATCGTTGTTACCGCCGCCGTATCCGTTGCCATTGCTGTCGTATGGATCATTCCACACACGGATACGCACATAGTTGACACCCGTTTCTTTCAACTGGTCAAAAAATTGCTGGTCTTTGATCACATTGCCATCCCAGTCCTTGTAGGTCACACCGCTGTCTCTTAAAC
>ERZ1035006.1623-NODE-1623-length-14394-cov-7.530860_pt1 | contig 14394 bp, 10 predicted proteins | sample MGYA00520694_ERZ1035006 | MGnify/ENA primary metagenome ERZ1035006 (study PRJEB33766, sample SAMN09781746) | gut metagenome | biome: gut microbiome | host: Homo sapiens | place: Madagascar | study: EMG produced TPA metagenomics assembly of the PRJNA485056 data... | reverse complement strand
ATAAAAGCAGTGTATAATCTGCAGGGGCGTTCATTGGACGCCAGCAAGTAACGGTACAAAATGTATGTTAAAACAAATTCAGTAAATGTCACAAACCCGTAGGGGCGGATATTATCCGCCCGCTTGATAAAATTTTATGTTCATACACATATGTTTTGATATAACATAAAATGTGTATTCAATTTTGCACGCATTGCGTGCAATCGTGTGCGTTGCACACGAACGGGAGAACACGGTTCTCCCCTACATTATTTCGGTAAATGTATCTCATTTATACAGTTTATTTTCATCATAAATTTTCTGCCGTTACTTGGCGGGCGGATAATATCCGCCCCTACAAAATTGCAAAAACAATTACAATGCTACGCTCGGGCATAGTATGTTTTTTACATTGCAAACTGTCTGCCCGACCGTAATTTTCAATTTTCCATTTTCAACTTTCAATTAAAAAAACTTCCGCTCGGGCATAATATGCTTTTAGTATTACATACTATCTTCCCGAACCGGGTGCAGCAACATGCTGCCGATCAATCTGTTTTTTGATTTTGTCAAAGGTTACACCGTATTTTTCAGCAATGTCTTTGGCATAGCTTACACCTTGAGGCGGAGCGATGAAAACCTTGAACGAACGCTGTCCGTTTTCGACACCTGTTACCAGACTTTCAATCTTGCTGTCGCCCTTTACGGTTGTGTTCACCTCGTCAAGATTGCGAGCCAAATCGTGCATATGGGTATTAAAAATCGCCCTTGTGCCGAGATATCGCATTGATTTGACAACATCACGGGCAATGTACAAGCCCTCGGCAACATTGGTTGTTGCAAGGCTTTCGTTGAGCAAAAGCAGACTGTAACGGCTTGCCGAAGAGAAAATTTCAGCAAGTCTTTTGCTTTCTTCACCGAGTCTGCCGAGGTCAACGGTATCGTTTTCATCGGCAGGAAAATGCGTAAAAATGCTGTCGCATGGGCTGAATTTCATCTGCGTTGCGGGAACATATATTCCGTTCTGAGCAAGCAGAAACGCAAGTCCGACCGCCTGAGTAATAGTGGTTTTACCGCCACGGTTCGGACCTGTCAGAATGTAAATTCGCCTGTCATCGTTAAAATCAATATCGTTTGTAACAATATCCAAATTCTCACCGTTTGCCGATTTTATGCCGAGTTTGAGGTTGTAAACATCTCTAAGACAGCAGTTTCTGTCCTCTTTCGGCAAAACCTCTGCCTTGCACAGCGGAAGATTTTTCTTTTTCATCTTATCACAAAGCTCTGCAAAGCGAATATAGAAAATGATTTCGGGCATAAGTGAAACGAACGAGTAGCCGTTGACATTGACATATCTGTTGAGCATTGATTTTATGTCATTTACGGTTCTGCGGAGGATATCGGTCACAACATTTTTGAGTGCGTCAGACATAGGATCTGCGCCGGTCAGCGAGCTGTTCATAGTGTGGTTTACATCCTGCTGAGCACCCACAACAAACTGTCCCAACCCGAACTGCGAGGTTGACGGATTGGACGGATGAAAGCTTAAAAATCCCGAAACATCGTTGCCGTGGTGCAGTTCGCTGTCACGGTTTGTAAACTTCATAAATCTTTTGAGAATACCGCTGTCGGTAAATTCTTTGTCATTGAGTGAGATTACACCCACACTCTTTGGGCGGAGCAAATCGTCAAGATTCACACCGAGTGTAATGCTCTTGAGCTTTTGAGCCTTTGCAAGCGTATCTATTATATCCTTTTTTAGTTCGGGAAAACCGCTGTCATTGTAAATTGACTGAACATTTTTCTTGAGCTCAAGCAGGCCCTGCGACTTTACTTCAATTGTTTCAAGCGTGTTTTTAATTCTTGTAATGCAATCGACATAGCCGTCCATTTCACGAAGTCGGTTTACAAGCTGCCACAAGGAAGATGCCTCGGTATCCTTTTGAAAGCGCTCAATTTCACGCAAATCGTTCAGCTTTACAAGGAGTGCGGATAGATCATCACGAAGTTTCGGGAAACGGAGAAAATCCTCAAAAACATCGCAACGATATTTTATAACTTCCTCGTCATCCGTAATATTTATCAGCAGCTGCTTTATGCTGTTGCGTTCATACTGCTCTTTTGTGAGAGCGTCACATATATAATCAACCGACAAATCATTCAGCGCCTCTTTGTTGAGAGTTCTGTAGGATGCATTTGAATTTGTCGGGTGTAATAAGCTGAATTTTTCCATAATTCACCGCCGAAAAAATTTGCCGTATAACGGCTTTAATTGAATGATAGCACAAAAAATTTTTGTTTTCAACCGACAAATCGAAAATTTGCACTTTGGCTGATTGTGTGATATCATAGCTTTGGAGCAGATTGCTCTCAAAACCAAAATAACGGTCGGAGGATTGACTTATGGATAAAAAGATGCTTGACAGAATTAACGAGCTTGCAAAAAAGAAAAAGGAACAGGGACTTACCGAGGCTGAGCAAAAAGAGCAGAAAGAGCTGTACAAAATTTATCTCGGCGAAATCCGCACACAGTTCAACGCAACACTTGACAATGTAAGCGTTGAAGAAAAGGACGGCACTGTAAAACCGTTCAAAGAGGCATACAAAAAGCCGTATGACAAAAACTGATTTTTATTAACAGGCATACAATATTCGGAGAAAAAATAATATGAAACACAAGGTTAAGGTTACAGTTTTGGATAAAAAGCTTTATCCTGAATTACAGCACAAATTCTGTACAGTTCCAAATTCGGGGGCTTGTCCGTGTTATAATATAGGTGATGAATTTATCTTTTATCGTGACGGTGACAAGGATGATTTTTGGCATTTGGGACTTAACACATTGGTTAAGACTACAGGGAACGCCGATGAAGTTGCAGGCGGTCCTAAAATGCCGTTTTGCTCAGAAGCATGGGATGCTGTTTCACGCTATATTTATGCAGGATTGCAGGGCGGTTCCATAATGCAGGGTTGGATGAAAGACGAAAATGTTATGATAGCCTGCTGTTCGGACGGAACAAGACCTGTAATTTTTAAAATTGAACGAATTGACTACGAATAACAGAACCCTCTCGGAAAAATCCGAGGGGGTTCTTCATTTTAATATTTAATTACTTGTATCTTCTTCCGCCCTTTTGGTTGTTCTTTGGGAGCTGAATTTCGGCAGTATCGTACTTACTGCGTCTTTCTGACTTTCTGCCTGAAGATGAGTAATCATCGGCATAATCATCGTTACTGCCGTAACGCTGTGGCTGTACAGATTTGCTCTTTGGAGCGTTACTTCTGCCGCCAACCGTGACTCTCTTCTTTCTGTTGAGAACAGTTGAAATTACAAAGTACGCAATGCCTGCAACACCGAGTGAGAGTAAAACGAGTGAAACATAGAACATCCAATGACCGTTGTCACCCTTGCTGTTATTGTTCTTGATGAAGTTAAAGTCATCACCGTCAGAACCCGATGTGTCGGTATTTTTAAGATTTTTTGCGATATCCGACCAGTCGTTGCTTGAAAGAGTTTTTTCGTCAATGTTATCGTCAGACTTTATGAGCGATGCTGACGGAGCAGTATTTGACGGAGCAACATAGGACTGACCGCCGCCTACATATGACGGCTCAGAGTAGTAGTAAGTCTGACTGCTGCTGTAATTATTGTCATAACTGTTGTTATTGTTGTAGTCGTAGCTACTGTCATAGTTATAGTTATTGTCATATGACGAATCACTTGACGAATAGCCGGGATCTACATATGATGAGCTGTTCGACGAGTCCGGATACACAGGATCGGGCTGCGGCTGCGGCTCAGGCTCCGGTGAGGGCTCCGGTGATGGTTCCGGTGAGGGCTCCGGCTCTACGGGATCAACAATAACGCTTGAATCTCCGCCGGGATCAACCTCCTCACCGACTGCCGATACAGAAAAGCTCACAGCAGAAATGCTCAAAAGTGCCGTCAGAAAAATTGCGCAAAGCTTTGAATGTTTTTTCATAAAAGCCCCTTTCTTCAGAATAATCTGAAAATGCGTCTGTTGTATGTCCGATATCAATTACTTTGAGCTTTTATCGGATGCCGATGTTGTTGACGCCGATGTTGTAGGCTCAACCGCAACGAAGAAGAGTTCGGGCTTATACTTGTCAATAACCGAAGTGTTTTCTTCATACTTGAGTTTCTCTGCAAGACTGTCAATGTACTTTGAAAATTCGTCTGACTTCATTGATGCAAGAACACTTGCTCTTTTTGATTCGTTGCCGATATAGCTGTCAACATCCTTGCTGACGTCTTTCTTATAAACGAGATAGTAGATTGCGCTGTCGCCGCTGCCAACCTTGAGAGTTTCAGCCTTGCCTGTTTTAAGCTTGCCGATAGCCTCTTTAAGCTCGTCACCGATTGAGCTCTTGTCGAGAACTTCTACATTTGAAACAGAAGAATCTGTTCCCGAACCGCTTGACTTCTTGTATGATGCAATAACATCATCAAAAGAACCGCCCTTGTTAAGGTCATTCTTGTAGCCGTTAAGCTGATCCTCAACCTTCTTGATTTCCTTGTCGCTCATTGCAACATTCTTTGATGAACCTGCCTCATCTTTTGTTGATGTATAAAGGTTCACGGGAAGATATGAGTAGTCCGTATAGTTTTCCTTGAAATACTTTGTAAGGTCGGCGTCGGAAACTTCCTTTGAACCGCCCTTGCCGTAAACTGCTTTGAAGAGAGCCTCATACTTTGTGTTGTAGAGAGTTGTGCAGTATGCAAAGCTGTCGAGTGAAACGCCGTACTTTTCATACTGCTTCTTCATCGGCATTACATAACCCTGTGACGCATACGGGCCGACATTCCAGTATGTTTCAGCCTGACTTGTTGCGGAGTCAAGAGTTGCCTGACCGATGTTTACATTTTCCTTTTTAAGCTGTTCGTCAACTACGAGGTAGCTGAGGCACATTTTCTTAGCCTGATCTTTAATCCACTCTCTTGCAACCTGCTCGTTGCCGTCATCGTCCTTGATTTTTTCATCAAGCCACTTGTCAGATGTCGAATCATAATCGTCAAGCTTTTTAGCAAATGACTCAGCCTGACTGTAAGCTGCATTGAGTGAGTAGATATAAACGCCGATGGCAAGCTCGTTGTCGCTTGTCTTATACGACCATTCTTTGTTGATTGTTGTGGGTGTACAACCTGCAATTGCAAAAACCGAAAACATCATAACAATTGCAAGTAAAAATGAACCAACCTTGATATTAGGCTTCATAGTTTTTTACCGTCCTTCTGAAAAATTAAATGCAAAGTGTCCTGCAAACACACTTTCGCAGGATAATGTACCTTACGATTATACACAAAAAAATCGTCATTGTCTACATTTTTATAAAATTTTGTTGAGAATTTCCACCGAAAAACAGCATTTTTGTACTTTCGGGAGGTTTTTTCTTAACAAATTACGGCTTCATGCCGTAAAATTACTGCACACCGAAAATTTTGGTGAGGATTTCAAGCGGAGCGGAACTGTTTTTGCACTCAACCGCAACGCACGGTTTTGCTCCGGCAACAAGCTTTGCCTTTCCGCCCAAAGCAATGAGCAAGTCGGCAACCTGAGGTGATTTGAGTTCGTTTACAAAGAGCATGAGCGTTGTGCCGTTCTGTCTGATTTCGTAAATGCCCATTGAGTAAGCCTTGTTACGCACAAGGGCAATGTCGATAAGTCCGAGAACCGAGTTCGGGATCTTGCCGAATCTGTCCTGCAGCTCGTCAATAACATCGTCTGCGTCCTCGTTACTGCGGATATCGGCAATTCTGCGGTAAACATCAAGACGAAGTGTAAGACTTTCAACATAGCTTTCGGGAATATGAGCGTCAACCGAAATATCAATAAGACAGTCGAGGTCTTTTGTGACATTCTGCTCGCCCTTTTCCTCGCTTACTGCCTCATCAAGAAGCTTGAGGTACATATCGTAACCGACCGATTCCATATGCCCGTGCTGCTGTGCGCCCATAATATTGCCCGCACCTCGCAGTTCAAGGTCACGCATTGCAATGCGGAAGCCGCTGCCGAATTCTGTAAATTCCCTGATTGCGGCAAGCCTTTTCTGCTGAATCTCCGTGAGAACCTTGTTCCGTCTGAAGGTAAAGTAGGCATATGCCCTTCGTGAACTTCTGCCCACACGGCCTCTGAGCTGATGCAGCTGCGAAAGTCCCATACAGTCGGCATTTTCTATAATAAGGGTGTTTGCGTTCGGCAAATCGACACCTGTTTCGATAATTGTCGTGCAGACAAGCACATCAATCTCCTGTTCAAGCATCTGTCGCCAAACTTCGCTGAGTTCGCCCTCTTTCATTTTGCCGTGACCGATTGCGATTTTTGCCTCGGGAACAGCCTCCTGAATTTTTGCGGCACATGAAGAAATTGTTTCAACATTGTTGTGAAGATAGAACACCTGACCGCCACGGCGGAGTTCACGGCGGATTGCCTCGTTGATAACCGCATCATCGTGTTCAAGCACATATGTCTGAACAGGCTGACGGTTTGTCGGAGCTTCTTCGATAACGCTCATATCACGCAGACCGCTCATTGCCATATTGAGGGTTCTCGGAATAGGAGTAGCCGAAAGCGTAAGCACATCGACATTTTTGCACAATTCCTTGAACCTCTCCTTTTGGGCAACACCGAAACGCTGTTCCTCATCTATGATTGCAAGTCCGAGGTCACGGAATTCAACATCCTTCTGCACAAGTCTGTGAGTTCCGACAATCATATCAATTTCTCCTCGCTTTAGCTTTTGGAGAATTCCTTTCTGCTGTTTTGCTGTACGGAATCTTGAAAGCAGTTCCACACGAACGGGATAGCCCTCAAAACGCTTGATTACCGTCTGATAATGCTGCCATGCGAGAATTGTTGTGGGGCAGAGCAATGCGCATTGCTTTGAATCTGCAATACACTTAAAGGCGGCACGGAGTGCGACCTCTGTTTTGCCGAATCCGACATCACCGCAGAGAAGTCTGTCCATCGGCGACGAACGCATCATGTCATGCTTGATTTCCTCACAACAACGCAGCTGGTCGGGAGTTTCGTCATACTCAAAGCTGAGTTCAAAATCTCTCTGCCACTCGTTATCTGCCGAAAAGGCATAGCCCTTGGCTTTCATACGCTGTGAGTAAAGCTCAATAAGCTCCTTGGCAATGTCCTTGACAGAGGTTTTAACCCTTGCCTTTGCCTTTTGCCAGTCACCCGAACCGAGTCGGTTTAGCTTAACCCTTGAATCCTCTTTCGGACCTATATATTTTGCAACCATATCAAGCTGTGTGACAGGCACATAAAGCACATCGCCCTTTGCGTAGTCAATCTTGATATAGTCCTTTATAACTCCGTGAGTATCAATTTTTCTTATACCGCCGAACACACCGATACCGTGAACATTGTGTACAACATAATCACCGGGGGCAAGCTCGGAAAGGCTGTAAATTTCCTGTCCCGTCTTTTTCTTCTTCTTTTTGGACTTTTCGGGACGGTACGAAACCTGACTGTAGGTTATTGCAAAAAACTTTTGTGACGGATACTCAAATCCCGCACTCAATGCACCCTGCATAACAAGCAGTTCGCCCTTTGAAATCTTATCCGCACCCTCGCTGTAAACAGCGTTTATGCCGTCTGCGTTAAAGGTGTCACAAAGATTTTTGGCGGCTCTTTCTGTTCCTGCAAAGATAACGCCCTTGCTTTCGGGGGTAAAAAGTCCGTCAACATCTTCTTTTAGCTGTTTATACGAACCGCCCCATGCCGAGAGCTGTTTTGTTGAAAAGCTGATGATTTCCGACAGCTTGATAGGCATACTTCCGTGAACAAAGTTTTCAAGCACGATTGTTCCGTGACTTTGCAAAAACTCGGTACATTCGTTGAATGTGAGCGCAAAGCGGTCAAAACCTCTGCAAAGAGTTCCGTCCTCAAAGCCTTGCATAAGGGTTTCATTGCTGATAAAGTCCATTGACTTTCCCCGTTCCTGAATTGCAGTAAATTCGGACGCAAAAACGAGGGTGTTTCTGTCGAGATAATCAAAAAGCGACTCGGGTTTATCGTAAATCTGATTGATAAATTTGTCCGCATTGGCAATCATTGCACCGCTGCGGATAAGCTCTGCCTCTGAAAAAAGTTTTTCCTTGGCTTTGGCGCTGTTCTTGGAACGGAGGAGCTTTGCCTTGTGTTCAATTTTATCGGCAAGGGCGGCTCTGTCCTCAATTACGATTTCGGTTGAGGGCGAAAGCGTAATTTTTTCAGCCTTTTTAAATCTTCTCTGTGTTTCAATGTCAAAATAGCTGAGGTCGGTAATTTCATCGCCCCAAAATTCACATCTCACAGGATAGTCGCTGTCGGGCATAAAGAAGTCGAGAATACCGCCTCTCAGCGAAAACTGACCGCTGCCCTCTACCGCATCAAAGCGTTCGTAGCCGAGCAGAGTAAGTGCCTTTGTCGCCTTTTCAAGTGAGAGCTCCCTGCCCTCTTCAAATTTAATAACCGACTGTTCAAGCACATTTCTCGGAACGGTAAGCTGTGCCGCCGCATCAACACAAGCAATTGCAACATCGCATTCATGATTGATAAGCTTGAGCAAAACTTTAAGTCTTGCGTGCTCGTACTCGTGAGAACGGCTCTGAAAGTCAAGAAAGTTGAAGTCACGCACGGGATAAACATAGGCACGCAGTCCCATGCACGAAAGGTCGTTGCACAAAGTTTGCGCCTCTTTTTCATCGGAGGCAAGACAAAATGCCGTGAGGCCCTTGAGGCGGCACAGCGCATAGATGATATTTGATTTGTTAATTGTTGAAAGTCCCGAAGCACAGACCGTTCTGCCCGGCTTGACATTCTTTTCAAGCGTTTTGAAAACGGGTGACTCTTTGAGGACATCAACAAGAAAGTTGAGATTATTCATTTCTTTGTCCCTTTTCAGTTGAACAAATTCATAGCACGGTCGGTTTTGCCGTCAATAATCAGCTCGATTGCTTTTTCGGCATTGTCAAAAATTTCATCAAGCTTTTTCATTTCATCGGGAGTGAACTTTGAAAGCACCCAGTCGGCAAGGTCCCAGTCGGGATTTGGCTTTGCGCCTATGCCAACCTTGATGCGGGGGAATTTATCGCTTCCGCTGAGATAGATTATACTACGCATTCCCCTTTGACCGCCGTCACTGCCCTTTGAACGGATACGCATTTTTCCGACATCAAGCGAAATGTCGTCAAAAATTACAATGACATTTTCGGGTGGGATTTTGTAGAAGTTCATCGCCTCAACAACTGCCTGACCGCTGTTGTTCATATATGTTGTGGGTTTCATCAGCATAACTTTTGCGCCGTTTACAGTGCAAGTGCCGATAAAGCTTTTGTATTTTATTTTGTTCACATCACAACCGAGCTTGTCGGCAATGCGGTCAATTGCAAGCCAGCCGGCGTTGTGACGAGTGTTTTCGTATTTTCTGTCGGGGTTGCCGAGTCCCACTACAATGTACTCGATTGAACCCGTTGATTTGTTTTTTCCGAACATATCCGTTTCCTTCTTATTTATATATATGTATTCTGAAATTTAAATTAACCTTTTCCGAAACTTACAACAACCCAGTCATCGTTGCCGAGATGATAAGGATTTCCGCAATACGGGCAGTTGCGTTCTCTTGTTGCGTCAAAGCTTGCGCCGCAGCTTTTACAGGTTACTTTTTTCATTGTGAAAACTCCGTCATCCATGGCGTTCACACTTCTGCAAACGGTAAGTCTGAACTTTTCGTTTTTAACCCTAAATGAAGAATTTTTGTTTTTCACGGTCGTTGCGTAAACGGTCATATCAACATAGCAACAGCCGTTTGTGACATTGAATGAATTAAGCTTTGACACTCCTCTGTACTTGATGTCAACAATATCTCCAAAAGGATTTTTCATCGGATTGCCCTCATAGACTGCGAGGTTTGTGTAATCATCGCTGAAAATCATAATCTTGAGCAAAGCAAGCACCTTGCCGATAAAGTATTCATATGAGAAGTTAGGATTAACCTCTTTCATAAGCCACGGAAGTCTTTTCTGACAATTGAAGTGCGGACCTATCATCGGAATGCTCTTTGCCGCACCGACAAAAAGTCCGAAAAGCGTTTTTAATGCCCATGCAAGGTACCCCGCCAAAAGTCCGCCGAGCAGTACGGGGATTGCTCTTACGCCGATTTCATAGACCATATTTGCGGTTGCGGGATCAAAAGTTCCGTCCTTTACAATCACCCATACCGTAAATGCCGCAACGGCGGCAATTCCGCCGAGAAGGTACGGAGCAAGCACTTTTTTCGTTGACTTGTTCGCAAGCGAATAGGTTTTTACAAAGTAGAAGTTTGTAACCTTCGGGAACAAATCGTCCATAATAAAGCGAGTTCCGCAGTTTTTACAACCGTTGAGAAGCTCTCTTACACTGCTTACCGCACCGCAGTTCGGACACGAACACACAGCCTCGGAATTTTGGTTTTCGAGCCTTGTAATCATTGTGTAGAAGAAAAATCTGTCCTTGATTTTTTTCTTTTTCTTTCCGTCTTTAAAGTATTTCTCCGTGACCTCATAAGTCTTTGTCGCAATGTTACTCTTACATTCGCCCATATCGTAGGCAGTACAAGCATTTACCGGGGTTTCATCCTTCACCGTTTCCTTATCGGTAAAAGCGGTCTGAATCCTTACACCCTTTTCGTCAAGTCTTTTCTTCTGTAGGTCAAGCGCAAAGTCGAGGTCGATTGACGCAATATCCGGATTTTTGCCCTCATTGCACCACAATTCGTACTCATCGACAAAGCGATTCATTATTTTGTTATCTGAATCGGAGCCGTAAACTATACCAAACAAAATTAAATCACCCTCTCATATTGTACCGTTTTATTCCTGAAAAATTTGCAGTAAAACAGCGAAATGGCGGGTTAGTTAAAACCCGCCTGTTTAATTACATAATTAAATTGTTCGCCTATCAACCGAAAGCGGCTGTGAACGGCTTGTCGTTGTAGATTCTTGCGATAGCCTCTGCAAATGTAGGAGCAACAGGAAGAATTGTGAACTTGTCAATCATCTTTTCCTTCGGAACAGGAATTGTGTCAAGAAGAACAACTTCCTTGATTGCGCTGTTCTGAATTCTCTCGATTGCAGGACCTGAAAGAACTGCGTGAGTAGCGCAAGCGTAAACCTCTGTCGCACCGCCCTTTTCAACAATAGCGTTAGCGGCATTGCAGAGAGTACCTGCTGTGTCAATCATATCGTCAACGAGGATAACCTTCTTACCCTTTGCGTCACCGATGATGTTCATAACTTCACAAACATTAGCCTTTGGTCTTCTCTTGTCGATAATAGCAAGACCTGTGCCGATTTTTGAAGCGAAGTTTCTTGAACGGGTTACAGAACCGAGGTCAGGAGAAACAACGATATAATCATCATTTTTGCCGCCGATTTTCTCTCTCATATGGTTTGCGAGAAGTGATGCACCCTGAAGGTGGTCAACAGGAATGTTGAAGAAACCCTGAATCTGATTTGCGTGAAGATCCATTGTAAGCACACGGTCAGCACCTGCACAGGTGATGATGTCTGCACAAAGCTTAGCCGAGATCGGATCTCTTGCCTTAGCCTTTCTGTCCTGTCTTGCATAGCCGAAGTATGGCATAACAACTGTGATTCTTGCAGCAGATGCACGCTTCATGGCATCAATCATTATGAGCATTTCCATAAGATTGTCGTTGACGGGAGCACAGGTTGACTGAACAATAAAGCAGTCGCTGCCACGAACAGATTCGTGAAGAGAAACAGAGATTTCGCCGTCTGAGAACTGTGTACAGTCACTCTTACCAAGCGGCAGACCGAGACAGCCTGCAATTCCCTGAGCTACATCAACATTTGAACTGCCGGTGAAAATTTTAATGTCCTTACCGTGAAAATTCATTGCAATAACTCCTTTGAATTTTAATGTGTGTAGTATATGTTTACCAATGATTAACCGAGCAATTAACAGCTGTAACCCTTTGCCCTTGCAATTTCGTTAAGCTGTTCAAGCTGAGCCGGATCGTTTGCACCCAGAACCGTATCACTGCACTGAGCCGTGAATGCTCCGACTTTTCTTCCGTCCTCAAGCAAAAGCTTGATTGCGTCGGGAAGATAATATTCCTTTGCGCTGTTATCCGACTTGATTCTGTCGAGAACCGAAAGAAGAAGCTGACAATCAAACCAGAAACCGCCCGAGTTTACCTCATTTATTTTGAGAGTTTCCTCATCGGCGTCTTTCTGCTCAACAATTGCACGCAGATTTCCGTTTTCGTCACGGACAATTCTGCCGTAACCTGTCGGATCGTCAACCTTTGCGGAAATAACCGTTGCGGCACAATCGTTCTCAATATGAGCCTTTAGGGAATCCTCAATAGTCTTGCTGTCCATAAACGGAGCGTCGCCGTTGAGAATAACGACATTGCCGCTGTGCTTTTTAAGGAAATCCTTTGCCATCATCACAGCGTGACCTGTTCCGAGTCTTTCAGCCTGAAACACGCTTTCAACGGAAAAATCGAGGGTTGAAAGATACTCTTCGACACACTCTTTTTTAAAGCCCTTGACAACACAGATGTCATCAATACCGGCTTTCCTTAAAGCCGACATAACCCAGCAGAGCATCGGTCTGCCGAGCACCTCCGACAATGTTTTCGGTTTGTCGGATTTCATTCTTTTGCCCTCGCCGCCTGCGAGGATAACGGCACAATTCTTCATTTTTTCTCCTTTTATCTGTGACAAAACAACAAAGATGCAGACAGTCCTGTCACAAGGCACTCGTTCATACCATAATATTATCTCACAAAAATCACAAATTTCAAGAGAAAATTACAAAAATCGGGCAAAAAAAGGCATTTTAAACGATTTATACAATATTGTCGAAAATAAAACCTGTTTTTTATAAGAAAAAAGTTTGAAAAAAATATAGCTATTTTGACCAAAGTTTGTTATAATATTCGATAGGCTTATACAAGCAGGCAGGTTTTACCAAGGGGTAAGTCTGCCACAGCCGTATATCTAAATTTATTTTTTAGGAGGATTACCAGTTATGGCAAACAAATGGGTTTACCTTTTTACAGAAGGTAATGCTAACATGCGTGAGCTCCTCGGCGGTAAGGGTGCCAACCTTGCAGAAATGACAGGTCTTGGACTTCCTGTACCACAGGGCTTCACAATTACAACAGAAGCTTGTACTCAGTATTATGAGGACGGCAGAGAAATCAACGCTGAAATTCAGGGTCAGATCAACGAGTACATCGTAAAGATGGAAGAGATCACAGGCAAGAAGTTCGGCGACAAGGAGAACCCCCTCCTCGTTTCAGTTCGTTCAGGTGCTCGTGCTTCAATGCCGGGTATGATGGATACAATCCTTAACCTCGGTCTTAACGAAGATGTTGTTGAAGTTATCGCTAAGAAGTCAAACAACCCTCGTTGGGCTTGGGACTGCTACAGAAGATTCATTCAGATGTATTCCGATGTAGTTATGGAAGTAGGTAAGAAATATTTTGAAGAGCTCATCGACAAGATGAAGGCTGAGAGAGGCGTTACTTATGACGTAGAGCTTACAGCTGACGATCTTAAGGAGCTTGCAGGCCAGTTTAAGGCTGAATACAAAGAGAAAATCGGTCAGGACTTCCCTGACGATCCTAAGGAACAGCTCATGGGCGCAGTTAAGGCTGTATTCCGTTCATGGGACAACCCTCGTGCAAACGTTTACCGTCGTGACAACGATATCCCTTATTCATGGGGTACTGCCGTTAACGTACAGTCAATGGCATTCGGTAACATGGGTGACGATTGCGGTACAGGTGTTGCATTTACAAGAGATCCTGCTACAGGTGAGAAGAAGCTCATGGGTGAGTTCCTCATCAACGCACAGGGCGAAGACGTAGTTGCAGGTGTTCGTACTCCTATGCCAATCGCTAAGATGGCTGAAGAGTTCCCGGAAGCTTTCGAGCAGTTCCAGAATGTTTGTCAGACACTCGAAAACCACTACAGAGATATGCAGGACATGGAGTTCACTGTTGAAAACAAGAAGCTCTATATGCTCCAGACAAGAAACGGTAAGAGAACAGCTCAGGCTGCTCTTAAAATTGCTTGTGACCTCGTTGACGAGGGCATGAGAACAGAAGAAGAAGCTGTTGCAATGATCGATCCTCGTAACCTTGACACACTTCTTCACCCACAGTTCGATGCTGCTGCTCTTAAGGCTGCTACACCAATCGGTAAGGGCCTCGGCGCTTCTCCTGGTGCTGCTTGCGGTAAGATCGTATTCACAGCCGAAGATGCTGAAAACTGGAACGCTAACGGCGAAAAGGTTGTTCTCGTTCGTCTTGAAACTTCACCTGAGGACATCACAGGTATGAAGGCTTCACAGGGTATCCTCACAGTTCGTGGCGGTATGACAT
>ERZ1035006.1619-NODE-1619-length-14417-cov-3.582927_pt1 | contig 14417 bp, 12 predicted proteins | sample MGYA00520694_ERZ1035006 | MGnify/ENA primary metagenome ERZ1035006 (study PRJEB33766, sample SAMN09781746) | gut metagenome | biome: gut microbiome | host: Homo sapiens | place: Madagascar | study: EMG produced TPA metagenomics assembly of the PRJNA485056 data... | reverse complement strand
GTTGATGTTTTTGACCTCGTTGACAATGCGGCTGGCGGCGGTGGTCAGGGTTTCGGTGGGGAGAAGCGTGACCTCGGCGGTCATAAAGTCGGTGGTGGTGACAGCGCGCAGGGCGATGGCGTAGTCGTAGGTGCGCTCGTCACCCATAACGCCGACGCTGCGCATATTGGTCAGCGCGGCAAAATACTGGCTGGGGCGCTGCGCCATGGGCAGCTTGTCCACTTCCTCGCGCCAGATGGCGTCGGCATCCTGCACGATAGCGACCTTTTCTGCCGTTACATCGCCGATGATGCGGATCGCCAAGCCGGGACCGGGGAACGGCTGGCGTGCCACCAGATATTCGGGCAGACCCAGCTCGCGACCTGCCTGACGGACTTCGTCCTTGAACAGGTCACGCAAAGGCTCCACGATTTCCTTGAAGTCAACATAGTCGGGCAGACCGCCGACATTGTGGTGGCTCTTGATGGTGGCGCTTTCGCCGCCAAGACCGCTTTCCACAACGTCGGGATAGATGGTGCCCTGTGCCAAAAAGTCCACAGCACCGATCTTTTTTGCCTCGTCCTCAAAGACGCGGATGAACTCCTCGCCAATGATTTTACGCTTGGCTTCGGGGGCGTCCACGCCGGCAAGCTTGGCATAGAAGCGGTCGCGGGCATCGACGCAGACAAAGTTGATGTCAAACTGACCGCTCTCGCCAAAGACCTCGCAGACCTGCTCGCGCTCGTTCTTGCGCAGCAGACCGTGGTCCACAAACACGCAGGTCAGCTGCTTGCCGATGGCTTTTGCCAGCATAGCAGCGCAGACGCTGGAGTCCACACCGCCGGACAGGGCGCACAGCACCTTGCCGTCACCGATCTTCTCGCGCAGGGCAAGGACGGAGTTCTCGACAAAGGAATCCATCTTCCAAGCGCCGACGCAGCCGCAGACATTGTACACAAAGTTGTGCAAAATGCGGGTGCCGTTTTCGGTGTGCAGCACCTCGGGGTGGAACTGCACGGCGTACAGTCCGCGCGCCTTGTCCTGCACGGCGGCAACCGGGCAGTTGGGGGTGTGGGCAATGATTTCAAAGCCGGGGGCAGCCTGCTCGATATAGTCGTTATGGCTCATCCAGCAGATGTTCTGGGCAGGCAGGGTGTCAAACAGGGGGCTGGCGGTGTCCAGATCGACCAAAGTCTTGCCGTACTCGCGCTCGGGCGCCTTGCAGACGTGACCGCCGAGGGTGTGCATCATCAGCTGGCTGCCGTAGCAGATGCCCAGAATGGGTACGCCCCAAGTGTAAATGTCGGGGTCGATGGTGGGAGAATCCGGCAAATAGGCGCTGTTGGGACCGCCGGTAAAGATGATGCCCTTGGGGTTCTTGGCTTTGATTTTTGCCAAGTCGGTGCGGTAAGAATAAATTTCGCAATACACGTTGCATTCACGGACGCGGCGTGCAATCAGCTGGTTATACTGACCGCCGAAATCCAAAACGATAACGGTTTCCTGCTGCATAGGGGACTCCCTTCTTATTTTTACACTATGGCAACACCGCACAATTCCCGCCTTACGGCTTAAGCACCGCTTCGGCGGCTGCGGCACAGCATCTGCGTTGCCAAAATGCTCGATAATACACAAAGTATTATCTGCGCTTTTGGCTTAGCAGCTGCCGCACCTCGCTCGCCGTATCGGCACTTAGAATTATGCGGTGTTGCCTTATATGTAATCAGTATAGCATACTTTGCCGAAAAAAAACAGGGGCTGACGAAAAATGTTTTGCGGGATTAGCGTTTTCTAACATATTGACATTATTTTGAGAGTATGGTATGCTTTTTTGGCAATAAGGGAGTAGTCGGTACGGGGTTTCCCGTATAGTTCTGCCAACACAATGGGCTTACAGCCCTGGCTTAACTTTAAATGACAAGACTTATCTGCTCCGGATTTTGGGGCAGATAGGTCTTTTTTATTTGCCGCACACCCCCAAAAAGGACGGAGGAAACACGATGACGCTACCGGATCTGATTTTGATTGCCGTGGGGCTTTCGATGGATGCCTTTGCCGTGTCCATCTGCAAGGGGCTGTCTGTGCGCAGGGTAAGCGCAGGACACGCGCTGCTTTGCGGCGTGTGGTTCGGCGGGTTTCAGGCGCTGATGCCGCTGCTGGGCTTCGTTTTGGGCGACCGCTTTGCATCGCTGCTGACCCGCTTTGGACCGTGGATCGCCTTTGTGCTGCTGGCGCTGATCGGCGGCAATATGGTCAAGGAGAGCTTTGGCGGGGACGAGGCGCTGGACGATGATTTTTCTGCCAAGGCGATGCTGCCCTTGGCAGTGGCCACCAGCATTGACGCCTTTGCCGTGGGGGTCAGCTTTGCCGCCATGCAGGTCAACATTGCCCCGGCAGCGGGGCTGATCGGCGTGATCACCTGCGGGCTGTCCGCTGCGGGCGTCAAGGCGGGGGCGGTGTTCGGTGACAAGTACCGCGCCCCGGCAGAGCGTGCGGGCGGCGTGGTGCTGATTTTGATCGGCGCCAAAACGCTGCTGACCGGGCTGGGCATCCTGTAAAAAATGACTCTGTGTGGCAGCAATCGCTTCGCTTATCTCCTGCCACGGCTTGCGGAACGATGGGCAAATCTGGTATAATCAAGGCGGAAGTTCTAGCAAAATAAGAGGGTCTTTTCATGAAAGTATGTAAAAAATCAGCCTTTCCCCTGACGGCAATCATGGTGGCTGTTACGGCGTTTCTGCAAGTTATTGGGGAAAGCTATTCCGCCGTAAACAGTTGGAATCGGCTGTTTGAAAACCCCGCACAGAGTATGGTGCGGTTTCTGATTGTATTTTTATTTTGGTATGCCCTGCTGGCGGTGACCTACCGCTGGTGCGAGCGCCCCTTTGCCGTCGAAACGCATATACCCTATAAAAATATATTTGCATTTTCGCTGCTGGTGTTGGGCATCTGCTGGCTGCCGGGGGTCGTTATAAACTACCCGGGCAGTTTTGGCACCGACGCGCTGCACCAGTTGACGGGTTATTACGGGTATGAGACGTTTATTGACGACAACCCACTGCACACCCTGATGATGATTGTTTTTGTGAATCTGGGGGATCTTTTCGGTAATCGTGGATTGGGTGCATTTTTGTATACTGTGTTTCAGGCGCTGCTGCTGGCGGTCTGCTTTGCGGTGGTCTGCACGGAAATTTACACCATGCTTCAGGGCAAGGGTCGCAAGCTCGGCTATGCCATGAGCCTTTTGTTCTTTGCGGTGGTACCCATGTGGGGGCAGTTTGCCCAGTGGATCAGCAAGGATATACCCTATACAAGCATGACAACACTGTGGATGGTCTGCCTGATGCGGTGCATCCGCAACGGAAAAACCGTAAGCCGAACCAATATCATCTGCTTGACGGTTACGGGCATCCTAACCTGCCTGCTGCGGCTGAACGGACCGTTTGCGGTATTCCCCACCATGGTCGTGCTGCTACTGGTCATGCCGCACAGGACAAAGAAATATCTGGCGGTGTCGTTGCTGTCGGTACTGGTTATTTACTCGGGGGCGCACAAGGTTCTGAATGCATCGACCGACCGCATTGCCGAAAACGAACCCCTGAAACTGTTGGGCGTGGTACACCTGAACCAGGCACAGCAGGTCATGCGCAGTTATATTGAGCATCCCAGCGGCTTCACGCCGGAGGAATATGCCATCATCGACAAGGTCATCGAAGCCGACAAGATAACCGAGACGTACAATCCGACCAATCTGGATCCCATAATGGACATACGCCGCGTGACCACGCCGGAGGAAATCCGGGCGTTTCAGCAGCTTTGGTTCAAGATTTTGCTGCGCTACCCTGCCAGCTGTGTGCAGGCATCACTGAACAAATGCTTTGGCTATTATTCGGCATCGACCAAGGGCTATGCCAAACTGCTGGGTCATGAGATCGAGCCGGATGCGCGGCTGAAATTGACGCCGATGTTCTCCGAGGCAGTGCGCGGGCGGTATCAGGAGTTTGTATACAAGGCGGAAAATCTGCCGGGACTGCGGTATCTGGCAACAGCGGGCTTTTACACGCAGGCGGCGTTTTTGTGCGGCTGGTCGCTGCTGCGCAAAAAAAAGTGGAAGGAACTCATCCCGTTTTTGCCCATCGGTGTGACCATCTGTGTTTGTCTGGCCAGTCCGTTGTCTAGATTTATCCGCTATGAACTGCCTGTGGCAGCGGCAATCCCGCTGCTGATAGCCTGGATGGTGACCGTGCTGAAGGCACCCCCGCAGGACGAAACCTTATGACAACACCGCACAATTCCCACCTGACGTATCGGCACTTAGAATTGTGCGGCATTGCCCATATAAAAACAGAAAAGGCACCGCGTCATTTCCGCCGCAAAGGCAGAGAAAATGACGCGGTGCTTTTGGTTTGTTTGCAAAAGGCTCTGTTTACAGCACCTTATGCTCCGGCACGGCAGAGTCCATGGGGCGGGGCGAACCCTCGACCCACTGGATCGCCTTCTTGGGGCATTTGGAAACGCAGGTGCCGCAGCCGTTGCACTTAGTGTAGTCGATCACGGCAACGTTGTCCTTGAGGAAGATTGCCTCGTTGGGGCAGTTGCGCACGCACAGACCGCAGGCAATGCAGCCGACACGGCACGCCTTGTTGACCACGGGACCCTTGTCCTTGCTGGAGCATTTGACGGCGGGCTGGGAAGCGATGGGCTTCATCTGGATAATATGGCGCGGGCAGGCGACAGTGCAGGCGGTGCAGCCGGTACACTTGGTACGGTCCACCACGGCAACGCCGTTGACCACATGGATGGCGTCAAACTTGCACGCGCGGGTGCAGTCGCCCAGACCCAGACAGCCGAAGGCGCAGGCACTGGGACCGCCCGCCACGGCAGCCGCAGCGGCGCAGGTCTGGATGCCCTGATAGTCAAACCGCTTGCCGCAGTTGACACCGCCGTTGCAGATAACGGTGGCACGCAGGCTGGGGCGGTCGTCGGTATCGTTGCCCATAATCAGGTTGATGGCATCGTTGGTCTTGTCGCCGCCGGGGGCGCACTTGTAGGTGGGGGCTTTGCCCTCAACGATCGCCTTGGCGTAGTCGGCACAGCCGGCGTAGCCGCAGCCGCCGCAGTTGGCGCCTGCCAGACATTCGGTGATCTGGGCAATGCGCGGGTCCTCGTACACGGCCATAAACTTGGAGGCCAGCACCAGAATGATGCCGCCTGCCAGACCCAGCACCACCAGTACGACGATAGCTAATACAATCGGGTTCATACGTTTGTTTCCCCTTTCTTAGAAAATCGCGTTGATGATGTTTTCGACCATACCGCCGAAGCCCATAAAGCTCAGCGAGGTAATGGCGGCAGACACCAGCGTGATGGGCAGACCCTTAAAGCACTCCGGCGGGTTGGCGTTTTCGACACGCTGACGCACGCCGCAGAACAGCAGCATGGCAACCAGGAAGCCGACACCGGCACCGGCGGCGCAGACGAGCGCCTCGGCATAAGCAAGACCGAAGCCGTACTGCTCGACCACAGCGGAGTAGTCCTGCACGGCCAGAATGGTGACACCCAGCACGCAGCAGTTGGTGGTGATCAGCGGCAGGTATACGCCCAGGGACTGGTACAGGGCGGGAATGTACTTTTTGAGGGTGATCTCGATCAGCTGCACCAGCACGGCAATGACCAGAATGAACACGATGGTCTGCAGGTAGCCGAGGTCAAAGGCGTCCAGCAGCAAAATTTGCAGCGGGAAGGTCACCGCCGTGGCAATGACCATAACCGCGATGACCGCCATACCCATACCGGCGGACGAGTCCAGCTTTTTGGAAACGCCCAAGAACGGGCAGATGCCCAAAAACTGCACCAGAACGTAGTTGTTGACCAAAATCATACTGAAGAAAATGGTGGCAAAGGTAGCTACAGGATTCATTGCTGGGCACCTTCTTTCTGATTTTGCTTGGCGTCGTCGATCTGCTCCAGCATAACATCGCCGCATGTCTTGCGCTCAATGGGTTTGTTCAGCTTGCGCTCCAGCCAGACACAGCCCGCCATCAGGCAGCCGAACACAAAGAAACCGCCGGGAGCAGAGTTCATCACGGTCATACGGTCGATGCCCTCGGGGATGACGGTGATGCCCAGCCAGGTGCCGTTGCCGATGATCTCGCGGATGGAGGACATCAGCACCATGGTCAGGATATAGCCCACGCCCATACCCAGACCGTCCAGTGCGGAATCGACCACGGTATTTTTGCAGGCGAACATCTCGGCACGACCGAGGATGATGCAGTTGACGACGATCAGCGCCAGGAACACGCCCAAGCTCTTGTACAGGCTGGGGACAAACGCCTGCAGGATCATCTGCACCACGGTAACAAAGGTGGCGATGATGACAATGTAGCACGGCAGGTGTACCTTGGCGGGGATGATCTTGCGCATGGCAGAAATAACAATGTTAGAGCATACCAGCACAAAGGTCATGGCAAAGCCCATACCGGCAGCGCCGGATACGGTGGTGGTAACGGCCAGCGCAGAGCAGCAGCCCAGCACCAGACGCAGAACGGGGTTTTCACGCAGGATGCCCGCGGTAAATACTTTCCATTTGCTCGGTTTTTCCGCCATCGTTACATGCCCCCCTTGATCTCGTTATTGTAGCAGTCGATTGCGGCGTTGACCGCATTGTACACGGCATTGGTGGAGTAGGTCGCGCCGGAAACGCTGTCCACGGGGCTGCCCGCGGAAACCTTGCCGCCGTTCCAGCCCATAAAGCCGGAGGCGAAGCGCTCCTCCCCTACCTTGGAGCCGATGCCGGTGGTCTGGGTGGAGGCGTCGATGCTGATGCCGGAGATCGCACCGTTGGCGTCAAAGGCAACGTAGACGGTGACGTCCTTGCCGGAGTAGCCGGTGGCGGCCGCCTTGACGGCAACATCACCGGCGGCGGTTCTGACAGCGCCGGACACGTTGGCGGTGGTCAGGTTTTCCACCTCGGTCAGCTCGTCGGTGGTGGTACCCTGCGGCAGCACCGACACATACGCGGCGAGGGTCTCGGCGCGGGTGTTGGCTTCAATGATGGGAGCGGTGATGTTGTTCAGCACCGCCAAGATCGCGCTGCACACCAAGCAGATGACAACCAGCACGACAACGGGGAAAATCAGTTCCTTAGAAGCGGACTGCTTTTCGGCAGAAGGATTGTTGGCCATCAGGCAGCGCCCCCTTCCTTGACTTTTTTGGGCTTTTTGTAGCCGAGCGGGATCTGGTGACCCCAAGCGTTGAACCAAGGCACCATCAGGTTGCCCAGCAGGATGGCAAAGCTCATACCTTCATTCATCGAGGCAAAGTTGCGGATGAGGAAGGTCACCAGACCGATAAAGATGCCGTAGAACAGCTTGCCCTTGGTGGTGAACGGGCAGGTCACATAGTCAGTCGCCATAAAGACGGCGCCGAACAAAAGACCGCCGGACATACACTGCAAAAGCGCCAGATACGGGTCGCCGGTGTACAGGGCGCTGAGTACGAACATCGTACCCACGATGCTGACGGGGATGGTCGCGTGGATGGTGCCGCTGGCAAGCAGAATGGCAAAGCCGGCAAGGATCGCCAGCACGCTGACCTCACCCAGCATACCGCCGTGGAAGCCCAGGAACATATGCAGCAGGTTTACGCTGCGCAGCTCACTGCCGAGCGCCAGCGGCGTGGCGGAGGCCAGCGCGTCAACGCTCATATCCGGGAAGACGTAGGCGGTCATACGGGAGGTAAAGCCCAGAAACAGGACGATGCGTCCGACCAGCGCGGGGTTGGCAAAGTTGTAGCCCAAGCCGCCGAACAGCTGCTTGGTGATCACAATGGCGACAAACGCGCCGACAATGGCGATCCACAGCGGCATACCCACCGGCATATTCAGCGAAAGGATCATACCGGTGACCACGGCGGACAGGTCCTTGACCGTGACGGGCTTGTGCAGAAGCATCTCGTACAGGTACTCAAAAAATACACAGGCAAAGGTGGTAACGACCACCAGCACCAGCGCGCGCATACCGAAAATCAAAGCCGACGCCAGCACGCAGGGCAGCAGCGAAATGACCACATAGCCCATCAGGCTGCGGGTGGTGGCTTTGTCCCGGATATGGGGCGAGGCGGTTACAATTAAGTTTTCCACGGGTTATTTGCCCCCTTTCCGCAGCTCGCCCATATACCAGCCCTTTGCCAGCGTCATGGTCTGGCTGACGGGGCGCTTGGCGGGGCAGGCGTAGCTGCAACTGCCGCAGGCCACGCACAAATCTACACAGCGGGCCTTTAAGACATCAAAATCCTTGTTGTTGAACGCTTCGGCAATCGCCACAGGCTCCAGACCCATGGGGCAGGCTTCGATACAGCGACCGCAGCGGATGCACGCCGAAGGCTCGGGCAGGACGGCGGCTGCCTTGCTGAGCAGCAGCAGACCGTTGTTCTGCTTCAGAACCGGGAAGTCCGCGCCGGGCGCGGCACCGCCCATCATAGGACCGCCGAAGATGATCTTGCCCAAAGGCACATCCTCTTTGATGCCGCCGCAGGCTGCGATGACATCGCTGTACATAGTGCCGATGGGAACCTCGATGTTCTGGGGCTTGGCGATGGCGTCGCCCTCTACGGTCAGGCGCTTGCTGACCAGCGGAATGCCGGTCTTTAAGTATTTGCCCAAGGTGGACACACTGGTCACGTTCATAATGACGCAGCCGACATCGGCGGGCAGACCCGGCTTGCCGGAGGGTCCCACCTGCGGCACCTCGCGCCCGGTGCAGGTTTCGACCAGCGTTTTTTCGGCGCCCTGCGGGTAGCGCATGGGCAGCGGCTTGACGGTGACGCCGGGCATCTTGCGCACCAGCGAGCAAAGCAGGTCAATGCATTCGGGCTTGTTGCGCTCAATGCCGATGATGCAGTGCGGGATCTCGCAATACTTCATCACGGCGCTGATGCCCGAAATGATGGTGTCGCTGCATTCCAGCATTTCGCGGCAGTCGGTGGTCAGGTACGGCTCACACTCGGCAGCGTTGATAAGCAGCGTGTCGATGGTGTTGGCGGCGAGCTTGACGTGGGTCGGGAATCCGGCACCGCCTACGCCGACCAGACCGCAGCTCTGCACGGCGGCCATCAGGCTGGCTTTGTCGGTGACGGTGGGCGGCACACAGGCGGGGTCTACCGTCTGGGCGCCGTCCGTCTTGATGGTGACGGCGGTGGTCATGGCGCCGTTGACCATACGCAGCGGGGCGATGCCCTCCACCGTGCCGGACACGCTGGAGTAGATGTTGGCGCTGACGAACCCGCCCGCTTTGCCGATGATGGTACCCACCTGCACGGTGTCACCCTTTTGGACGGTCGGCTCAGCCGGTGCGCCGATGTGCATAGACATAGGGATCACAACGCGGTCGGGAACGGGCATCTGCACCGTAGCCAGCCCTGCTGTGGCTTTGTCGTGCGGGACGGCAGCACCCTTGGCGGAGCGCTTTAGGGATTTAAACAAGCTGATTTCCCCCTGTTCTGATGTGACCGCGCACCGATTTTGCAGTGCGGCGCAGTCACGTTGAAATGGCGTCCGGCTGCGGCGATGCCAGCGAAAACGGCAAGCCTTGCTCCAACCGGACAAATATACAATACTATTTTAACATTTTTAGGCTTCAAGTCAAGGCGATTTTGTGAAGAACGTCCGAAAACGGCGGAATGCGCAATTTATGCAGAGTTTTGCGCAAATGTTGCAAAGTATGGAACTTACTTGCAACCGGGTGCTTCTTGTGGTATAGTATAGATAGAAAAATTAGGGCAACACCGCACAATTCCCGCCTGACGGCTTAAGCACCGCTCCAGCGGCTGCGGCACGGCATCTGCGTTGCCAAAATGCTCGATAAGACATCCAGTATTATCTGCGCTTTTGGCTTAGCAGCTGCCGCACTTCGCTCGCTGTATCGGCACTTAGAATTATGCGGTATTGCCCTTAGGTGCGAACCGGGAGGGCAGCGATATGAAACATCTTGGCAGAATTTTGGCAGTTTTGGTTGTGGCGGGCGGAATTTTTGCCTTGGTCGCCGCCCTGTGCCGCCGCAGAAACCGGCAAGACAGCGGGTATGTCACGCTGTACGACAGCGGCGTGGAATTTTGAGCGTATAGTAAAATAAAGAAAACAGCCCCGCTTCCTTTGGGAAGCGGGGCTGTCAGTTTACAGCTCGATATCCTGCAGACGCAGCAGTGCCAGAATATAAATTTTCAGCGCTTCGATGAGCTTATCAAAGTTAGCACCCTCGTTGGCACCGTGCATCGGACCGGCAAACTCCGGCAGGGGCAGGTCGGTATGCTCGGGACCGAAGCTGACCGCATACGGGAAGTGGCGCGCATAGGTGCCGCCGCCCATCGTGAAGGGGGTCTTGCCCTCGCCCGTGACATCGTTGTAAGTGTGGATCAGCGTCTGGATGGCGGGGCTGTCGGCGGCAATATAGAACGGCACACGGCTGGAAACATTCTCCAGCGCGGCGGCATCGCCGCAGACCTTGCGCACGGCGGCGGACATCGTTTCGGGGTTGGTGTTGGTGGGGTAGCGGCAGTCAAAGGTCTGGCGGATGACGCCGTCCTTCATACGGATGGTACCGCCCACCACGGTCAGCGGGTCAAACAGACCGTCGTCGGCAGCAATGCCCAAGGCGGTGCCGTCGGTGTCGGCGTGCAGGGTGCGCAGCACCTGCAGATAGGCGGTTTCCGCCTCGGTGCAGATGCCGCTGTCCAGCAGATAGCGCACGATCAGACCAATGGCGTTCACTGTACCGGCGGGCATGGCGGCGTGACCGCTCTTGCCCCAGCCGCGGATGACGGTGGTGCCGGGCTGCTCCCCTGCTTCCAGCGTGATGCCCTCGGCGGGGGTCAGGCGCTCAGCGGGGACGTTCACCACGCAGAAGGCGCGGTCGGGTACGGCGTTGGTCGCAACGCCGCCTTGGAAGTCCAGAATGACGCCGTTCAGCGCGTGGCTGACCAGCTCGCCGCTGAAGCCGCCCTTTTCGCCGTTGCAGACCGGGAACTCGGCATCGGGGGTAAAGCAGAAGGCGGGCATCGGGTAATGCTCGGCGTAGTAGTCAACGTCGTGCATATGGGTCTCCTCGTTGGCACCCAGCAGGGCGCGCACGGGGTAGCGCAGGGCGATGCCGCTGTCCTTCAGATATTTGAGGGCGTACAGGCAGAGGATGCTCGGACCCTTGTCATCGGCAACGCCGCGCCCCAGCAGCCAGCCGTCGCGCACGCGCACGGTGTAGGGGTCGGCGTCCCAGCCGTTGCCCTCGGGGACAACGTCGGTGTGGGTGATGGTGGCAAGGAACTTCTGCCCTTCGGCGATGGGGGCGGTGTCCGCCCAACCAATGTAGCCGTCGGCGTTATAGGTGTGCAGACCCAGCTCGGCGGCGATCTCCAGCGCCTTGTCAAGGGCTGCCTTGGGACCGGCACCGAAGGGCGCGCCCGGCTCGGGGGTACCCTCGACACTGGGAACGGCTACCAGACGGGTGATGTCCCGCAGCACGGCGTCGCGGTTTTGTTCGGCAAAGGCATCAATGGATGCCCAACGCGGATCATTCATAGTAAAAAACCTCCGGATGGTTTATTTTGTTCTATATGTTCTATATAAAATAGTATAGCATACTTGGCAAGGGGTCACGGGGTGTCAAAGCCGCGGGTCACGGCGTCGCGGATGCGGCAGCCGGTGGGGGTGCCTGCCAAGCCGCCAATGCCGGTTTCGCGCAGCTCGTGGCTCATCGCATTGCCGACCTCAGCCATGGCGTCGATGACCTCATCGGCGGGGATATGCCCCACCACACCCGCCAGCGCCATATCGGCGGCAGAAACGGCATTCATCGCGCCGATGACATTGCGCTTGACGCAGGGGATCTCCACCAGACCCGCCACGGGGTCGCAGATCAGACCCATCAGGTTTTTCAGCGCCATGGCAAACGCCTCGGCGGCCTGCTCGGGCGTGCCGTTTTTCAGCACGGTCAGCGCCGCGGCAGCCATAGCGCTGGCAGCACCGACCTCAGCCTGGCAACCGCCCTCCGCCCCCGCCAAGGTGGCTCTGGCGGCGACGACCTGCCCGAACCCGGCGGCAACATACAGCGCGCGGCAGACTGCATCCTCGTCGGCGCGTCCGGCGCGGAACAGCGGCAGCAGCACGGCGGGTAAAACACCGCAGCTGCCCGCTGTGGGTGCCGCCACGATGCGTTTCATACAGGCGTTGCACTCGGCGGTTTTCAGGGCTTCGGCAATGACCTCGGCAAAGTAGCCGTCGGCATAAAGCCTGCCCTCCCCGGCTGCCTGCGCAACCTTGGCGGCGTCGCCCCCGGCGTAGCCGCTCATCGAGCGGTCGGCGCCGCAGTACCCGGCGCTGGTGGCGCACATAACGCTCCACAGGCGGTGCATTTCGGCTTCGCTCTCGGCGCGGGTCAGACCGCTTTCGGCAAGGTCGCTTTCCAAAATGACTTCATACAGCGGACGCCCGCTCTGCTTGCAGGCATCCAGCATGGAACTGACAGATGAGAACGCCATTTCAACACCCCTTTATACGTTTAAAATCGTGACCTTGATAATGCCGTTCAAGGCGGAAAGCTCGCCGCGAAGCTGCTCCGGAAGGGGCTGGTCACATTCCAGCACCATAACGGCGTAGCCGCCCGCCTCGGAGCGGAACAGCTGCATGGTGGCGATGTTGATGCCAAGGCGGCTCAGTGCGCCTGTGACGGCAGCAACGTGACCGGGAGAGTCATGGTTAAAGACGATCAGCGTGTTGCGGTCGCCGCCGAAATGGGTGGTAATGCCGTCAATGCGGCAGATGTTGATACGCCCGCCGCCGATGGATTCGCCCATGACCTCCAGCTTGCGCCCGGATACCCCCACCAGCCGCAGCATGGCGGTGTTGGGGTAGACCCCGCGCAGCGTGCCGGTGGAAACCGTGAACTGCAGCCCCTGCGCGGCGGCGATGGCAAAGCTGTCCGGGATGCGGTCATCGTCGGGCTGCATACCCAAAAGCCCCGCGACCAGCGCACGGTCGGTGCCGTGTCCGCGCCCGGTGGCGGCAAAGCTGCCGTATAAAATAATGTCGGCTTGGGCAGGTGCCTCGCCCAAAAGGCGGCGCGCCGTGCTGCCGATGCGCCCCGCACCCGCCGTATGGCTGCTGGAGGGTCCTGTCATAACCGGACCCAGCACATCAAACAAACGCATAGTTGTACCTCCCCTGTCGTTTACGCCTTTAGTATACTGGATTCTGCGCCGCTTTGCAAGCCACCGGCGGACAACATAAAAATAAAAGTGCGCAGATGTGTGCAAAAACTAAAAAATACAAAAAAAATCCGCTTTGGGCTTGACAATTGCGGGAACGTTTGGTATACTATCAAACGTACTTGGCGGCAGCCACTGTGGAGAGGTGTCCGAGTGGTTTATGGAACTGGTCTTGAAAACCAGCGATTCGCGCGAGCGAACCATGGGTTCGAATCCCATCCTCTCCGCCATTTTTGATAACAAGTGAATAGACAAATCACTTTGACTGTGGAGTAATACTCAAGAGGTCGAAGAGGCGCCCCTGCTAAGGGCGTAGGGTCCGAAAGGGCCGCGAGAGTTCAAATCTCTCTTACTCCGCCAACAAAAACCCGCGTATCTGCGTAAGATATGCGGGTTTTTGATTTATAAAAATATCACTTTACGAATGATAAAAAACAGCCCGGCAGGCTGTGCAGTGTTTCGCTGCATCGCCCGCCGGGCTGTTTTTTATAAGCAGAACGAGCGAAATATGCCGCTTCATTTCAGATGCTCCGAAAAGAATGTTTTCAGCTTTTCAAATGGAATCACATCCATCTGATCGTAAAGGTCCGTGTGATTTGCACCGGGGATAATGAGCAATTCCTTGTTGTCACCGGTCAGCTTGCTGTACGCTGTTTCGCTGAAATAGCGGGAGTGCGCCTTTTCCCCGTGTACCAGCAGCACGGCAGAGCGAATCTCGCTGCTGTACTGCAAGATCGGCATATTCAGGAACGACAGCGAGGAGGTCACATTCCAGCCGCCGTTGGAATTCAGGCTGCGGGGATGGTAGCCACGCGGCGTTTTGTAGTAGGCATAATAGTCCTTTACAAACTGCGGTGCGTCCTCCGGCAGAGGATCGACCACGCCACCCGCCAGCGCATAGCTTTCGCTTTTATAATCCTCGATGCGCTGTGCATTCATGGCTTTTTTCTTCTCAAAGCGTGCCTGCTCAGAATCCTCAGCATCAAAATATCCGTTGGCAGTTACACGGGTCATATCGTACATGGTCATAGCCGCAGTGGCCTTGATGCGGGTGTCGATGGCGGCGGCATTGAGCGCCATGCCGCCCCAGCCGCAGATACCGATGATACCGATGCGCTCCGGGTCCACATTCTCCTGCACGGAGAGGAAGTCTACCGCTGCGCAGAAATCCTCGGTGTTGA
>ERZ1035006.1618-NODE-1618-length-14419-cov-4.990602_pt1 | contig 14419 bp, 13 predicted proteins | sample MGYA00520694_ERZ1035006 | MGnify/ENA primary metagenome ERZ1035006 (study PRJEB33766, sample SAMN09781746) | gut metagenome | biome: gut microbiome | host: Homo sapiens | place: Madagascar | study: EMG produced TPA metagenomics assembly of the PRJNA485056 data... | reverse complement strand
ACTGCGCCTTTTGTCGTACTTTGGTAAAGGAGGATTAGAAAATGACAGCAGATTTAATTCTATACTCTGACGCAATATTTGATTCTGTGCAGGATGAACCCTTTGCAGGAGGAATTGCAATAAAAGGGAAAAAGATAATAGCAGTAGGAGACAGAAAAGATATAGAAAAATACCAGGGCTCTGGTACAGAGATAAAGGATTTTGGAGACAGACTCATAATGCCGGGCTTTGTTGACAGCCATGGTCATTACACATCAGGTGCAACATACATGGGAGAGACTGCTCTGCATGATATGGAGCAGTTTAGCTCAGAAGAAGAGTGTGCAAGAGCAGTTGGGGAATTTGCAGAAGCACACAAGGATATTGAGTTGATTAAAGGGCAGGGGTGGTACCTTTCTTATTGGGGAGATGATGCTGAGTTTCCAACGGCGGCATCGCTTGACAGATACGTACCGGACAGACCTGTCTATTTAATTGCATCAGATTTACATTCGCTGTGGCTCAACACAAAGGCCATGGAGCTGTGCAGACTTAAGGACATGGTAGAGGAGCTTGACAGAGACCATATCTTGGTTGATGAGAATGACAATCCTACAGGAGTGGTCAGAGAGGCGGGATTTAAGGTGATAGAAAAGCTTGAAAGCCTGTTTGCCCTATCGCAGGAGGAGCAGGAGAAAAAGGACAGGGCAGATCAGGAAGCCCTGATGCATGCCCTCAATGAGCAGGGAATTACAGCTTTTTCAGATGTGAATTTTGTGCTTCCGGAAAACTTAAAAACTGACTTCAGGCACATGAAGGATATAGATACAGAGGGTGGGATGACCATCCGCCTCTACATTTATCCGGGCACCAATTTCAAGCCGGAGAAGCTAAAGGAAGTGCTTCCTTATAAGGAATATTTCTCATCGGATGAGCTTCATATAGCAGGAGTTAAAAACATTCTGGATGGTGTGACAGCGACCTTTACGGCAGTAATGCTTGAGCCATATGCAGACAATCCCGATGAAAAGGGTGTGCCGGCGATAGAGCAGGACAAGCTGGATGAGTGGGTGAGAGAAGCCAACAGTCTGGGGCTTAGCTGCAGAATCCACTGTATCGGTGACGGGGCAGTCAGGGAGGCACTTGATTCCTACGAGAAATCAGCCCAGGTCAATGATATGACCGGCATCAGAAATGCAATAGAGCATATAGAGGTCATAAACCCGGATGACATACCACGATTTGGAAAGCTGGGAGTAATTGCTTCCATGCAGCCGAGACATCAGATTCTGGATAGGGGAGAAAAGCTTTACCGGGTGGGGCTTGAGCGGTCGAAATATGAATGGGCTTTTAAGTCCATAAAGGACGGAGGTGCCCACATTGCACTCGGCACAGACTATCCGGTTGTTACATTTAAGACATATGAGAATATCTACATGGGAGTGACTAAGAGGGATTTGGATGGTACCCAGTACGGAACCATGTCACCAGATGAAAGGCTGACTCTGGCGCAGTGCATAAAGGGCTACACAGTAGAGGGGGCCTACATAAACAGCATGGAGGACAAGGTGGGTACTCTTGAGGCTGGAAAATATGCGGACATCACAGTTGCCGACAGAAATCTGTTTGCAATTGATGAAGATGAAATAAAGGACTGCTGTTCTGTTATGACAATATTTAATGGAAAAGTAGTGTACGAGAGATAGGAGGAAAATGTTATGAAAAGACGAGTAATATCAATTTTAATGGCGACAGCAATGGCTGCATCCCTTGTGGCCTGCAGCAGTGAGCCGGCTTCCGGCACAGGTGGAAGCGAGGCAGCAGCAGAGGTTGAGGAAGGGGTATTCAATGTGGCAATCCAGTCTGATATAGATACCTTTGACCCTGCCCAGTGTAATGCCTACGGAACAGAGTTAGTTGTGAATAACGTCTATGACAATTTATTCAAATTCGATACAAAGGATTCATCCTTCCAGCCAAATTTGGCAGCAGGCTATGAGCAGGTGGATGATTTGACATATGTTATTACTCTCCGGGATGACGTGAAGTTCTGGGATGGCAATCCAATGACTGCTGATGATGTGGTATATTCCATGAACAGACATATGGATCCGGAGGTGGCTTCACTCTTTGAATATATGTATTATCCGGTGGAGAGTGTGGAGGCAACCGGTGATTATGAGGTAACGGTACATCTTAAATATGCAGATTGTGATTTTATCTACAATCTTGCAACTATGGCTGGTGCAGTGCTCGAAAAATCCTTTGTGGAAGAAGCAGGAGCTGCCTACGGCTCAGCTAAGGGTGGCGTAATGGGAACAGGACCATACATGTATACAAGCTGGACAGAGGGAGCAGAAATTGTTCTTACAAAAAATGATAATTACTGGCAGGATGTGACATATCCGGAGGATGTGCTGGAGTTTGATATTATAGCTGATTCAGCAACACAGGCTATGTCAGCAGCATCCGGAGCAATTGATTTTATCAATCTTCCGAGCCTTGATCAGATGGATCAGATAAAGGATTCAGATTCAGTAAATATATCTTACAGTGCTGGAGTCCAGAACAGCTATATTGCTTTTAACTGCAGCTACGGACCATTCTCAGACCCTAACGTGAGAAAGGCTGCGGCATGTGCTATAGATGATGATGCAATTGCACTTGCAACAAAGGGTGAAGGACACTATGAGACAGCAAAAGCCATTGATTACAATACAGATGAATTTGCCTACTACAATGATGACTGGGCACAGTTAAACGACAGTCTTGATTCCTATGATTATGATGTGGAAAAGGCGAAGGAGTATCTGGCAGAATCTTCATATCCAGATGGTTTTGAATGTACCATGCCAACCTGTGGAATGTTTGAAAAGGAAGCACAGGCAGTTCAGTATTATTTAGGACAGATAGGAATTACGGTAAATCTTGAGACTGTGACAATCTCTGACTATTACCAGTACGCATATGGTGTAATGCAGAATGACGAGGGATACAGGGATTATGACCTGATTGGTTTTGCATGGTTCCCTGATTATGCAGACCCAAGTGCATATCTCATGATTTATTACAGTGAGAATGCAGGTATCGGCGGCTCAAATATCTCTGCATATGTTAACAAGGATTTTGATGCCTTATATGAAGCAGCCAAGGGACAGAGTGGGGACGAGAGAAATGAGACACTCAAGGAAGCCTATAGTATGGTAGTTGATGACTGTGCAGCAGATTTCATATGCTACAACGGACCAAGTGCAGCAGTAAATTCAGCTTATTCTGTTGATATGCCAGCCATGTGGTTCTGGAACTTCCAGTTTACACAGGTAACTAAAAATTAAAAAGGCAAGGTAAGCCTATGGGAAAATTAAAATATATCTTAAAAAGAATTATTACGATGCTTATTACTCTGTTTATAGTCTCTTTCCTGCTTTTTATGGCTCTTCATCTGGCAGGAAAAGACCCGCTGGGAGTGATAATCGGTGAAAAACAGAATATATCAGATGAAGCCAGAGAAGCATTGAGGCATCAGTTTTATCTGGACAGACCGGTTCTGGAGCAGTATTTTATCTGGCTGAAGGGTGCAATCCATGGTGATTTTGGAATTGATTATATCCAGAAGGTATCTGTAAACAGTCTGATAGGCGGCAGGGCAGCAGTGACAATCGGTATGGTTGTGCTCAGTATGCTTTTTTCAATAATTATCGCAATTCCACTGGGAGTTGTGTCTGCCTTAAAGAAAAACACAGCCCTTGATTCGGTTATTTCATTCCTGATGCTTGTAATGACCTCAGCACCGGGATTCATGGTTGCCATGGTAATGCTGGTGCTGCTCACCAAATTCGTGCCAGGCTACCAGAGCATAGGAAGCTATGTCAACACGGCAGAATTTTTCCAGAGAATAATCGGACCATCAATCTGTCTTGCCTTTGGCAATGTTGCACTGATAGGCAGAGTTACCAGAAATGCAATGATAGAGCAGTTGAACGGAGATTACATCGTGACCTGCAAGGCAAAGGGAATAAGCCCGTACAGGGTAATAATAAAGCATGCGCTTAAAAACAGCATTATCCCTGTTTTTACTATTACATCTATGCTGGTGGGACTTATGGTAGGCGCCTCAGTGCTTGTAGAGCAGATATTTTCACTGCCGGGACTGGGAGGACTTTTGTCCACAGCCTGTCTCAAGAATAACTACCCTGTGATTATGGCACTGACCCTGATTCTTCTGATTATATTTCAGGTGGTAAACCTTATTGCAGACATTATGTATACCATAATAGATCCGAGAATTAAGCTGTAGGGAGGGATTGTATGAAGAAAAGAAAAATGGGAGGACTGTTTACCTTTCCGATGGTCGCTTCCTCAATAGTTTTAATCGTTATTTTAATTGCATCCCTGTTTGGCACCATGCTGTCACCCTACGACCCGGATGCGATAGATTTGTCCAATACATTTGCAGGATTTTCGCCAGCACATCTTTTCGGAACAGATGAGATGGGAAGGGACATGTTTTCCAGGATGCTGACAGGAGCCCATACTACTATTTTAAATGCGGTGCTGGTTGTGATTATTGCAGATGCAATCGGAGTTCCCATGGGACTTCTGTGTGGTTTCTATGAGGGAAAGCTGGATAAGATTGTAATGAGAATCTGGGACATAATAGCAGCCTTTCCACCCCTTATCCTTGCAATGATATTTGTATCTATATTTGGAAAAGGTGAGATGAACGCAGTTGTTGCAACTGGAATTGTATACATACCCATGATTTCAAGACTTACCCGTTCAAGCGTGCTGACGGAAAAGACAAAGACATATGTTGAGACAGCCCGGTCGCTGGGCTATTCTGATTCGAGAATAATATTTGGACATATTTTTCCTAATGTAGTGCCAACCCTGCTGGCAGAGTTCACTCTGGACATAGGCTATGCAATTATCGCTCTTGCATCATTAAGCTATCTGGGTATGGGCGTGCAGGCACCGAAGTCTGACTGGGGGTCAATCCTGCAGACCGGCATGACACTTCTGTTTAAGGCACCGGCTGTAGCCCTTATACCGGGCATAGCTATAGTGGTCACAGTAGTAGCCCTTAATATGCTGACAGACTGCATACAGATGTACATTGACCCGACTCAGAGACGTCTGCCAAAGATTAAGAGCTATAAGAAGAGGGAGGGAAAACGTTATGGAAAAGCCCTTGGATAAAATACTGGAAATTAAAGATTTAAAGGTGGAGCTTATGTCGCCGGATGGACTTGTGACAGCAGTCAGGGGAGCAAACCTGACTGTGACCAAAGGGGAGATACATGGAATAGTAGGCGAGAGTGGTTGTGGAAAGTCTGTGATGATGAAATCAGTGATGAGACTCCATGATGAGAAAAAGACTGCCTACACCGGCAGCATAGATTATGAGGGAAAAGACATTCTCTCCATGAAAAACAAGGAGCTGCAAAAACTAAGGGGCAGGGACATAGCCATGATTTTCCAGAATCCCATGACCTCCCTAAGCCCTATTATGAAAATCGGTGAGCAGATATCGGAAGCAGTGCTTGCTAAACAGAGCATGAGCAAGGCTGCTGCAAAGGAGAAGGCACTTAATATGCTTGAGCTTGTGGGCATTACTCCTGCGGCAGACAGATACAATATGTACCCCTTTGAGCTCAGCGGTGGACTGCTCCAGCGTGTAATGATTGCCATGGCTATGGTCAATGACCCGACTATCCTGATTGCAGACGAGCCCACTACAGCCCTTGATGTAACCATTCAGGCACAGATACTTAACCTGATGAAGAAAATGCAAAAAGAGACAAATGTCTCGATTATATTTATCACACATGATCTGGGAGTAATAGCAGAGATGTGCGATACAGTATCTGTAATGTATGCAGGCAGGGTGATAGAGAGCGGCACAGTCTTTGACATATTCGATAAGCCGGGACATCCCTACACCAAGGCACTGCTTGAGAGCATGCCAAAGGGAGGCTCAGGGGAGGCAAGGCTTAAGACTATTCAGGGCACACCGCCATCCCTTCACAGCAGCATAAAGGGATGCAGCTTTGCACCTAGGTGCAAGTATGCCTGTGACAGGTGCTTTGAGGATGACCCTGACACTGTAGAGCTTGGAATAGGACACACAGCAGCCTGTCATTTTTCAGAAGAATTATACGAAATGGGGGAGATATTGAATGAAGGATAAGCTCATAGAAGTAAAACATATAAAAAAATATTTCCCTGTGGGCAGGGATGCGTTTTTGCATGCGGTTGATGATGTGTCCTTTGATATAGAAAAGGGAGAAATATTTGGCATTGTCGGAGAGAGTGGTTCAGGCAAATCCACCATAGGACGCTGTATTTTAAAGCTGGTGGATATTGATGAAGGCCAGGTAATATTTGAAAAAAAGCGGGTGGACAATCTGGATAAGGAGCACCTGAGACAAATCAGGCAGCAGATGCAGATGGTCTTTCAGAATCCACTGGCTTCATTTAATCCAAAGAAGTACATAGGTGCTTCCTTTATGGAGCTTGGTAAGGTTTACAAGATACCCAGGGAAGAGATGAACAAGAGCATAATAAATCTCCTTGAGCTTATAAACCTGCCGGCAGATGTGCTGACCCGTATGCCCAACCAGTTGTCAGGAGGACAGCTGCAGAGACTGGCTGTTGCCAGATGCCTGCTCTTAAACCCTGAATTTATCGTGGCAGATGAGCCGGAGTCAGCCCTTGATGTATCGGTTCAGGCGCAGATACTCAACCTGATACTGGACTTGAGGAACCGGATGGGACTTACTATTTTATTTATATCCCATGATTTGAATGTAGTACAGAAAATCTGTGACAGAGTGGCAGTTGTCTACCTGGGCGTAGTGGTTGAGGAAGCGTCCAAGGAGGAGCTTTTTTCACACACAGCCCATCCCTACACCAAGGCACTTATGGACGTTAAGCCCATAGAACACCCATCTCTAAGGACAGATAAGCAGATTCTCATGGGGGACATACCATCAGCGGTAAATGTAAAGGAAGGCTGCCGTTTTGCCGGCAGATGTCCGAGATGTGAGAAGGGCTTGTGTGATGTGGTGACACCGCCGCTGGTAGAAATATCTCCGGAGCATAAAGCTGCCTGTCATCATCCGTTACAGTAGGAGGATAGCCATATGGATAATTTTATCGTGACAATAGCCAGAGGATATGGTTCTGGCGGTAAAGAAATAGGAAACAAAATTGCAGAGGCATACGGCATACAGTGCTATGAGCGGCGGATTCTGACTCTGGCATCCCAATTGTCAGGAATAGATGAGTCAGAGTTTAAGAAGATAGATGAGAAGCTTCGGGCAAAAAACTGGAGGACAGTGCTTAACAAACTGCCAATGGTGACCAGTTCTGAGGCTATGCTGCAAAAGTTTGTATCAGATGATTTGCTCTTTGAGTATCAGGCAAAGATTATAAGAACCTTACAGGAAACAGAGTCCTGCGTTATTGTGGGAAAGGCGGCTGACTATGTGCTCAGGGACTGCCCTAATGTCCTGAGCGTATATATAGAGGCACCCCGTGAGTACACGAGGAGGCGGATCATGGAAAAGCAGTGTGTGCCGCCTGATATTGCTGACAATATGATTACACGGACAGACAGGTACCGTGCAGATTATTATGAGCAGTACACCAATGGCAACTACTGGACCAATCCGGTGAATTACGACATAACACTTAACAGTGCAAGGCTTGGAATCGAAGGCTGTGTGAATATGATAGAGCAGTGCCTTAAGGAGAAATTAGGCATTAAACTACCAGAAAAAGCAGGATAAATCTACTTAAAAAGGATAAGACCTACTTAAAAAGTAGTAAAAAATTGGGATAATCTGGTAATTGAAGAGACCGTTTTTTTGAAGTAAAGTAAGTACATCAAAAGCAACGGGGCTGATGAAGACATCGGTCCGGTTGCTTTTTTGTTAGATAAAAGTAGTCAGGTTTATTGGATAACATAATAACGAGGAAAAAGGAGGAATGAAAATGGCATATCCAACAATAGATTTTATTTTCTTGTCTGAGGAAGACATGATAAAGGCCGGTGTCAAAGACATGCCGGCATGTATAGACACCATGGAGGAGGTAATCAAATGCTTAAACACCGGTGATTATGTAATGGGAGGAGAAAATCACAACTCCCATGGCAGCCAGGTATCTTTTCCAAAGGAATCCCCCTTCCCTAATATGCCCTTAGACGAAGGGGACGACAGAAGATTCATGGCAATGCCGGCATACATCGGAGGACCCTTTGACATGGCAGGAATGAAATGGTATGGAAGCAACAGCAAGAACAAGACCAAGGGCCTTCCAAGGTCAATCCTCACAGTCATGCTAAACGATAAGGACACTGGCGCACCGCTTGCTCTGATGTCTGCAAATATATTAAGTGCCATGAGAACCGGGGCAATACCGGGAGTTGGAACCAGATATCTGGCACCAAAGCATGCAGCGGTCTGTGGCATCTGTGGACCGGGGGTCATGGGAAAGACCTCTCTGGCAGCTATCTTAGCCGAGTGTCCTGATATAAAGGAAATCAAGGTAAAGGGAAGAGGACAAAAGTCTTTAAACGCATTTATAGAATATGCAAAGGCAAAATATCCGGACATACCGGTAATCAGACCGGTGGACACAGTTGAGGAGCTGGTCAGGGGCACAGATGTAATATCCTTTGCCAATTCAGGAAACACAGACCCAAGCACCTACCCTCTGGTCAAGGGCGAGTGGATAAAGCCGGGAGCCTTGATAATCGGAGTGAGCTGCTTTGAACTGGATGCGGCCTACATGGCAGATACAGACAAGTGCAGGCTGGTAGTTGACAATACAGCACTGTATGAGGCATGGGCAGAGGAATTTCCTTATCCATCCTTTGGTGCAAATAATATCATAGGCTCAAAGTTCACAGACATGATACATGATGGCATGATTGAGAAAAAAGATATGTATGACTTGGGAGACATCATCTATGGCAAGCGCAAGGGAAGAGAGTCAGATGAGCAGGTTGTGATTTTTTCAGTAGGAGGCATGCCGGTGGAGGATGTAGCCTGGGGCAAGCATTGTTACGAAAAGGCACTTGAGCTTGGCCTGGGACAGAGCTTAAGACTTTGGGAGAAACCGGATTTAGCATAGCAGGCATGAGGAAGGAGATACGTTATGTCAGAGAGAATAAAGGAGCATCCAATACTTGGAGTTCAGGAAAAAGGTCAGTTAGTAAAATTTACATTTGATGGAAAAGAGATTGAAGGCTATGAGGGTGAACCGATTGCGGCGGCACTTAAGGCAGCAGGGCTTATGGTACACAGATACACCAAGAAGGAGCACAAGCCGAGAGGAATCTTTTGTGCTATCGGCAGATGTACAGACTGCGTAATGGTGGTGGATGGTGTTCCAAATGTGAGAACCTGTATCACACCGCTTGTGGCAGGAATGGATGTGCGCACCCAGTATGGAGTATCGGATAAGCCATTTGACGAGCAGTAAGGCAAAGTTTGAGCAAGGCATGCAGGAAAAGGAGATAAGTATGAAAAGATATGATTTGATTATAGTAGGTGCTGGACCTTCCGGATTGTCAGCAGGAATAGAAGCCGCAAAGAGAGGCTTAAGGGTAGTTATATTCGATGAGAATGAGAAGCCCGGAGGACAGCTTTTTAAGCAGATACATAAGTTTTTTGGCTCAAAGGAGCACAGGGCAAAAGTAAGAGGCTTTGTAATAGGACAGCAGCTTCTGGATGAAGCGGCAGAGGCAGGAGTTGAGGTAGTGCTCAATGCAACTGTAATTGGGCTGTATCAGGACAAGGAGGTTGTTGTAAAAAGAGGAGACGAGATAGAGCATTTCAAGGGCAATGCAGTCATTATCGCAACAGGAGCCGCAGAGAACATGGTTACATTTCCAGGCTGGACACTGCCAGGTGTAATCGGAGCGGGAGCAGCCCAGACCATGATGAACCTTCATGGTGTGCTTCCGGGCAAAAGAGTATTGATGCTTGGATCCGGAAATGTAGGTCTTGTAGTTTCCTTCCAGCTTGAGCAGTGTGGCTGTGAGGTAGTGGCTCTGGTAGATGCAGCACCGAGAGTCGGCGGATATGGAGTACACGCAGCAAAGGTAGCCCGTACAGGAGTGCCATTCTATCTGTCACATACAATCGTAAAGGCAGAGGGCGAGGAGTGCGTGACAGGAGTTACAATCGCCGAGGTGGACAGCAAATTCCAGTTCATACCGGGCACAGAGAAGCATTTTGACGTAGATACGATTTGTCTGGCTGTAGGATTATCACCTATGTCACAGCTTCTTAAGATGGCGGGCTGCAAGATGGAGGACAATCCAAAGCGTGGCGGTCAGGTACCTATATGTGATGAATATGGCAGGACATCACTGCCGGGAGTATTTGTGGCAGGAGATGTGTCTGGAATAGAGGAAGCCTCATCAGCGATGATTGAGGGACGTATGGCAGGAATTGTGGCAGCAGAATACCTTGGATATATGGAAAAGGAGGAGCTTGATACAGAGCTTGTGTCTCTGGATGATGCGCTTGATGGACTGCGTCAGGGCATGTTTGCACCAAAGAACAGGGGCAAGGCGATTGAGAAGACAGAGGAAGGCATAGATATATCACAGAATCTCCTGCTGCATGGATATGTTTCTGATGATGAAATCGGGAGATATCCGGGTGTAACCCACAAAGCTGGCGTACATCCTGTTATGGAATGTACCCAGAACATACCGTGTAACCCTTGTCAGGATGCCTGCAAAAAGGGCTGCATATCAATTGGCTCGAATATTACATCCCTGCCAATTGTTGTGGATGGTTCAGAGTGCATTAACTGCGGAATGTGCGTGGCAAGCTGTTCAGGTCAGGCAATTTTCCTGGTGGATGAGGACTGTGGAGATGGCACAGCGACAGTTACACTGCCATATGAATTTTTACCATTGCCGGAGGCTGGTACAAAGGGCAAAGGCCTGGGAAGAGATGGAAAGGCAATATGTGATGCGGAGGTTGTAGCTGTCAAGAGCAATAAGGCATTTGACAAGACCAATCTCTTAACCATAAAGGTTCCAAAGGAATATGCAATGAAGGCAAGATTTTTTAAGGCTGTGTAGGAGGAATGAGTTATGAATTCAGTTAATGACAGATCAAGAGATATAGGTCCATTTGTTCCAGGTCCGGATGACGATATGTTAATCTGCCGCTGTGAGGAAATCACAAAGGGAGAAATCAGAAAAGCAGTGCATGATGGAATGTGGACACTAACCGAAATTAGACGATACTTACGAACAGGAATGGGACTTTGTCAGGGACAGACCTGCAGCAAGCTGGTAAAGGGAATTGTAGCAAGAGAGCTTGGAGTATCTCCGGCAGAGCTCGAGCCTGCCACCAGCAGGGTGCCAATGCGTCCAATTGAAATGAAGATATTTGCAAACGAGGCAGAGGACGAAAAGGAGGGCGAATAGTATGAAAACAAAGGCAGAGGTTGTAATCATAGGTGGTGGAATCATAGGATGCGCCACAGCTTATTATCTGGCAAAAATGGGAGCTGATGTTATCGTACTTGAAGGCTCAGACCATATTGGAAACGGTGGTTCATCCAGAAATGGCGGAGGTGTCAGACAGTCAGGAAGAGATGTGAGAGAGCTGCCCCTTGTAATGTATGGAATCAAAAACCTGTGGCCTGCATTGTCAGAGGAGCTTGAGGTAGACTGCGAGTACCATCAGGACGGAAACCTGAGGCTGGGCAAAACAGAGAAGCACAGGGAAATCCTTACAAGGCTTGCGGACAATGCAAGAGGGGTAGGACTTGATGTCAGAATGATTGATGGAGATGAGGTCAGAGCCATAAACCCTTATCTGTCAGATGAAGTAATCTGTGCAAGCTGGTGTCCTACAGATGGACATGCAAACCCACTCACTACAACACTGGGATATTATAAGATGGCCAGGAGGCTTGGTGTGACATTTATCACAGGGGAGCTAGTGGTGGAGCTTAAGCTTATAAAAGGAAAAATCCGTCAGGTAATCACTCCTAATAATACCTACGAGGGAGAAAGTGTACTGGTGGCTGCAGGACTGGACTCAAGAGAAATCCTTACAACAGTTGGAATAGATATACCTATGACTAATTCACTGCTTGAGTGCCTTGTCACAGAGGCACAGCCACACATGTTTGACCAGATGCTTGGAACAGCAGAGGCAGACTTCTACGGACATCAGACCAAGCATGGCTCCTTTGTATTCGGTGGTTCGTCAGGACTTGAGAGATACAACAAGGACAACGGCACACCGGTTAACTCATCAAAGACTGCACCATGTATCTGCCGTGGAATCATGAAATACTTTCCAGACCTTGCCAATGCAAAGATTGTCCGTACCTGGGCGGGCTGGATGGATGCGTCATCAGACGGAGTGCCATCGCTGGGTACAGTGGATGAGATACCGGGACTTTATGTGGCTTGTGCATTTAATGGTCATGGCTTTGGAATTGCACCGGCAGCAGGAGAGCAGCTTGCCAAGCTCATTGTGACAGGAAAGACGGATGTGGATTTGAGTGCGCTGCACTATGACAGATATAAGGCGAAAATTTGATGCCTCATGCTTGTGGGCTTCCCGCTTTGAGGTTGTGAAAATCAGATAGCATACAGTGTATTTTCCAGAAAAAATATGAAGTCAGCAACGGGATGTTATCGAGGATAGAGCTTACAGGATTTGTGGGTTTTATCCGTTGCGAAAGCTTATGGAACCCCGTTGCAGTTCATATTTTGTTCTGAAAAACAACTGTATGCTATCTGATTATTGGCAGGCTTTGAGCGGGAAGCTCGAAGAGCTGCACCTCGAGCATGAAATTTTTATTGGAAATTGAGTAAGTGACTAAGAGCACATTGATGATGGAAAATACACTGTATATCAGGAGATTAGCACAGTGTAGAATGTGGGCAGTTGGAGTTAATTATTGACAAACCTTTAGAATATATAAGTACAGGAGGAAGTGTAATGAACAATTTTATTTTTAATATACCGACAGACATAAGATTTGGAAAAGACCAGATAGAGTGCCTCCCAGAGGAGCTTGCCAAGTATGGGAAAAAGGTGCTTTTGGTATATGGTGGCGGAAGCATAAAGAGAAGCGGACTTTACGATAAGATTATGGCACTCCTCAAGGATTTTGAGGTATCAGAACTAGCTGGCATAGAGCCTAATCCTAAGCTTAGCTCTGTGGAGAAAGGTACTGCGATTTGCAAGGAAAAAGGGATTGAAGTCATTCTTGCTGTCGGTGGCGGCAGCACCATTGATGCTTCCAAGCATATTGCGGCTTCTGCCTGTTATGATGGGGAGCCTTGGGATTTGGTTCTGGACAGAAGTCTTGTGAAAAAGGCTCTGCCTGTTGCGGTTGTTTTGACAATATGTGCTACTGGCTCAGAGATGAATTCAGGAGCTGTAATCAGCAATGAAAAGACCCATGAGAAGCTTGAGATAAACACACCGCTTCTTTATCCCAAGCTTTCAATATGCGACCCCACATATCTGTACACCCTGCCTGCAAGGCAGACTGCGGCAGGCTCTGTAGACATTTTGTCTCACGTTATGGAACAGTATTTCCAGCCCAATGATGAGGCATATATCACAGATGCCATCAGTGAGGCTGTTATGAAAACTGTCATAAGATATGCCAGAAAAGCCATAGATGAGCCGAAAAATTATGAGGCACGTTCAAATCTCATGTGGGCATCAACAGTCGGGCTTAACCATCTTCTCACAGTGGGAAAGGGTGGTGCATGGAGCGTTCATCCAATTGAGCATGTGGTCAGCGCCTACTATGACATAACCCATGGAGTTGGACTTGCCATTCTCACACCAGCCTGGATGGAATATGTCTTATCAGAAAAGACCGCCGCCCGTTTTGCCCGTTTCGCCAGAGAGGTATTTTGTGTAGATGAAGCTGATGACATGAAGGCTGCAGAGCTTGGTATAGAAAAGGTGAGAGAGTTTAATAAATCACTGGATATGCCGGAGAAGCTGTCTGAGGTTGGAATCGGTGAGGAGAAATTTGATGAGATGGCGTCTGAGGCTGTGAGGACAAGTGGGCTGGCGGAGAGGGCTTATGTAAAATTGAATTGCTCGGATGTGAGGGAGATATTGCTTAGGTGTTTATAGTATCTTTTTCCTAATAGGTTTTAAATAATTTTTCTTGAAGTCTCTGATATTATTAAAGAAATCTATCTCTGAGTGGGAAAATGAAGCAGTTTCGGCTTTTTCAGCAAGAAGCTCAATGGTGCAGATAAGGTCTGCAATTTGGAATAATTTATAATCTATGGGTTTAACTTTGCGAAACTCGACATGTGTGTACAGAGTGTTAAATACAGACGTTAGAATTTTAGTAAGCTCAATTTGTCCGTTGTCATAATAGATAATGACGTTGTCAAAACTATTCCAGAAAT
>ERZ1035006.1615-NODE-1615-length-14456-cov-4.543087_pt1 | contig 14456 bp, 8 predicted proteins | sample MGYA00520694_ERZ1035006 | MGnify/ENA primary metagenome ERZ1035006 (study PRJEB33766, sample SAMN09781746) | gut metagenome | biome: gut microbiome | host: Homo sapiens | place: Madagascar | study: EMG produced TPA metagenomics assembly of the PRJNA485056 data... | reverse complement strand
GCTGCACCGGGCTTACCAGCACATAGGGGTAGCCCTTGCCGTTGCCGTAGGCATCGTAGCCAGAAGCAAGCAGGTCGCTGATCTGCTGCCCGGTCAGGGTGACGGTCTGGATGGTGCGGTTCCAGCCGGTGGGCAGGATGACCGAAAGGTCGTAATCCGTAATGCCCTTGGCGTACAGCTTGGCGGCTACGCCGTGGTGGTTCTGATCGGTGGGGTTGCCGGGGATCCATGTGCTCAGCGAGACCAGCGCAAGGTCGCTGCCGGTAGCCTGTGCAAAGCAGCGGCCCACCAGCATGGCGCAGTCCTCCTGCGAAAGCTCCTCGGTGACGGTGGTGATGGTATCCGGGGTGTTGTTCACCACGCTATCCTGATCCTCGTCCAGCTGACGGATGACATCCTCCATGGTGGCATTGCCCTTGATGAAGTCCAGCATCTTGTTGCCGGTGGTCACGACCGTGTTTTCCCAGCCGGAATAGATATAGGGCACGGTGTTGCCCGCGTTCAGGGCGTTGGCAACATCGGCGTAGTAGGTGCCGTCTGCCTTTGCACCCTTGAAGGGCAGCAGACTGCTTTTCAGCGCCGTTGCGGGCTGCAGAGCGCTGGTGCCTGCAACGGTGGAAAGCACACGCATCACCTTGAGCGCATCTTCCAGCTTCTGGGGGTCCTGCTCCAGCTTTTTGTTCAGACCGTAGAAGCGGTTCACATTCAGCACAAAAACGTTCTGGGTGCCGTCCTCCGAGAGAAACGGCATCAGCCCGTATTGATCGGCGTTGCCGTCTGCCTCCACAATGCCGTTGGTGTTTCCGATCAAAAACAGGGTGTTCCCCTCGGCCATCCTCTGCCGGGTCACGTTGTCGTCAAGGGCATCGCCAGAGCCGTTCAGCATCCCGATGTCCTTCCACTTTTGGACGTATGCCATCGCCTGCATCATGCCGGGGGTGTTGCTGACGTTTGCCTTGCCGGAAAGATAATCCTTCTGCCACAGTCTGCCGTCCAGCGTGCCAAGGAAATCGGCATCCGCAATGTTGCACAGATACTGGAAACCGTAGCCCGGATACTGGATCTGCGTCAGACAGAGATCGACCCCGGCTTCCTTTGCCTTTGCAGCCAGTTCTTCCAGCTCCGTGAAAGAATTGGGCAGTTCCCAGCCGTGTTCCCGCAGCAGGGTCTTATTATAGGTGATGCCGTAGCAGTTGTAGGTCGAGGGCAGCAGATAGATCGCGCCGTTATCAAACACATCCTGCAAACGGGACTCCACATAGTTGTCGGTAAAATCGTAACCGGAAAGATCCAGCAGTTTGTCGGAGACCAGATCGATCCGGGGATCGTAGTAGGTCAAGGTGCAGACGTCCGGCAGGTCGCCCGCCGCAAACATATTCTGCAAACAGGTGGTGGTGTTATCGCCGCTGTACGGAACGATCTCAATATTTACTTCCGGGTAAACGCTGTGCACCTGTTCAATAAAGGCTTCTACCTCTTTATAAGGTGCCATAAAGGTAATGGCTTCGTGCGCATCCGCTGTTTTGCCGGTCTCGATTTTGCTGCCGCCGCAGGCGGTCAGAGCCGCCGTGGCTGCCAGCACGCCGGACGCCTGCAAAAACGAGCGGCGGGAGATCTTTTTCATCATAGTATCGTCCTCGCGGTTTCCTGATATTTCCAAGACTGTCATTTCTTCATTTTACCGCAAAGTTGGAACAAACGCAACATAAAGTTCGTTAATATTTCCGCAAACCCATGCGGATTTTGGCGAAATGCGGCACAGCAGAGCGACCCGAAAGAAGACGTGCGTCTCCGACTTGTGTGAAAATGCTGCGCCCAAAAGGCTGTCGGATGCTGCAGAATGCGCGGGCAAGCATCCGAAGCAAATCGAAACAGTGAGCAAAAACAAACGTATTGTCGCATCTTTTTTCTTGACCTTGCGGCGGATACCGCTTATAATTGCCCTAGCGGAACGCCCCTGCCGGAGAGGGGGCGGGCCGGTAGAACGTTGAGGATGAGTGAGGAACTGCTGTGGAGATTCTATTGACCGGGAACACCTGTTTCGTGACCCCTGCCTGGGTGGAGATGGCGTTCCCAGAGGACCATGTCCTCATTACCTGCGCACGGGGCCAGCCGCACCCGCCGCGCATCCGGACCATCACGCTGGACAGCAAGGAGCGCATCGGCCAGCTGGTGGACAGCTACGAGTTTGACCGCATCGTCTATTTCTCGGAGTATCTGACCCCGCACAGCGAGCAGGAGGGCGAACTGGACCGCCTGCGCCGTGTTTTGCAGGCCAACCGGGAGCGGCCCAGCCAGCTGCTTTATCTGGCTGGGCCGGAAGCCGTGCTGACGCCGTTCATCGGCAAATCGGTGCTGGCGCAGGCGGCGGAGGCTCTTTGCCGCCATTACGCCGAGACGAGCAGGGTGCAGATCAAGGTGCTGCACCTGCCCTATCTCTACGGCACCGACTGCACCGGTGCGCCGGTGGGCATCGCGCAGCTGCTGACCCGCCCGAAGAGCGGGGAACTGCATTTTGAAGAGCAGGCCCTTGCCCCGGTGGCGGCTCTGTGCATGGAAGACCTGTCCGAGCTGGTGCTGCGGGTGTTCGACAACTGGACGCCGGAGTGGGAGAGCCTGACCGCCCCGGTGGTCTTCCACTGGAACTATGAGCAGCTGGGCGAGGCGTGGAAAGCCCTCTGCCCCGGCCTGACCGTGACCTACGGCAGCGACCTTGTCCGGGAGTACCCGCCCGACGACGGCCAGCTGCGCCGGGCGTATGGGTGGTTCCCCCGGTACGACCTGCTGGACGACCTGCCCCGATTCTTCCGGCAGGAAAAGCAGCCCCGCCGCAAAAAATGGCCGGAACGGCTCAGCGGCTTTGCCGCGCGGCACCGGCTGCTGGTCCCGGTGCTGGAACTGCTGGGGGCCTGGGGCGTATCCGAACTGCTGGTGCGGATGACCAGCACCCAGGCACAGTTCCGGGTGGTGGATTTCCGGCTGGCGTTCATCGTGCTCATCGCCGATGTCTACGGCCTGAACGCAGGCGTGGCGGCGGCGTTTCTGGCGTCGCTCTCGCTGGCGGCGGGCTATTGGGCCGAGGGCGCGTCGCCGCTGCTGCTCTTCTACGAGCCGTCCAACTGGCTGGCCTTCCTCGTGTATTTCGTGGTGGGGGCGGTGTGCGGCTATGTGCAGCTGCGCAGCGCCGAGGACCTCCGCTTTGCCGAGGAGGAGCAGAAACTGCTGGAAGAGCGGCTGCGGTTCGTGCGGCAGCTGTATCAGGATACATTGGAGGACAAGCGCTCGTTCCGGCGGCAGATCCTGGGCCGGAGAGACAGCTTCGGCAAGGTGTATGCCGTGACCAAAGCGCTGGACGCGGCCCCGGCGCAGGAGCTGCCCCGGAAGATCGTGGAGGTGCTGGAAGATGTGCTCGAAAATCACAGCGCGGCGGTCTACCGCGTGGACGCCCGGCGGCATCTGGCCCGGCGGGCCGCCTGCAGCGCGTACTTTGCCGCCCGCTGCCCGCAATTGTTGGAAGGCACGAGCCTTGGCCCGGTGCTGCGTGGCATCGAGCAGGACGGGCTGTGGGTGAACCGGGAACTGACGCCCGGCCTGCCCATGTTCGGCGCGGCCGTGCGGGAAAACGGGGAGCTGCGGGCGCTGATCCTGCTGCACGATGCGGCAGGGGAGCAGCTGTCGCTCTATTACCAGAACATGTTCCGCATCCTCTGCGGGCTGGCCGAAACGGCCATGGTGCGGGCCGGAACGAAGCCCGCAGCAAAGCAGGAGGTGCGGGTATGAGACGGAACGGACTGCACGCAGACCTTGTGGAAAAACTGCGGGTAGACGATGAACTCCACCGCAGCATCCGGGTCGAAGACCGGGCCGGCACGGCGGCAACGGTGCCGCTGGAAGAGGCGCTGATCCTGGACACTGCCGAGCAGCGGCGGAAGCTGATCCTGTCGGTGCTCACGGAGGACCCGGTGCAGTATTACGACCTGCTGCAGCAGGCCCGCATGAACGACGACAGCGAGGTGGTGCACTACGCGGCCACGGCCATGGCACAGATCTCCAAGCAGGCGGACCTTGCCTTGCAGCAGGACGCCCGCCGCTTTGCCGACGACCCGAACGACCGGGAGGTGCTGGCGGCTTACGCCAACGCGCTGGAACGCTCGCTGAAGCTGGGGCTGGCGCAGGGCCGCGCAGCCGAACTGCAGCGCCGACAGCTGGAGCGGCTGCTCAAGCTGCAGCTGGCCGACAGCCCCAGAGAGGAGGGCTACAGCCTCGGCTGCCGGTTGGCAGAGGTGCAGCTGCAATTGCAGGAGTACAAGGCTGCGGAGCAGACGCTTGAAGCGCTGGTCCGCCGCTGGCCGGTGCGGGAAATGCCCTGGCTGCTGCGGCTGCGCAGCGCCGCCGCCCGGAAAAGCGGTGTCGAAGTGCGGAGCATCCTGCAGGAGATGGAGCGCACCCAGGTCTACCTGAGCGCTGCGGGGCGGCAGGAACTGGCGTTCTGGAAAGGAGGTGCCGTATGAACCGGCTGTGGAAGGGGCGGTTCCGGTGGGGCAGGCTGCTGCTGGTCTGGCTGGTGTTCCTGTTGCTGGCAGGGGCTTTGTTTGCGGAGCGCAGCGGGGTACAGTACACCGCGGCCCATGTTCAGATCGGGGCGCTCGACCATGCCCTGACCAAGGAAGAAGCACTGGCGGGGCAGGCCCCCGTCTGCCTGCTGCTCTGCGACAGCCGCCAGGTGAGCGCGGCAGAGGCAAAAGAACAGTTGGAACAGATCCTGCAGGATATGAAGGTCCCCGCCGAGGCCGCAGACCTTGCCGACACCGCCCCGGAAGCACTTCCGGCCTTTGAAAACTACGAGACCATCGTGGTGTTGGTGCCGAACTTCGAGCCGCTGGGCCTGCGCCTGCTCGACCTGATGGACTGGGTGGAGCAGGGCGGCAATGTCCTCTTTGCGATGACGCCCGAAAAGTGCGGGGCGTTCGATGTGGTGGCCCAGAAACTTGGGGTGCTGGCCTCGGCGTGGAACTGCAAAACGGCCGAGAGCATCGTGCCGGCCGAGGGCTTCCTGCTGGGCGGCGGGCAGCGGTATGAGCTGAGCGACCCGTTCGAATCCTCCATGGCGGTGCAGCTGCGGGACGATGCGGCGGTGTATGCCGTCACCGGGGACGAGGGCGTCCCGCTGATTTGGAGCACCGAACTCGGCAAGGGCCGGGTGGTGGTGGACAACATCGGCGTCTACGACAAGGTCATGCGAGGCTTTTATGCGGCCTCGTACAGCCTGCTGGGGGAGGCCTGCGCCTACCCGGTGCTCAACAGCGCCGTCTTTTTTCTGGACGACTTTCCCTCGCCGGTGCCGGAGGGCGACGGCCAGTACATCCGGCAGGATTACGGCCTGAGCATCGCGGATTTCTACGCCAAGGTCTGGTGGCCGGACCTCGTCCAGCTGGCCGAGCGGTTCGGCATCCGGTACACGGGCGTCATGATCGAGAACTATGAGGACGACACCACCGACCCGCCCCTCCGCCAGAGCGATACTCAGCCGTTCCGCTATTTTGGCGGGCTGCTGCTGCGGCAGGGCGGGGAAGTGGGCTTCCACGGCTACAACCACCAGCCCCTCGTTCTGCCACAGACCGATTACGCCGGTCTGTACGACTACAACTCATGGCCCAGCGCCGACGCAATCGTCGCAGCCATGGACGAGCTGACGGCGTTCCAGCGGGCGGTCCTGCCCTATGCCGCCGGTTCGGTGTATGTGCCGCCGTCCAACATCCTGTCGGCCTCCGGGCGAGCGATCTTAGGCCAGCGGGTGCCGCAGGTGCGCACCATCGCCAGCTCCTACCTCGAAGACGGCACCGACCTGCCCTATGTGCAGGAATTTGGCGTGGCAGCGGACGGCATCGTGGAAGAACCGCGCATCGTGTCCGGCGGCATGGTGAACGAGCCTTATATGCAGCTGGCCGCGCTGAGCGAGCTGAACTTCCACTTCGTCAGCACCCACTTCATGCACCCGGATGACCTGCTGGACGTGGACCGCGGCGCAGCGGAAGGCTGGGAGGTCTACAAGGGCGGGCTGGAACGCTACCTGACCTGGCTCTTGACGGCAGCGCCCGGCCTGCGGATGCAGACGGCCAGCGAGTGCGCCGGGGCCATCCAGCGGTTTTCGGGCGTGAATGTGACGCTGCAGAGCGCCGCCGACGCCTGGACCCTGACGCTGGGCAATTTCACCGACGAAGCGTGGCTGCTGTTCCGCGCGAACGAGGGGGTGCCCGGCCGCGTGACCGGCGGGCAGCTGACCTGCCTGACCGGGGAACTCTACCTGCTCAAGGCGGAAAACACGGTCGTGACCATCGAACGAAAGGAGGGGTGAATCATGCGCATCTGTCTGGTATTGGAAGGTTCCTACCCGTATGTCTATGGCGGGGTATCCACCTGGATGCACAGCTGCATCCGCTCCATGCCGGAGCACGAATTTGTTCTCTGGGTCATCGGTGCGAACGCGAAGGACAGAGGCCGCTTCGTCTATGAGCTGCCGCCCAACGTGGTGGAAGTGCACGAAGTATTTCTGGATGACGCGCTGCGGCTGCGCGGGGAGGCAAAGCCGCAGCCGTTCACCGAAGAGGAGCAGGCCGCGCTGGAGGAGCTGGTGCGGCTGGGCAGCCCGGACTGGGCGGTGCTGTTCCGGCTGTTCGGCGAAAAAAAGGCGCACCCGCTGGCCTTTTTGCAGAGCCGGGCGTTCATGCAGATGTTCACAAAGATCTGCGCGGAGGAGTACCCCTACACGGCCTTTGCGGATGCGTTCCACACGGTGCGGTCTATGCTGCTGCCAGTGCTCTATCTGCTCACGGGGGAGGTGCCCAAAGCGGACCTCTACCATGCCATCTGCACCGGCTACGGCGGGCTGCTGGCCTGCCGGGGCGGCAGTACCTTTCACCGGCCGGTGCTGCTGACGGAACACGGCATCTACACCCGCGAGCGGGAGGAGGAGATCATCCGGGCCGAGTGGGTGCGGCCGGATTTCAAGGAGCGGTGGATCCGATTCTTCTACATGCTGTCGGAGCAGATCTACCGGCAGGCGTTCCGGGTGACGAGCCTGTTCACGAGCGCCCGCAGCATCCAGATCGGGATGGGGTGCCCGGCGGAAAAGTGCGTCGTCATCCCGAACGGCATCCCGTACGAGACCTTCTGCGGCATCCCGCTCAAGGCGGAGGACGGCTGGGTGGACATCGGGGCGCTGGTGCGGCTGGCCCCCATCAAGGACATCAAGACCCTGCTCTATGCCTTTTGGGAACTGAGCGCCCGGCGGAAGAACGTCCGGCTCCACATCCTGGGCGGGGTGGACGATGCGGAGTACGCGGCCGAGTGCACGGCACTGGCCCGGCAGCTGGGGCTGGAGAACGTCCGGTTCACCGGGCGGGTGGACAGTGCCGCGTACCTGCACCGGCTGGACTTCACCGTCCTGACCAGCATTTCGGAGGGGCAGCCGCTCTCGGTGCTGGAATCGCTGGCGGCCCGCCGCCCCTGTGTGACCACCGATGTGGGCTGCTGCCGGGAGCTGCTGGAAGGAGCCCCCGGCGACACACTGGGCCGGGCCGGGTACTGTGTGCCGCCCATGTACCGGCAGGGCCTCGCGGACGCGATGGAGAAACTCTGCGCGAGCCGCGCCCTGCGGGAGAAGCTGGGCGCAGTCGGGCAGAAGCGGGTGGCACAGGCTTACCGCCACGAACAGATGCTGGAGCAGTACCGTGCCCTGTATGCAGAGACCGCGCAGGCGCACGGCCTGCCGGATGAAACGGATTCGGAGGAATTATGGCTGGAATTGGGTTCGAACTGAAAAAGCTGTTCCGCCGCAAAGGGCTGCTGGCGGGTCTGCGGGCCTACGGCTGCGCGGGCATCCTCTGCACCGGGCCGATGCTGCTGGGTGTGCTGCTGCAATTGGGCATCCTGGTGCTCTGCGGCTGGGCCGGGGCGGCGAAGACCGAGCAGGACCTTCTGGTCTGCATGGTGACGGACACCCTGCTGGCTTCGCTCACCGTGGCGAGCCTGTTTGCCATGCCGGTGACCCGGTTTCTGGCGGACATGCTCTATGAAGAGCAGGAGCAGCTGGTGCTGCCTTCATTCTGGGGCGCGAACGCTCTGCTGCTGGCGGGCGGATGTGGGCTGTACGGGCTGTTTCTGCTGGTGTCCGGTGCGACGCTTTTGCAGGGGCTGCTTTGCCTGGCCCTCTTTGCGGAGATGATCGTGAACTGGAACGCCATGAGCTTCCTGACCGCCCTCAAGGACTACCGCAGCGTCCTCATCGCCTTTGCGGCGGCGGTGGGCACGGCCTTCGGGGCCGGGGCGCTGCTGGTGCTGCTGGCGCGCGCTCCGGCGCTGGAAGGCTTTCTCTTTGCAGTGGCGCTGGGGTACGGCGTCATGCTGATGCTGGACGTCTGGCGGCTCTGCCGCTATTTTCCGGACCGGCAGGGCAGCCCATGGCTCTTTCTGCGCTGGGTGGACCGCTTTCTGCCGCTGGCCCTGACGGGCCTGTGCACCGACATCGGGCTGTTTGCCCACCTCGTGCTGGTCTGGCTGGGCCCCATCGGTGTGCAGGTGAAGGGGCTGTTCTACGGGGCACCGTATTACGACGTCCCGGCATTGCTGGCCTTTCTGAGCATCCTGGTCACCACGGTGAACTTCGTGGTGTCGGTGGAAGTGCAGTTCTACCCCCGCTACCGCACCTATTACAGCTTGTTCAACGACGGCGGCGTGGTGGGCGACATCACCGCCGCCGGGGAAGAGATGCTGGCGGTGCTGAACCGGGAACTTTTCTACACGGCCCTCAAGCAGCTGTTCACCACGGCAGGGGCCATCTCGCTGGAAGCGCTGGTCATGGGGTATCTGCCGCTCGGCTTCAACGACCTGATGCACGGATACTTCCGCACCCTCTGCGTGGGGTACGGGCTGTATGCGGTGGGCAACACGGTGCTGCTCATCCTGCTCTATTTCACGGATTACAAGGGGGCGCTGGGTGCGGCGCTGAGCTTTGCGGGGGCGGCTGCGGGGCTGACGGCCCTGTCCCTGCGCTTTGACCCGGCGTATTACGGCTTCGGGTTCCTGGCCGGGGCAGCGGTGCTGTTCCTGACGGCGCTGCTGCGGCTGGACCGGTTCACCCGGAACCTGCCCTACCGCATCCTCGGCCAGCAGCCCGTCGTGGCCGAGGAAAAGGCCGGGGCATTCACCCGGCTGGGGCTGTTTCTGGAGCGGCACAGCCTGCAGAAAAAGGAGGAAGCATGATGCAGGGAAAAACGATCCCTCGCCGCAGGGTGCTGGCCCTGGGGGCTGCACTGGCGGGGCTCTGCGTGGGGTGCAGCGTTCTGCCCCCGGCGGAGGAAACGGCGGCGTCGGAGGAGATTTCCACAATTTCGGGAACGCCGGTGGAAAAACAGCCCGATGACAGCATCCACCTGCGGGACAATGACGGGCTGTATACGGTCTATGACGACAGCGGCGTCGTGACCATGTATCTGACCGTCACCCGTGGGAACGAAGCCGAGAACACCGACCATACCTGGGCGGAGATCAATTCCTATTCGGTCTACGACTACGAGTACATGCAGGTGCCCCGCTACCAGACGGCGGCATTGCTGCAGGTGGGAGACGAGAACGGTCCGCTCCTCTCGGAGGTGGGCTATGGGGAGACGGTGCCGAACGCGACGGTCCAGATCCGCGGCCAGACGTCCAGCCGGAACGCCCAGAAAAACTATAAGATCAAGCTGAAGAAGAACAAGGGGACCTGGCGGGGCCAGCGGACCATTGCACTGAACAAGCATCAGGGCGACGGCCTGCGCTTCCGCAACAAGATGGCGTATGACCTCATCCGGGGCATCTCTCAGATGGTGGGCCTGCGCACCCAGTTCGTGCATCTGTATGTGAAGGACCTGACTCAGGCGGACAGCGGGGCCTTTGTGGACTATGGGCTTTATACTCAGGTGGAGCAGCTGAACCCGACAGCCCTGAAGGCCCATGGGCTGGACCAGAACGGCCAGCTGTACAAGGTGAACTTCTTCGAGTTTTTTCGGTATGAGGACGCCATCCGCCGGAAGACCGACCCGGCCTATGACCCGGTCGCCTTTGAACAGCATCTGGAGATCAAGGGCAGCGACGACCACACAAAGCTCATCGAAATGCTGAAAGCGCTCAACGACGAGACCGTGCCGATGGAGGAACTCTTTGAGACGACCTTCGACACCGAGAACATCGCCTACTGGATGGCGTTTCAGCTCCTGATGGGCAACACCGACACCCAGAGCCGGAACATGTACCTCTACAGCCCGCTGAACAGCGCGCGGTGGTATATCCTCGACTGGGACAACGACGCCATGCTTTCCCGCACCGAGTGGGCGTTCCGGAACTATTCCGACAGCCTGAGCTGGGAGCGGGGCGTGAGCAACTACTGGGGCAACGTGCTCTTCCGCCGCTGTCTGCAGACCCGGTGCTTCCGGGAAGAGCTGGACGCCGCCGTGGAGGAACTGTTCCGCTTTTGCAGCGCGGAACGCATCGGGGAGATGACGGCGCAGTACCGCAGCGTGGTGGAGCCGTTCGTCTGGCAGCAGCCGGATCTCCTCCACGAGCCGCTGAGCCGGACGGAGTACGACACCGTGGCCAGAGGGCTGCACCGGGAGATCACCGAGAACCGGGACGCCTACCGTGAGAGCCTGCACAAGCCGATGCCGTTCTACATCGGGATACCGGAGCCAGCCGGTGAACAGCTGAGGCTGCTGTGGGATGCCTCGTTCGACCTGAACGCTGAGGACATCGTCTACACCGCCGAGCTGGCGAAGGACTACCAGTTCACGACAACGTTCTGGTCGGAGGCGGACATCCGGCTGCCGGAAACGGTGGTCTATGCCCTCCCGGCGGGGCACTATTTCCTGCGGGTGCGGGCGACGAACGCCTCCGGCTACACGCAGGATGCCTTTGATTACTACGTGATGGAGACCGGCAAGGCCTACGGCATGAAGAGCTTTTTTGTGGAGGCCGACGGCAGCGTGACGGAGGACCTGTATGAAGAGTGAGACCATCTTCCCCGCACCGGTCCACGCAAAAACGCAGCCGCGCACCCGCACCGGCGAATGCTACCGCCATGAGCTGAAGTACCGCATCTCGTACGGCGAAAAGGCGGTGCTGGAACTGCGGCTCGCGCCGCTTTTGCAGCGGGACGCCCACGCCGGGCCGGGCGGGTATCTCATCCGGAGCCTTTATTTTGACGACTGCTGGAACTCCGCCTATGCCGAAAAGGATGCGGGCATCCTGGCCCGCAAAAAATACCGCATCCGCATCTACAACGGCAGCGATGCTGTCATCCGGCTGGAGCGGAAGAAAAAAGTGGGCAGCTGGATCTGCAAAGAGGAGGCCGCCCTCACTCGTGCGGAGCTGGAGAAACTTCTGAGCGGGGACTACGGCTTTCTGCTCGCTTCGCCGCAGCCGCTCTGCCGGGAGTTTTACTTCGAGTGTATCTTCAACCTGCTGCGGCCCCGCGTGGTCGTGGACTACGAGCGGGAACCGTGGGTGCAGAAGGAGGGAACGGTGCGCATCACCTTTGACCGGGACGTCCGGGCGGCAGTGGGCGGCTGGGACCTGTTCGACCAGCACCTGCCCACCCTGCCGGTGCTGGACCCCGGCACCCTGGTGATGGAGGTGAAGTTTACGGAATTTCTGCCCCAGACCCTCCGGGAGCTGCTGCCGCCCAAAGCGCAGGAGTGGACGGCCGCGTCCAAATATGTGCTCTGCTGCGACAAAACGGCCTACTGCCACGGCAGTTCCGGCTGGCAGGGCTGAACCAATGCGAAAGGAACAACGCTATGAGTGTGAAGGATTTCATCAAAAAATCGGTGCTGGAAAATTTCAGTCCCTACAATGTCCCGCAGATGGCGGCGGCTCTGCTGGCGGCTGTGCTGCTGGGGGCGCTCATCTACTGGGTCTACCAGCGGTTCTATGCGGGGGTCCTCTTTTCCCGCAGTTTTGCAATGACGCTGGTGGGCATGTCGGTGCTCACCTGCATGGTCACGCTGGCCATCAGCTCCAATGTGGTCATCTCACTGGGCATGGTGGGCGCACTGTCCATCGTGCGGTTCCGCACGGCGGTCAAGGACCCGCTGGATCTGCTGTATCTGTTCTGGGCCATCACGGCGGGCATCACCACCGGCGCGGGGATGTACCTGCTGGCCGCGTCGGCGTCTGCGGTGATGATCGGGGTCCTCGCCCTGCTCTCCCGCTGGCAGACGGCAGGCCGCATCTATGTGGCGGTGCTGCACTATCAGGGCGAAAAGCCGGGGGATGAAATCGTCCGTGCCTTGGGGCGGAACCGGTACGCGGTCAAATCGAAGACGCTTCGGGGCGAGGCGGTCGAGATGGCGGTGGAGGTCTGCTGCAGGGACGATGTCAGGGATGTTACCGACCGGCTGCAGGAGATCGAGGGCGTGGAGGACGTGACCATGATCCAGTACAACGGAGAATACCATGGCTAAGCGGCACACCGCTGCGGCGGCTGCCTGCCTGCTGCTGGCCGGGTGCCTGGTCTGGGCGGGGCGGAAGCGGACCGTGACCTATCTGCCGGACGAGAGCGCCTTCCCCAATGCGCAGATCGGCTATGCGCCCGGTGTGCTGGACAGCGGCACCGAGGGTGCCACCCTGCGCTATCTGGGCCTGACCTGGCGGCAGCTGGAACCCGAAGAGGGGGCCTACGCCTGGGAGACCATCGAGCAGACCTGCTATCTGGCGGAACTGCGGGCGCAGGGTGTCCATCTGGTGCTGCGCATCTCCTGCGACGAGCCGGGGGACGAAGCACATCTCGACATCCCGGACTGGCTCTATGAACAGACCGGCACCGGCCGCTGGTACGACATCGCCTACGGAAAGGGCTATGCGCCGGACTATACCGACCCTGTGTTTTTTGCCGCCCACGAGCGGCTGCTGCGGGCGGTGGGGGAGCGGCTGGGGGCCGACGGTTTCGTCAGCTATGTGGAGCTGGGGAGCCTCGGCCACTGGGGCGAGTGGCACGTCAAGTCCGGGGAGGGGCTTCCCTCCATGCCCGATGAGGCGGTCCGGGACCGCTATGCGGCGCTTTACCGGGAGGCATTCCCGCAGGCTGCGCTGCTGATGCGGCGGCCCTTCCGGTTCGCGGCCGAACACGAGCTCGGCCTTTACAACGACATGACCGGCTTGCCCGAAGACACCGAAGAGTGGCTGGGCTGGATCGCCTGCGGCGGCTGGTATGAGGGCGACCCGGAGGGGCTGGTCCCCATGCCGGACGCCTGGCAGACGGCCCCCATCGGCGGGGAGCTGACCAGCCGACTTTCGATGGAGCAGCTGCTCACCACCGACCTGAGCCGGACCGTTTCCCTCATCCGGCAGTCGCACATGAGCTTTCTGGGGCCGAAGACGGCGGAGACCGCTTTCCGGGAGGGGTATGATGCCGTATTGGCCGCTCTCGGCTACCGGCTGCGGGTCACGGAAGCGTCGCTGCGGCGGGTGACGGGCGGCACGGTACTGACCCTGACTTTTACGAACGATGGCACGGCCCCGTTTTACTGGGACTGGCCCGTGAACGTCTATGTGGAGGAGGCGGACGGCACGACCGTGGAGGCCCAGCCGCTGGCGCTTTCTCTGCCGGATCTGCTGCCCGGCGGCTGCCAGACCGTGAAAACGAAGCTGGCCGGTGTGCCGGGCCGCTGGTGGGAAGAGCAGGACCGGCGCATCACGCTGGGCATCGTGGACCCGATGACCGGGCGGGATGCCGTCCGCTTTGCGATGCAGACGGCGCAGGAGGACGGCCGCACCGTCCTCTTTGCGGGAGAATAGAGCCCAAAAGGCCTGAGACCTTGCAGAAAAGGCCTCAGGCTTTTTGGGCTGCGGATGCAGCGATCAGGAATATAGGAAACGGAGAATGGCAGAAAATTACAGGATGCGCACTCGGATGACAGCGGGAATCGCCGCCAGCTTGTCGGCCAGAGCCGCGTTCACGGCACCGGTGGCATCCAGCATGGTGTAGGCCATGTTCTTTTTGCTTTTGTTGACCATGTTCTCGATGTTCAGACCGGCCTCGGTGGTCAGCGCTGTGATCTGGCTGATCATGCCGGGCTCGTTCTTGTGGATGATGCAGATGCGCCGACCGCCCGCACGGGGCTGAACGACCTCCGGCAGGTTCACCGAGTGGGTGATGTTGCCGTTCTTGAGGTAATCGCTGATCTCCTGCGCGGCCATGACGGCGCAGTTGTCTTCGGCTTCCGGGGTGGAAGCGCCCAGATGCGGGGTGCAGATGACGCCCGGCCTGCCCAGCAGCGCTTCGGCGGGGAAGTCGGTCATGTAGCCGGAGACCCGGCCGTTCTCCAACGCCTCCAGCAGGGCGGGGGTGTTCACCAGTTCGCCGCGGGCGTAGTTCAGGATCTTCACGCCGTCCTTGCACAGGGCCAGGGTCTGGGCGTTGATGG
>ERZ1035006.1612-NODE-1612-length-14468-cov-11.959897_pt1 | contig 14468 bp, 12 predicted proteins | sample MGYA00520694_ERZ1035006 | MGnify/ENA primary metagenome ERZ1035006 (study PRJEB33766, sample SAMN09781746) | gut metagenome | biome: gut microbiome | host: Homo sapiens | place: Madagascar | study: EMG produced TPA metagenomics assembly of the PRJNA485056 data... | reverse complement strand
TCATTTTCCATCAGTTTTCCACCTTTCTGTGTCTACTTTTTGAGGGGCAGCACTACCATACTTCTACCCCTATAGGTTCTTTACCAGTACGTTCCAGACAGCTTTTGCGAACCAAGTTCTCCAGTTTCTCCACCATTTTACGTTTGTTTTCCTTAGAAGCATTCCAACGGCGTAGAGCCTCTTCTCTTGTTAACTATCCAAATATTCTTCCTCCTATTTATTCTAGTTCAACATTCAGCCACCAAAATTACACATATTCTTCGAAACCACCAAGAAAATCACAAGAAATCTGCAACTTCTCATCAAATAACCACGAAATCAATCGTAAACTATAAACTATTAACTGTAAACTATAAACTGCTATTCCCTACCTCAGCAAGCTATAATAAGGCGGTCCCATCCCGCAAAATATGGCGAGGGCTTTGATGCCCCGCCAACCTTAGAGCGTAGCGGTTCCGAGCGACGAGGAGGAGCGGTTTCCCTCTTCTTCCCTGAGGTTTCTGTCCCCCGCTAACGGGGGAACCGAAGGGGGTGTAAAGACCATTGAAGAAGACCGAGATGAGTTGTCTGGTTGCCATCCTTGGCTTCGTACCCAACCCACAACCCAAGGAAAACAAAGCATCAGCAGCTGAAGAGTCTGATATCCATTAATATGAATAGGAGATTCATAGATTCCCAATCCGTAAGCCAATCAACTTACAGATTGGGAATTATTGCTTATAAGTTTTTTATCAAGAATTTTATAAATTCATCCTTGACATTAGAGATTTCTCCCTTGTCATAGATTGTAAGAAGAGTTACATTCATACCATCCTCACTAACTTTTACATTAAGAGTTAGGATTCTTGCACCACCACTTTTGCCTTTACCCTTGTCAGCAATGGTCATTCTTATCTTACGAACGCCGCCACCAAGGTCATCTCCAACAAGAGGATTCTTGTAAATTTCATCTAACCAAGCATCATAGTCAGATTTCAATGAATGATATTTTTTAGCCAAACGTTTAAACTGTCTTTTAAACTCAGAGCCATATTCAACATGTATTTTCATGTCAATCTTCCATTTCTAAATCTTTTAATAAATCCCTTGCATCTGGTAGTTTCCTTCCTTCCAACTTAGCAAGTTTCACTTCCTGCAATGCTCTTGTCAAACTTTCCTTCACAAAAGCTTGCTGCTTCTGTGTCTTTGTCAAGACAGGCTCTTTTACAACTGTAGTTGACACAACACCACGAAGCATATTAATAGCCTTACGAATGTTTTGCAGAGGCTGGTTAGTATCTACCGTAACTAATATCTGTTTCATAATCTTCTCCTTTTAAACGTTTTACTGAATTAGGTTGCAAAAATACTTTTTTCCCCTCACACCGCCAAACTTCTTGCATTATTTTAACGTTAAAGGTCTATATTCCAGTCCATTCTTGTCATTATCATCAAACCATTTCTGAAAATCACATTATTATTTAGTTTATATAACTTGCCGCCAAAGTTACGCTTTTTTCTCGAAACCATCAAGAAAACCACAAGAAATCTGCAAGTTATCAGCAAATTACCTGGATATAAACTATAACCAGTCATCCCCATGCGGTCCCATCCCGTACAATCTGGCGAGACCTTTGATGGTCCGCCAACCTTAGAGCGTAGCGGTTCCGAGCGACGAGGAGGAGCGGTTTCCTCCCTCTTCCCTGAGGGTGAGAGGGTCGGGGTGAGAGGTGGAGCCTTCCTTAAGGGTAAGGAAGGACGGGTAGGTTTTCGAAAAAACTTATTGCCCTTACGCATATTTGTGCAAATTACACTTATAATCATGTGTTTTATGATGTGTGCGCGCAAACAGGTTGCATAAACGTGCAAACGTTTGCACAAATAAATAGAACCTTTTTGAAATATTTTCTTGCTTACTATAGAAATTCCTCTTATATTTGCAGCCGAAAAAAGATACCAACTACAAACGAAGGCTAAGTTTAATATAAACGGAACCAATATATAAAAGTAAAGATATGATGAAGCAAACATTCATTAAATCAGCTATGTTGCTGCTGCTGATTCTTTCAATGGCAACGACGCGAGCGCAGGAGGTCGCTCTGAAGACCAACTTACTGGGATGGGCTTCCACATCTGCCAACGCCGGCATCGAAATCGGCACAGGCAAGAAAACAACCTTCCAACTCTTCGGCACCCTGAACCCCTGGAAGTTCTCGGGCGACAAGAAGATGAGATTCTGGAATGTTATGCCAGAATACAGATGGTACACCTGCCAGAAGTTTGGAGGCCATTTCTTCGGAATCCATGCCCTAGGCGGTGAATACAACATTAAAAACATTGACATGCCCTTCGGCATCCTGCCGAAAACTCTGGAGGGCAGGCACTATGAAGGCTGGTATGTAGGTGGAGGCCTTACCTACGGCTATCAGTGGTTGCTCAATAAGCACCTCAATTTCGAAGGCTCTATCGGTTTGGGATATGCCTACAGTCCTTACAAGCTTTACGGACGATGCGAAAAATGTCTCGACAAAGACCACCGCAACTATGTGGGCCCTACAAAAGCCGCACTATCTCTCATATACGTGTTCTAAGAATTTAACTTAACTGTTGTTTTAACTGACAATATAAACACGTAATAACTAGACAGAATACAAAAATTTTAGGGAAATCATAATATGGATAAAATGAAGCTTTATGCGGTCATTTCGCCCCTCTGCATACTCTTTTCTCAGGGCATCATGCCTGCTCAGGCTCAGCAGCTGGCAGGGGGCAAGATTCGGGTAGACAGCGTCTTGGCACGCAAGAACGGCAACCGGATGGACGTTGCCTTCCGTATGAACCTGAACGATTTGAAGATGAAATCAGAGCAGCAGATTGTTTTCACACCGGTAATGGTAGGAACTGATTCTATCGCTCTCAACCCTATCATCATCCAGGGTAGAAACCAGGCTGTAAGATACCGCCGACTTGCCGACAGCAAGAAGAATCCGCAGGCACAGGTTCTTACCCGCAAGAACAAGACCAGTCAGCAGGTTTACTTCGCCCAGTCTGTTCCTTATCAGAAATGGATGAAGAAGTTCAAACTCTCGGTGAAGGAAGATCTCTGCGGATGCGGCAACCTGATAGAACAGGACAATACGCCGATTGCGGATATCGACCGTACACCGAAGATTACGAAGGATTTCTTCGTGCAGCCGAAGGCGGAAGCCAAGAAGGTGAGAGCCGAAAAGGGTGAGGCCTATCTCAGCTTTGTGGTTAACAAGAGTAATATTCTTGCCAACTTCCGTGAGAATGCTACTGAGCTGAAGAAGATTACTTCCACCATCGACCTGGTGAAGAACGATAAGAACGTTGAAATCACAGATATTGATATCCATGGTTTTGCTTCGCCTGATGGTTCGTATGCCAACAACAAGCGCCTTGCCAACGAGCGTGCAGCTGCCCTCCGCAACTATGTGAGCAGCCTCTACACCTTAAACAGCAAGCTCTTTACCTATCAGGCTACACCGGAAGACTGGGAAGGATTCAAGAAGAAGATTCAGGCTAGCAATCTGGCTGACAAGGAAGCGATACTCGAGATAGCTAACTCCTCGCTGGCTCCCGACGATAAGGACCTGAAGATCAGAAAGCTCCATCCGGCTAGTTACCGCTACATCCTGGATCAAATCTATCCTCGTCTCCGTCATAGCGACTATACGGTAACCTACACGGTTCGTCCGTTCAGCATCGAAGAGGCAAAGGAGATATTGAAGACCAAGCCTCAGCAGCTTTCTCTGCAGGAGATGTTCCTGGTGGCACAGACTTACGAGCCGGGTTCGCCAGAGTTTAACGAGGTATTCGACATTGCCGTCCGCCTCTTCCCTGATGATGAGGCTGCGAATCTCAATGCCGCCTGCACCGATTTGCAGAAAGGTGATCTTACTTCTGCCGAAAAGCATCTTGCCAAGGCAGGCAACTCGAAGGAGGCAGAACGTGTAAGAGATGTCTTCAAGCAGATAAAGGAATTGGAATAACAGAAAATTAGAGAATAACGATTATAAACAAGCTTAACTTTTAAGATTATGAAGATTAAACATTTATTTGGCTTGGCTGTCATCGCAGCTATGACAGCAAGCTGTTCAAGCAATGAGGACCTGGGAACCGCAGGTCCAGGTACTGGTACTAATGAAGCAGGTGTTGGTTATGCTACTTTCACCATCAACTTGCCTACTACAAACGGCACTCGTGCAGATGGTGATCCTACCTATGAGCAAGGTACTCTTGATGAGTATGATGTAAATGACGTTACTTTACTTATCTTCAAGAAGGCTGGTAAATCTGAAGACGAATACACATTCGTAGACAAAGCTGAATTGGGTAATATGGCTCCTTGGAAGGATGAAAACAATAGTGGTGGTATTACTGCGTCTGCTACTATTACTGCAAAATTAAGTAATGTTGCACTTACAAGTGGAGATTCACCAAGTGACTATTATGCTTTAGCTATTCTTAATAATAAGAATTCAGAAGATAAAGATAAGATAACTTTACCTACTTTACCTACTTTATCAACTACTCCACCCGTAACGTACGGTGACTGGAATGCAGCTAGTAACGCCGATGAAGCAAAATTTAAAGATAATACAAAGGGTTTCTATATGGCAAATGCACCTGTATTTGTCGCAGGTGGAGAACCAACTACACTTGTAAATATTGATAAGGTATATGCAACAAAGCAGAAAGCAGAAACCAATGCGGCTACAACTATTTATGTAGAGCGCGGTTTGGCTAAGGTGACAGTTGCTTCGGACGATTTCACTAAAACTTTTAACCCATCTGGTACAAATTATAACAAAGATGAAGTTAAGATTACTGCTTGGAACTTGGATGTTACTAACAAGAGTACATTCCCAATCCATAAGACTGCAGGTTTGAAGAATACAAATTTCTCTACCATTTGGACACCATCTACTGCTGCAGTTTCAACAGGTGCTTCAGTTGCTCGATTTGTGGATGAAGCTAACCCCTTCAAGCGTGTACATTGGGGTATTGACCCTAATTATGATACTGATTTAAGTAAGGTGTCAGATTGTGAGGGGAAATTTACTATACTTCCTGCAAATGCAACAATCGATGGTGCAGCAGACAAGCCTCAGTATTGTCTTGAAAATACTTTCGACATCAACCACATGAAGCAGGGACAGACAACACGTGTTGTATTCAAGGCTAAGTATAAACCTAAAGGATTCGGTGATGACGAAACGTTCTATAAGATAGGTAATAATACAGATCTTTGGAGCAAGACAACTTTGGAGGAGCAGATTAAGGCTAAAGCTCAAGAAGTTCTGGGTAAAGAAAGTGAAACTAATAAGATTGAAGTTAAGCTTGATGCAGCTGAGAACAATATCGAGAAAACCGCTGGCACCAAGATTTTGACAGTAGAAAACGTACAGCATAATAGTGCTAACGTAGCACCAGAAGAGATTAAGACTATCAATGAAAAGCTTGGTTTGAAAGCTGCAACAGAATCAGACCCTATCGTTGGTATCGCGACTTATGCTTCAGGTGAGTCTTACTATATCGCCCGAATCAAGCACTTCGGTGCTTTGACACCTTGGACAGAGGGTCAAGAAACTTATGGAATAAATAACGAAGAAAATAACACTAAGTATCTCGGCCGTTATGGTGTACTCCGTAACAACTGGTATGAGTTGACTGTAAATAGCGTCAGTGGTCCTGGTACACCAGATGTTCCAACCATCAAGCCAGAAGAACCAGATGATGAGAGCTACAAGTACATCAGCGTCAGCGTAAAGATCCTTTCTTGGGCTAAGCGCTCTCAGAAGGTCGATTTGTAATCCATTTCACATTATTATATATAGCTCAGCCGCTCTAGCGCTAAGGAGCGGCTGGCTATATCGGAAGAATAAGAATCAATTTATACACTTTACTTTTTCATAAAACAGATAAGCATCATGGCAAACAAGAAGTTTAACAGTTGGATCAAGAATATATGCATGGGATGGGGATTCATCATGGCGGGCAGTATGCTCAGCAGCTGCAACGACTTGATGCACGACGACCTGCCTCCTTGTGACATGGGTGTTGACTTGCAGTTCAAGTACGACTACAACGTGCAGCGTGCCGACATGTTCAATGATCATGTGGGCGGCCTCAGCGTATTCGTATACGACGAGCAGGGCAACTTCATTGCTCGCCATGATGCCTATAACGATGCGACATCACAGCCGCTCAAGGACCCTAACTATGCCATGCGAATCAATCTGGAACCGGGCAAATACAGATTCGCAACCTTCGCCTTCCAAAAGAAATACGAAGATGCACTCGCGCAGCCAGGTGCCAAATTCCAGATAGCTCTGCCACAGCAGGGTGACAACATCACCGCCCTCCATGCACGACTCGACCGCGAACAGGGCAAGGTGAACAACCAGAGCCAACCGCTCGATACACTCTGGCAAGGACTCAGCAACGAACTGGTTGAAGTAAAAGACCTGCAGGTTACACGCCATACCATCGGTCTGGTTCGTGATACCAAGCAGCTCACCATCAGCCTGCATCAGACCGACGAGCCTGCCAACATCCATGCCGATGACTTCAGTTATCAGATAACCAATGCCAACGGCGATATCAGTTACGACAACTCGCTCCTCCCCGACGAGGAGTTGACATATACCCCATACTACACCTGGACCACTGAGTTTAAGGATACCGAGGGCAATGTAAAGGAGCGCACCGCTCATGCCGCCCTCATGTTCTCCCGACTCATCTGGCATCCGGTAGAAGAAAACGACAAGAACGCCATCCTCACCATCACGAACAAGACTACAGGCGAAGAGGTGGCACGCATCGACCTTGCTGAATATCTGGCTCAATGCCGTGGCGCTTTCGAAGCTCTGCATTATTCAGAACAGGAATTCCTGGACCGTGAGTACGACTACAAGCTCGACTTCTTCCTCCAGGGCAACCAGTGGAAGTATGTGCAGCTCAGCATTTCCATCCTGGATTGGAGCAAGCGCATCCAGCGTGTCGATTTCTAACCGTTTCAGGTGTCAGAGCCCCTTTCGGGCATTTAGCTCATAAGAGTATTTGACTTTAAAAATTAGAAACAATGAAAATACGAGATTTCATTTTAAGTTTAGTTAGTTGGTTTATATTGTTGGTTACAGTAAGTTGCTCTGACGAACTTGGAGGCGAGCGCGCCCCCATTTCGTCAGAAAGCAACTTGCATGTACTCGTGCCAACCGTGCTCAGCAGCCGCGGCACCCGTGCCGACGATGCTTCCGGCCTTCCTACCTATAATGCTACGGTAGATGAATGCCAGATCAACGACCTGACCCTCTATGCTTTCCCTGTCCCTACAGGAAATGGAAATGATGGCAAGCTCCTGGTAGAGACGCTCCCTGCCCCACTGGCTACAATGATGGCAGAGCCGAATGTAGCTAACTATCAGCTCAATATCGAACCGGGCACTTACCATATCTATGTGGTTGCCAATATGAACAAGGTGTTGAGTGGTAAGACTATCCGAACAGAAAATGATCTCAAAACTACAGTACTGAACTATGGAGTTGGAGGAGAACCGGGAATGCCTGTTTCTACAAACATCCCGATGATTTATGAGCCAAAGGATGTAAACGGTAATATCATCGATAAAAAAATAGAAAAAAGTGGTAAGAAATATACCGAGGTGGCAGCTAACCTGAAGTTTACTTGCGTAAAGGTTAAGCTGAATCTTATTATGGACCCATCTACAAGCGATAATCTTTATGACAAGAGCTATAGCATAACAGATATTGTTGCACAGAAGCTTACTCCTTCTACCCATTTATTATGGGATGGTAAGTTTACCCAGACAGATGTAACTCCAGAATATGCTAAAGGTATGGATAACACCATTTACAGTAGTTCATCTACTGGCGAAGCTAGCACAGGACGCTATTATCAGAATGGAGAATATACCATAAATGAAGATAACAAAGATGTAGCTAACGAAGATGTTGTGAAAATCACTGATGCTTATAAGGATAAGGGTACACCAATCCCTGCGAACTTTAAGCAATGGCTTTTTCAAGGTACCTACTATCTGCCAGAGCGTTATATCTCTAAGGCAGAGGAACAGTCGGTATTGAAGATTAACGGTATAGTTAACAACAGCAACAAGAATCAATATACGATTAAGCTGGGACATCGTCAGGACGAGAGTTCAACTTCCACAGAAGTCCCAACTTTCCCTCGTGGTACCTATTATGAAATTACAGGTAAGCTGAAGAGCTATGGCGATATGGATCTTGACTGCGATGTGAAAGTGGACGACTGGAAGCCAGTAGAAATCAATGCTGATTTCTACCATACTACTTTATGGGTTAACAAGGCCGAGGCAGAAGTCTCTTCTACAAAGAGTGATACCATCTCTTATAAATCAAGCGAAACTGTTGTAGACTTTGGCTGCATTGACACCAAGACTGTTGGTGAAACAAATCAAGATATTATCGTTGTAACAAAAAGAGATGGCAACAATATTATCTTTGGTATCAATCCAGATATACCAATAGATAAGTTTCCAAAGAACTCTGCAGGAAAGAGAGAAGGAACCGCTAGAGTTTATTTGATGGCTAACAACATCAAGAAGTATATTAATGTACACTATGATGTTACTCCTTATTTTAAGGTGAGTCCAAAGAACGTAGTTATCTATTGGGATGAAGATCCTGATGGAAAGAGGGTTTGGGAGAAACACTTTGTGGTAGAAACCAACCTAGGTGGCTTGATGGCATATCAGAACATCAATGGTACGCAAACTGAAGTTCCTTCTGGTTCTACAGTAAATGTTGGTGGTGTTGCCCCTTCACGCCTGGAGATAAACTATACCAACGAACCGGTAGAAGAGGAAGGAATAAAGGTATATGGAAAGTACGTGATGAAGGTAAGGGAAATCAACGATCCTCAGACAACAACCGTTTATAACTTCACACTTTCTCCGAAGAAGCCGATTACTGGCGACGAGGATAGATCACAAGAAGTTACGGTTACAGTAAAGCCAAAGTTCGGTCCTTATCGTATCTACATGCGAGCTATCAATAATATATGTAACTGGGATGGTAATGAAGACGGGAACGCTAATCTAGATGTCGTTTTTGCTGAACAAAAAACAGAATATACTGGAATAAACGGCAGTTATAATGATAAGTATAATTTCAATTGGTATGATGGTTGGACTGATAAAGATGTAAGTAAAGACGAAAATAATGAAGATAATAAACGTATTCAAAATGGTAGACATAAAATGTATATGTATACACAGCTTGGTGAGAATGATGAGCATAGTACTACCGTTAAAGATGACGCATATGTATGGATATTTTCAGAAAAATTCCCTGGTGACCAAATGACAGGTGACATAAATAATGCTGGATGGTATTATAAAGATATGCCATTTAATGCAAATAGCAAGTATGCAGAAAATAAAGCGACAGGTACAAAGCAAATTAAACCAGGTCAAACGCTAGTTATATTTGGTACTGGCGAGAATCATGGCAATAATAAGACTGGTTGTACTCCACACCGTTTTCCTCATACCATGGACCCAGGTATTCCTTTGTTCAACTACGAAGATCGTGAAGGCTGGTATCTCTATGACCCTACCTGCATTCCATATTATCGAGTATATGATGACAAGCCGACTATTATAAATGTTGACTATGTGATATATACTAAAAGTGATATTACTAAATGGAAAATCGATTTTGGAAAGAAGAATAATAAATTCGAATCGTATACTTTGGAATGTAACTCTGATAAGTTCAAGCAAAAAAGCGAAGATGTTGGAAATGGTTGGAAACGTACAATTCTCAGTTTCAAAGCACCTAAGGGCGAATACGAAAAAGCAATAATGGTTAGCATTAGTGGAAACAATGATCAGATGCTCTTCGGTGGTGACAGCTACCCATGCATCTACGATGCAGCTACCAAACAATACCAGATATTCGGTTATTACGATGGTAGCTGGCATGAAGGCAAACCGTTAGGAGTTTCTAAATAGTAAAGATAGAAAATATAATGATGACAAGAATAAAGACTTTAATGATATGGATAGGATTGCTCTTAAGCCTTGCATCATGTAAGGACTCTTTAGAGGCAATTACTCTCGGTGGGGACGAACTCCCTACCGAGGGAGTTACGCTGAGCATACAATTGCCTAATTTCACTCCTCAGGAAATCTCTACCCGAGCAGGAGGCGAAACTACAGAGAGCATTACTTCTCTGTGGCTTGTATGTTATGACACTTCAGACAAATATCTTGATATGCAGGATTGTACAAAAGCTTATGCAGCTGCAACTGCTGATGCAGATGGTTACAAGAAAATCAAAACAAACCTTCCTAAAGGTACAGAAACGGTACATTTGGTTGCCAACGTTCCTGGCTTGACAGAAGCACAGGCTGCAAAGCTTGACGCGATGAAAGATATCACTCCTGATTTATCAAAGCCAATCTGTTGGGGTGCAAAAACACTTAGCGACCTGATGAACGACAGCAAGATTTCACTTACCCGTCAATGTGCTAAAGTTACAGTAAAAACAAGCGTTAGCGGTTTCGAAATCACAGACCTTCATGTATGGCATTCTGCCAGCAAAGGATCTATTGCGCCAGCTGGCTACAAAGAATCTACTAATGATAACTTGGCACCATCTACAGAGTTGATGGATAAATGTATTGCTGGCGGTTCTGCTGTAGTTGCAGTAAATGAAACTTCGGCAGGCAAGGCAGACATCATTATCAAGGCTAAATATAAGGGTACAGAAGGCTTCTATAAAGTAGCCCTCTATTATAAAAAAGATGATGGCAAAACTGCACAATATGCATTGGTACGTAACCACAACTATATCGTGAACGTTATTTCTGTAAACGATGCAGGCTACGCTACTGAAGTAGAAGCATTAAAGGCTGAGCCAGAAAATCGACTGATGGTAACCGTGGTAGATGATAACCCGGAGATTGTAGATATGATTGCCTGCAAAGACTACGAACTGGGTGTTTGTGGTACACAGACGGTTGATGCTTCAATTACAACTATTCCTATCACTTTGGTTACAAATCTTAAAACAAAGAATACAACAGATAATAATCTCTATAAGGTTGATATCAGCGATGATGCGCAATCGTGGATAACTGGCTGGTCACAAGGTAGCAAGTCAACCACAACAAGTCCTGACGAATCGGCACCATCAGGAACCATGTTTGTTCTCAACCTCACTTTGGTTGCAAACAACAAATCGGAGAAGCCTCGGGAAGGTACGATTACCATCACTTCCGGTGACTTGAAAAGAACCATCTTGATTCATCAGGAAGGTTACGACTTTAAACGTGCTAAAGATCGAAAGGTTGTCATGAATTACGATGGTACTATTCATGATAATTACTTTGCTTGGCTTGATGAAATGCATGGTGTTAAACCTAGCGAGAATAAGGTCGAAGATCAGGAACAGACCAGAAACCAGGGCTTGCACTTCAGCGTAGGAGATAATAAGATCTATTATCTGATTCCAAAGAAACCGGGTGACAATGTTGAAAAGAATTCTGCTAACATCAGTTATTCAGACGAAACTTACAATGGCAACAACTATTATAAAGTTACATTGAACAACAGCACCAATAACTTCGTTTTGTGGATAGACGAAGAAGGTTTTGTCATCAAGAATACTGAAGATGCTGATCATCCGTTTACCATCAAATACCCGATCTATCATGCTGGTGTATTTGGAGAAATTGAAAATCTGGGAGACGAACAGTTGGGTGAAACAAAAAAAGGTTGGTACTACTACGGAGTAGTGAAGATTTCGGTAGATGAACCATCAGTTGATGGTAAAACTACTACGAAAAAGACATACTACATGTTAGACCGTAATCTAGGCGCATCCAACAGCGATTTCTATTCGCCAGGTTCTGCCAATATTGCCAATGATAAAGGTTCTATAGGTGGATATTTCAAGATATCAAATGGTAAAAGCAGTAAAGACTATATCAACAAGTATGTAATCGGCAATTTTAGAGTACCAAAGGGCAACGAGCTAGAGGCAATTGCAAATAAAATCGAAGTAAAGCCGTTGAGTACATCTACGGGTGAACTATATAATTGTCTTCGCATCCCGACAGAGTCTTCGCAGAAGGATTACATCTATATCCCAATCAGCGGATATTACGAGAGCAACAGCTTCAAGGATGAATATCACGCAAATCTGTGGAGCCAGTCTTTGTTGTCGGGCTATCAGGGCTTCAGTGAAAACAGTAAAGAATATGGCTTCTGGTATCTTTATCTGGATATCTATAATAAGATAAAGACTATCACAAATACCCGTTTCGTTCAGGGATATGATGGCAGTAGCACCGGCCGCTACAAGGCGATGCCAATCCGCCTGATATACGTTCCATAAGGAGTTAGAATCTTACACTTTAATATAGTTCAGGATAAAACCAGAGAATCCACAGCAGGCACTCAAGCCAGCTGTGGATTTCTTGATTCTTAGCTTCACTCAAATCTGCACTAGTGTCCCGTTAAGTCTGGACGATTATTATATAAGTTATTAATATCCAATAACTTATGCTCTAGAAATTGTGTATTCGATTTGATTTTGTACCTTTGCACTCATATGGTATCCTAGCCTATTTAACCCGATGATTTCTAAACGGGACAGCAGTGATTATCTTCTCTTCCCACGAATCTTGCCTTCTTGATAGCTCTATCAAAGCCCTTGTTAGCCTATGTATATTGTAATCTCAAAATTTAATTTCTAAATCAATCTGTGTATTTCAAGGTATAAAAAGATTAGACAGCATCTTCATCATGATTAAAGTTCTCATAGAACTTCATTCGCTTCTCTTCTAATTCCGCAATTTCTTGATACATGGACTTACATGTAAAATCATAAATCGGCATTGCAGCACTATGCTCGTCTGCTTTCTTAAATTTCAACTTTTGGCTATAATAGTTCACAAGATGCTCATCAGGGTCACAATCAGCAGCAAATAAGAAAAGATATTCACAACCAACAATCTTTCTCAACTCAAAAATCAAAGGAACGATAAAATGCCAAAAGACGATTGCTCCCAGACTTTGGTCAAGATTATATTTATCCCAAACTTCACGACAATCATCATTGGCACAGAAATGCACAATCTCCACACCAGCAAAGGTTTTGCCCACATTCTTGATGTTTTTGTCGAAAATAGAATTGATTTCCTGAGAATCTGTTGTAGTATGAAGGATACGAGCCACTTCATCTTTCTTCAATCCTTTTTTTGCCCTAACAGATTCCAAAATGGCTTTCAATCCATCCCTATCTTCTTCTGGCACGTTTCCCCCATTCAGCTTTTCAGACAAAGTAGAACAAAGTTCCTTGAGCCTAGTCAATTTTTCTCCTTCTATGAATTCATCAAACAACAATCCACACTTCAAAGAAAAGAAGAACAACACATTAGCATCGCTATCTTTCACCACATAATAGGCAACAACACCAGACTCATCTTCTTGATAGGCCTCATTCAGCAAAGCATCCGCAACATTGTTGTTTCGAGTGCTATAGAAAGAATCGATCAATCGCAAATTCTCTTCATTAGAAGCCAGCCGTTCACAACGAAGAGAATGTATCAAAGCCATTTGTTCCTCAGTTATTCTCATGGTTTATGCAGTATAAAGATTTAATTGACGCAAAACTGCTCGTCTTTCACGAACCCTGTTGGCATCAACCATAATGTCTTCTGTTTTCATCTCTACCTCACATGAATTCTGTTCATCATAGCCTTCCCTTGCGTGTTTCCAAGAATACTCTCCATGCGTTAAAGTACTCAAACTCCAAGACTTCTGTGGAGCATAAGTTTTAAACACCATATCAAACACTGGCTCATATTGTACAACCTGCTCTTTATTCATCAATTCTGGGAGAGAATCATTTTTATAATGCTGGCGAATCTGAACCATGACAGGACCATATTTCCAAGCCTCAAATTGTGCATCAAATATAGGTTCGCCCTTTTGAATCAAGCACTCACGCTGCGTGAAATAAAGCAGCTTATGCAACTTCATTTCATCAATACGAACGCCAAAATCATCCATATAGCGCTTGCATATATAAGAGGCAACTTGTAATATTCCCATCATAGTCATTATTCATTTTATAGTTTATTGCCGCAAAGTTACGCTTTTTTATTGAAACCGCCAAAGAAAATCAAAAGAAATCTGCGAAAATCCGTGTAATCCGTGCCTTATCTATATCCTAAGAAGCTTATGACACACCCTCACAAAACGGGTGAATGAGAGCAAGAAAGCGAATGAATGAGAATAAGAAGAGGGGTAAAACAAGACTTTTCCCGAGATTAACCCATTATTAATACAGCAAGAAGGAAGAAAGGAGATAAGAGGAAGCCTGAAAAGAAATAAAAGGAGGAGAGAAAAGAAATAAGAGAAGGGAGAAAAGAAATAAAAGGTATAAGGAAA
>ERZ1035006.1604-NODE-1604-length-14499-cov-4.353780_pt1 | contig 14499 bp, 14 predicted proteins | sample MGYA00520694_ERZ1035006 | MGnify/ENA primary metagenome ERZ1035006 (study PRJEB33766, sample SAMN09781746) | gut metagenome | biome: gut microbiome | host: Homo sapiens | place: Madagascar | study: EMG produced TPA metagenomics assembly of the PRJNA485056 data... | reverse complement strand
CGATTTCTTCGTCCTTATGACGCGGCCAGCTCTGGATGCCCTTCTGAGAAGGCAAAACGGCAGGATCGAATTCGGGACTCTGAACCCCGGCATTCTTCTGTCGGAAGTAATCATCCAATGCACAATATGCATATTTACCCAATAATGCAATTGCCACCAAGTTCACAATTGCCATTAATGCCATAAACAAATCGGCTAAATTCCAAACCACCGACAAAGAAACGATGGAACCGATAAAGACCATGGCCACCACCAAGGCGCGATAAATATGCAAAGCCGCTTTATGTTTGCTGATAAAGGGCATATTGACTTCGCCGTAGAAATAGTTGCCGATAATGGAACTGAAGGCAAAGAACAATACGACAATGGTCACGAAGTGATTCATCCACACGCCGAGTTCGCGGGCCAGCGCATGCTGCACCAAGGCAATGCCGGTCTTGCCTGCAGTATTCCAGTCAGAACACAAAAGCACCAGCATGGCAGAGGCCGTGCACACCAAAAGCGTATCGAAATAAACGCCCAAAGCCTGCACCAAGCCCTGCTTGACGGGGTGTGTAGCATCGGCCGTAGCAGCCGCATTGGGCACGGCACCCATACCGGCTTCGTTGGAGAAAAGCCCGCGCTTGATACCGGTCATCACGATCATGCCGAAGGTGGCGCCATAGGCGGCGTCAAAATCAAACGCATTGGTGAAAATCGCTGCCAAAACACGCGGCACGTCGCCGATATGCATAAAGGTGTAGAAAATAGCCACCAAAATGTAAGCGCCCGCCATAAAGGGCACCATGATGCCCACCACGCGCGCCACACGCACCAAGCCGCCGAAAACGATTACGGCCGTGAGCGCTGCCACAACCAAACCGGTATAAAACGGATCCACGCCCCAGCTCGTTTGAATCGAAAGGGTCATAGTATTGGATTGCACGGAATTGAAAATCAAACCGTAGGTCACCGAAATTAAAACAGCAAAGACGCCGGCAAAAAATTTCGAACCCAACACATTTTGAATGTAATAAGCGGGACCGCCCAAAAATCCGCCGCCCTTGCGCGGCACTTTATAAAGCTGCCCCAAGGTCGACTCTACAAAGCCGCTCGCGGCACCGATCGTGGCAATCACCCACATCCAGAAAACAGCGCCGGGCCCGCCCAAGACCACCGCAATGGCGATACCGGCAATGTTGCCCACGCCCACGCGGCTTGCGGTTGACACGCAAAACGCCTGGAAGGTCGAAATATGACCGGGACGCGGTGCACTGCCCACGCCCTCGCCCACCAAACGAAACATTTCACCGAGGCAACGAATCTGAACGAACTTGGTGCGGATCGTAAACCACAGACCCAAGCCGATCAGTAGAGCAATCAAAACGTAACTCCACAGGTAATTGTTCACGACATTGACGATGTCGTTCAAGCTATCCAACCATTGCACTTTTTATGTACTCCTCTCTTTGGTTTGATTAATGTTTTCGCAAGCTTCAGACGATATTTTTTTCGAACTTTTTTCAATCGCACAACAGCCCCACGGGCAAATAGGCAATCGCATCTGGCAAAGCTCTCAACGAGGGTTTCGTCGTAAGAAATCTGGGTTCGAGCACAAACGCAAAACGTTTGTGCGGTTGACGGGAAACCGTGTACGGTTTGACTCCGACAAGGACTCGCGAAACGAGACGGGTTTAATTACAAGGCGCATTTTATCAGGCTCGGTGCTCGTTCTTAGCCTTATTTCGGACTAGTCCGCATAGGGTTTTGCGAAAAAATTTCCGAACCGAAGTGTTTTTTGCGGAAAATTTCGCGTAAATTTCTCGTCCGACAAAATATTCCTTTCTTTTCCCGATGCAAGTCATAAGCGAAACTTCCGTTTATCCCACCCTTTCCGTTGCGCCGATGGAAGGGCTCACAACCGTTGTTTGGCGCCGCGTGCACGCCAAGCATTTCGGTGCGGCCGATTTGTATTATCTACCCTTTGTGACGCCGACGATCGAACCCAAATTTACCGATCGCCAGTTGCGGGAATTGGCCCCCGAAGTCAATGGCGACCTGCCTGTCGTTCCGCAACTTTTAACGCGCCGCAGCGCCGATTTTATTTGGGCGGCCAAAGAACTCGCACGTATGGGATATAAGGAAGTCAATTTAAATGTGGGGTGCCCTGCCGGCACCGTCGTTGCCAAAGGCAAAGGCTCGGGCTTTTTGGGCGATCCTCTGGCCTTGGGAGAATTTTTCGAGCAAATCTTCGATGCCGATTTGCCGATTGCCGTTTCGGTCAAAACCCGTCTCGGTTTTAAAAACGAAGAAGACTTTTTGGGTTTAGCCGAACTCTTTTGTCGTTACCCAATTTCCAAACTGATCGTGCATCCGAGAATTCGCTCTGACTTTTATAAAGGCGACGTGCGTTTGGATATTTTGGATCGCGCACTGCCTTTGATCAAGCGTCCTTTGGGTTATAACGGCGACATTGTGACCGAAAATAATCTACAAGCCATGATCGAACGCTTTAAAGCTGCTCCGGCGGGACTCGCCGAAGTCATGGTCGGCAGAAGTCTCATGGCCGATCCGGCACTTTTTAGAAAAGCCAAGGGCGGAAAACCGGCCACGGCAAACGAGATTCTGGATTTTTATCGCGATTTATTGGAAAGCTACAGCACGCATTTTCAGAGTCAAAAAAATGCCCTGATGCGCATGAAAGAATATTGGTTCTTTCAACTGAATTTATTTGACGATAATCCAAAATTGTCGGAAACAAAAAGCTTGCAAAAATACGGAAAAGAAATTTTGCGCAATAAAGAACCCGAGGTGTTTTTAAACTTAATCGAAGAAATTGCGACCAATTTCGAAATTCTTCCGGAGGCAAAATACGGCTGGCACAAGCCTTTGTGATGCCCTCGGTGACACACGTTTGCAAAACTTAACAAGCGCCTTCTTTAGAATTGAAAAAAGGAGGCGCTATGACAAAACTCATTTTTTCCGCCCTTGCCGTTCTTTCTTTGGCCGGATGTTCTACGCTTGACATGGAACGCACCTATCTTGTGGAAAACGACATGACGCCCGACGAAGTTTTGGCCGTCGTCGGAATTCCGCCGACAGATATCATCACAACGCCTTGGTACTTCAGCTACATCTGGGCAGAAGATACCATTTTCGGCACCTCGAAAGTTTTTACTGTCTCCTTTAACGAAAAAGGCCGAGTCATCGGAAAAGAACCTCGCGCAAAACGTCAAGTCGAGTCCGATGCCGCTCAAGCTCGTCTGTACGAAGAGGCGCAAAGGATCGCCAAGACTTACCCAAACGCCATCATCCGCCAGATGCCAAGCTCAGGCCAAAGTTCGAAAAACGCCAAGATCACCAAATTGCCGCTCATCCCTTACAAATAGCAAACAATCGACTCTGAGAGAAACGCGTCGGCAACAATTGCGCTACGGTACTTTGCTTTAAAATAAGTGGATTACTGTTTTGAAAACCGCACTCTTTTGCCCCAATGAAATTTCTTCTTGTTGACGACCACGCACTCATCGTGCAGGCACTTTCTCTTTTACTTCGCTCCAAGTTTCCCGAATCGTCCGTCTTGACCGGCGCCTCGGCACAAGACGCGCGCGACCTCGTGCGCGAGCATGGCGAAGAGTCCGATCTCTTGGTCTTGGATTTGAATTTGCCCGGAGTGGAAACCGCCACAAGCCTTTTGGAAGAGTTGGTCAAAACCAATCCTGCTTTGAAGATTTTGGTGCTCTCGGGACTCATCGATCAGCAAAACATCATGCGCGTGTTGCAGTTGGGGGCAGCGGGCTTTGTTCCGAAGTCGCTTGACACCGACATGCTCACCAACGCCATCGACTTTGTGCTCAAAGGCGGCGTTTATATCCCCACAAAGCTTTTGAGCGAAAGCCAAAAGGCGGGATTGTTGACGCAGGCCGCAGTGGAATTGGCGCAAAAAAACACCAATGAGGTGCACTTAACTGCCCGCCAACAGGATGTGCTTCAAACGTTGGCGCGGGGCTTGCCGATTAAGCGCATCTGCCGAGAGCTCAATCTGTCGGAAGGCACCGTCAAAACCCACGTTGCGGCCATCTACCGCGCGTTTGGCGCCACTAACCGTACCGAAGCACTGATTGCGGCGCGCCGCGCCGGTTTTGATATCGCGCTTTAATCCGCGCCCGGTCGATTTTCCGCCACTGCCCGTCGCAGTGCCGAAGCCAAGGCTTCCGCACCGGCGGGCTTTTGCAATATGACGGGCATACTTTGCGTGGCGTTTTCCGGATTCAGGCACAGTTGACGGTAGGCATGGCGAATTTCGTCTTCGTTGACGGCCGTGAGCAACACGCTCGGGAACTTTCGTCCGGCACCGCCCCTGACCATAAAAATCACTTCCAAACCGGTACTCATCCCGTCGCCCAAGTTGTAGTCCGAAACGAGCGCTGCGAGATTGCCGTTTTGACCTTCCTCGATCATGCGATCGACAAATTCTTTGTTGGGCTCGCGTGCGGCCACCACCGTTGCTCCCCAGCTCTTTAAAATGGCAGCGACGGCATTCCTCACAATGTCATTGTCTTCCAAAACGCCCACGACGCCGCGCATGTCCAAATCGAGAATCAAAGGCAAACCGGTGGCGTTACTCGTTGTCGTCTCACCCTTAAAAGAGTCGAATTCCAATCGGAAAACGGAACCGCGCCCCACGCGCGAACCGACCGAAAGGCCGATGGCCAATCGATGTGCCAAACCTTGCACGATCGACAAACCGAGCCCGAATCCTTCCGTCGTCCCCTTGCCGGCAGAGCCGCGATAAAACGCTTCAAAGATGCGATTTCTTTCTTCAGGCGCAATCCCGGGACCTTCGTCATAAACGCACAGCGTAATACGATTGCCCTTGAATTTTCTTGCTGCCAAAACAATCTTGCCGCCCGGTTTAGTCGTATAGCGAATGGCGTTGGTGATCAAGTTGCGCAGAATTCGCGAGACCAACAAAGGATCGGTATGAATCGTCACATTCAAGGGGCGCGTCACGAAAACAAGACCTTTACTTGCGGCAACGGTCGCAAATTCGCCTGCGAGTTCTCCAAAAAGCGCATCCACACGGACATCTTCCGTTTTGATTTCCACGTTGCCTGTTTCGATACGGCTCACTTCCAAAAGCTGCTCAACGAGCGTAGAAATATTTTTGGCCGTGGCATCCAACTGTCCGATCACTTCACGGTTGGCGTCGGTTGCCGACATCTGCAAAATCTGCAGATAAATACCCATAGCCTGCAAGGGTTGTCGCAGATCGTGATTGGCGCCCGCAAAGAATTTAGCGCGACGCTCGCTTGCCAGTGCCGTTGCCCTTCTCTGGCTTTCGGCCAAGGCCTTTTCGCTTTTTAACCTTGCCACCAAACGCTCGTTTTGCACGTCTCTCGTCACGGCCAAAACCACGATTTCATTCAAACGCCGACCGCAATAAAGCACAAAACCAAGAAGCACAATCAAAATACTCATCATGGCCACGGCGCCCACGTCAAAGGCGGCTGCTAAAGCCAGCGTCATGGGAGCAAGTGATAAAAACATCACCACCGTCAGGCTCGGAATCCAGCAAGAGTACGCCGGCCACGAGGCAAAAACTACGGCCACGATGACGCTCACCAACACGATCAAGTCGATGGCGTCCTGCGTAATCAAAAACGCCACGCCCGCAAAGCCCCAGACCAGTCCCGTAAAAACGGTGTTGATCATCCACTTTCTCAACCAGTCGCGGATATTGGCTTCGCGATGCGCGTCGGCTGCAAATCGCCTGCGATACATTTCCCAAGCCCAGATGGAAGCCACAAGCACCAGCATCCAGCACAACAAAAGCGGACGATTGATCGCGTGCCAAAAGCGTGCACAAATCGCTAAACCGCCGATAAATTGACCGGCGATGGAAACCGGATGCAAACGCAAAGATAATGTGATTTGCTCCACCAACACGTGCGCAGACAAGCTTTGCGTTGCGCCCAAAAGCGTGTGCTTGATTTTGTTAAAGAGTTTCACGCTTCTCTCCTAGACCCACCAAAGCGGGGCGTTTGCGGTTTCGGCTTTGGGATATTCCGTCGGAATAGGCGCATCTGTCACAGTCATGCGCATCCGGTTGTTTTTCACTGTGACGCGCCCGTCAACTCCCACAGGCAAAGTCAGGGTGTGGTGCACATCCCCGAGGGGCAAGCCGGTGACAATTTTCACCCCCGTCATTTTCCGTACATAATCCAAAGCGTCTTCGAGTTTAAAAGCCGCATTCCCCGTGCCCTGCCAACGATCGTGGCCGGTCATGTTACCGACGATCAAAACTTGTTGTCGCGTGAGCACTCCGGCCTGAATCAATTGATTGAGCATGCGCTCGATGCGCCAAGCCGGTTCATTCACGTCTTCAATGTACAAAATGCCGTCGGCAAATTGCTTTTGCGTGGGAAAATAGTCGGTGCCCAAAAGGCTGACAATCATCGAAAGATTGCCGCCCCAAATCGGCCCTTCGACATCGAATTCGTCGCCTGCGACATCAAGCTCGATATCAAAGACAGGAGATGTCATTGCACGCATAAAGCGCATTCGGCAGTCTTCATTGTTGCGGGCAAAGTAGGTCACCACGGGCCCCTGCCAACTCGGACGTCCGTGACGCATCAAGGCCATGTTGATCGCAGTCAAGTCGGATAGGCCCACAAAGACGGCCGGCGACTCAGCCAAATTTTTCCACGGCAAAAAATCTAAAAGACGCGTTGTACCGTAGCCACCGCGCGCGCCCAAGACAACATCGACTTCCGGATCTTCGAAAGCGGCAATCAGACTTCGAGCACGCATCACATCGTCGCCCGCAAAGCCCTTATAAAGGGTATGGAGGTTTTCCGTCACAACAACGTTCCAGCCCAAGTCTTCGAGTGTCTCAAAACCCTTTTCGAGCAAATCTTCGTCGACCGTATCGGTTCCGGAAATCGTGGGAAGGCGCGCCGGCGCCGTTACGCAAATCGTCGGTTGCGTCACCGTCAAAGGCAGTTCTTGAAAATTGTCATTGGCCGGCATCCGTGACCTCCCGAAATATGCGATTTTTGGTTATTTGGCCTTCTGTGCGCGGCGCTTGCCTTGGAAAAAGTCTTTGAGAACGGCTTCACACTCGGCACGTTTGACCGAGGGCGTGTGCACCGCGCGGTGATTCATGTGCGCTTTGGCTGCCACGTCCAAGGCACTGCGCATGCCGCCGCAATTGGGGTCGTCTGCGCCCCACACCACACGAGAGATGCGCGCATGCGCAATGGCTGCAGCACACATCGGGCAGGGTTCCAACGTCACGTAGAGCGTGGCACCGGTCAAGCGTTCATTACCCAAAGCGGCCGCCGCTTTGCGAATGGCCAAAATTTCGGCGTGTGCCGTCGGATCGTGGCGCGTAATCGTTTCATTACCGGCCGTAGCCACAATATTGCCGTCAACCACAATGACGGCGCCCACGGGCACCTCGCCTTTGTCCTTGGCAACGTGCGCCATGCGAATGGCTTCATCCATCACCTTGGGATCGAGTTCCGGATCGGGCTGCGGGAGTTTGGGGGCGTTGATCGTACGATTGCGCTCTTGCAATTGTGCGCGCAAACGGGCGCGTCGTTTGACGCGCTCCGTATCTAGCGCAAGCCACTGCTGAGCAACCCTTTCGGGCCCCTCGACATCGGGGGCAATTGCAATTGCGACTTTGGCGGTTTCTTCGTAAATCGCCACGCACCCGCAGGCACGCATGGCTTCGGTGACTTCTTCGGGCGTTGTCTTGAGCCAATCGGCCCAACGCTTTAAGAAGTCCTCAAGCCGCACATAGAATTCGTCGCGTGCCAAGGTGCATTCGGTTGCACCCTTGGTGATGAAATAACTGACCGTTAAAAAGAAAACATCCAAATCGAGCGGATTGCGGCTCACGCCCAAAAGCGAAACACCCTTTCGAAGCGACAGGCGATTGAAGTGCGCTGCCGTATCTAGCGAATACGCAGGGAAATTGTCCGTTTTCTCTAAATCGGTCATTGTTGTACTTTTCAAGAATTACAGGGCGCTGCGCAAAATGGCTTCCACATCCTTTTCTTCCAAGGGACGGAAGTGGCCCAAGGGGCCGTTTTTGGTGGCAGCCGCCGCAATTTCCTTGATCGGAATTTCCTTATCGGTCAAGTGCGACATTTGTGTGGGCAAGTTCATCAGCATCAGGAAGGCCTTGAGCTTGGCCACAGCCATCTGCACATGGCTTTCGGTGTCACCCACGGTCGTATCCACCGCAAAAACTTCCTTGGCAAATCGATCAAAGCGTGCGGGATTTGCCGCCCATACATAGCTCATCCAAGACGGGGTAATAGCGGCCAAACCGTCACCGTGCGTAATCGACGGATCCCAACCCGACAAAGCGTGTTCCATACCGTGGCATGCCCAGTCTTCTTCAAAACCCAAGCCGTAGTAACCGTTGTGGGCAAAACTGCCCGCCAAACCGATCTGCGCCCAAGCATCGTAATCCTGCTGGTTGTCCATCAATTTGACGGCATTGCGCATAATCGAGCGCAGTGCCGCTTCGGCTTGTCCGCTCGTGAAGTCCACGCCTTCCGTATTGGTAAAGTAGCGCTCCATGATGTGGCTCATCATGTCGATGACGCCGGCAGAAACCTGCTTTTGCGGCAAGGTGTAGAAAAGCTCGGGGTTGATCACCGAAACCTTGGGACGAATCACATTGGTGCCGGCGCCGGCCTTGACCGTACCGTTGGTAATGACGGTACGGATGGACTGTTCGGACCCGGCCGCCGGAATCGTCAACACGCAGCCGACGGGCAAAGCCGATTGAGGTTGGGCCTTACCACAGTAAAAGTCCCAAACGTCGCCTTCATAAGGCACACCCATAGCTGCCGCCTTAACGGTATCGATCACGCTGCCGCCGCCCACGGCCAAGAGAGCATCCACACCCTCAGAACGTGCAACGTCAATGCATTCACGCACAAATTCCACTGTGGGATTGGGCTGAACGCCACCCTTGGTCACGACCGTCAGCCCCGCAGCTTCACAAGAGGCGGTCACACGATCCAAAAGCCCGGAGCGCACGGCAGAACCCCCGCCGTAGACCACCAAAAGCTTTTTCGCGTCCGTTGCCCACTGCGCCATTTCGGCGCCGATTTGCGTTTCCGTTCCCTGACCGAAGATCAACTTGGTCGGGTTGTAGTAGGTGAAATTTTGCATGATCGTTTTATCTCAAAAAATCCAAATTGCCAATAGGTTATTGTCTCACGAAATGCATATCCTTTTGCCAAGCTATGCACTCGCGTTATCGTTAACGCTATCCGAATGTTGTTCCTCGCGACTTTCCCGACGAGCGACATCTTCTCCGCGTTTGACATTGATAAACGCCAAGACGATTAAGCCCAACACGAAGAAAAAACCGGTGAAAACAATTGCCAGGCGATGGTTGTTGGAAGTGATCCACGTCACCGCCCCGTAGGTCATGGGACCGACAATAGCGGAAAACCACAAGGCCATGTTCCAGAAGCCGTAAAACTGTGCCAAACGCTCCTTGGGGGCAAAGACGCCCACCATGGCGCGCCCTGCCGACTGGCTCGAGCCCATGGCAAGCCCTGCCAAATTGGCGCTGATCCAGAAAATCCACACTTCTTCGGCAAAAGCAGCCGTAGCCACCATCAAAATCCAGACGCAAAGCGTTAATGCCAAAGCCAACTTGTGTCCCAAACGGTCTTGGATATAGCCGAAGGCAAAGGCGCCGACAGCGGCAGTGATGTTGACTAAAAGCACCATCACAAGCGTTTCGGTCATTCCAAAGCCCATAACGGAAGAAGCGTAAATCGCCGCCAAGGCAATCACGGTCGCAATGCCGCACTGATACAAAAAGCCGCACACGACCAAATAACGGAAATCGCGATAAGGCTTTAACAGCGTCAAGGTTTGACGAAGCTCACCCCCGGCTTCTTTAAACGCCTGCACAAAAGGCATATGCGCGACTTGCGCAACCGAACGTTCTTTGAGCCAAATGAACACGGGGAAAGCCACGACGATAAAGACCGCGGCGGTAATCAGACAACTTGCGCCCACAAGCGTTGTCATCTCCACACCTTGATTTTGGCCGATGAGAACAGCCGCCAGACACAGCGCCAAAGTCACAAGCCCGCCGATATAGCCCAAAGACCAACCCCAACCGGAAATCTTGCCGATGGCTTCGGGTTTGGCGATTTCGGGCAAAAAGGCAGAATTTAAAGATTCGCCCACGTTGTAGCCGATCAAGCTCACCACGATCATCGACACCGACAAAACGTAGGTGCCCGGTCCCGAATAGGCCAACAATGCGGTTGCCGCCACACACACCAAGGTTGCCACCACAAGCCACTTCTTTTTGGTGGCAGTCAAGTCGGCAATGCGCCCCACCGCGGGCATCAGAACCATAGATAAGGCGTTGCCAAGCGCTACTGCACAACTCCACAAAAACGTCGCCCAGGGCGCGTCCGAACAAACCGTTGCTACAAAAAAGGCGTTAAAAACCGCCGTCATCACCACGGTGCTGTAACCGGAATTGGCGGCATCGAACAAGGCCCAAGAAAAGACTTCCTTGGGCGTGACGCCTGGCTTTAAGGTGGAAGTGTCAAATAAGGCCATGAGCTTTTCCTTAGCCCAATGCACTTTCAACCGGGGCACCGGTCAGAAGTTGCGCCCACAAGTTCACCAAGCGGCGTCCTGCTTCACTGGTCTCGATACTGTCTGCCCACGCCGGTACACTGTCGATCAAACCGTAGATGTCGACCAGGAAAATTTCGGCTGCCGCCGCAATGACGTCTTTGTCATAAACGGGCATCTTGCCTTTCTTTTCGACAATGGGGCCTTGGAGCATTTCGCGCAGGTATTCGGCCAAGCCTTCCGGATTCCAAGCTTCTTCGGAACGATAGTAAGGATTGCCGCCCGAAAAAGTGGTCGCAAACCAAGCCACGACCTTGTCGTCTGCAGCGTCCAAATCCTCTTGCGTCAATTCGCCGTTTCGCATTTGCGCGCGGCGACGCGCCGTATTGCGAAGGGCTTGCGCCAACAAGCCTTCGACGACGTCGATAGCCGCCAAGCTGGGCAGGCGTTCGGCTTTACTCGAAAAATCGCAACAGCCGCGAGACGGGCCGCAGGAAGAGCAACGCGACATCTTTTTTTCTCCTCGTTTTCTTTGTTTTAGGCTTGCGCGGCAGCCACGGGTGTTGCCGCCAGCGCCCAGCGATCGACCACTTTGCCAATGGAGGCTTTGATCGACTCTTGCGTCACGCCTTCCCGGTACGCAGCTTCGCGAATGGCGTTATAAACAGCACGATAAAAGACGGTGGTGCAACGCACCATCAAAATGCGCGGATTGTCCGGATTTTGGTCGGCCTCGGCTTTCCACAGATCGGCGTACATCTCCGGTTCGAGCGCTTGCAAAGCCTTGGCACACGGCAAACCGCTAAAGCCCGGTGCGGGTGCAAATTCCGGATTTTCGCCCATCAGGGCGCGCGCCAGATGTTTGGCCAAAGCATCGTCCATATCGCGTGCGCGATCGCTTTTCATTTTGCCCATCGAGACCGCAATCAAGCGATAGAGCACCTCTTGCGCGGCCAAATCAAAGAGCTCGTGCACGACACGAGCATCGGTCATAGATTGCGTTGTCATAGGAAATTATCGCGTTTTTTCGATGCTCACACTTTTTTTGAGCTCTTCGGGGAAAGGTTTTTGCATTAAAAGTTCCGTCCAATGAATCAGGAACTCATGCAACTCTTTGGCTTGCGCTTCGGCCTCGTCGGGATTGTTGTCGGGACGCAAAACCAACTGTTGCCCTTTTTGCATGAAAAGATTCAACGCAAATGTGACGATCGACTCGTCGGTGTCGAACTCTTCGCGCTCTTCTTCCGGCAACATCATCAGCTGAAAGGCAAATTCCTTTCTCAGCGTGCGGCCCAAAGCTGCGGCGTCCCAATCCTTATAGATTGCCACTTCGGGAGCATTTCCCGAAAAAACTTCGCACAGCGTATGCAAGTAGGCGTAGCACTTTTCAAAACACTTGTCGTAGGCCTTCTGCACATAGACGTTTTGTTGACTTTCGGACATGTCCGCCACTTCGGCCACGACCTTGTCCAAGCCTGCTGCCATCGTGTCGCACACGTTTTCAAGACCGTAGAACAAGAACCCGTAGACGTGTTCGGGATTACTCAAGTCGATACGTTGACTTGCGGGTAAAGATTTATTTTTTGTCATTGATTTATCACTCCGTATCTAGCGCCCAAGCAAGTATTTCTTTTTTCTCTTCTTCCGTCATCTTTTTATCGAGCAACAGTTCCGTCCACCGAATAACGTACTCTATCACCGAGTCATCACAGAGTTGAACCACGCCGCCTTGTTCGGTTTCAGAAATCACTTTGAAACCTTCGGTAAAGAACTTCGAAATAGCAAACAGAATTGCGCCGGAATCGGCTTGTGCCTCTTGTCTGGCCTTGTCCGGTAAAGCGAGGATATCGAAAGCAAACACTTTTCTCAAAGATTGAGCTAATGCTCCAACATCCCAACCGGCATAGTCGACAAAAGAAGTTCGCGCGCCGACGAAAACCGCAGCGGTTCGAAGAACGGTTTCTTTTAACACCAGCTTCCATTGCGCATCGACTTCCTCTTCGACTGTAGCAACAGTAGTCGGTGAAAGAATTTCGGCTTGATACAAACGCGAACGAATCGCGATTGATTTTTCCATCGCTTCGGTCAGTTCTTGATATAAGAGTTCCCAAATCGTGACGGTATCCGTCATTTTCATTTTTCGTCGCTTGGGCAAAGATTTGCGCTTAGCCATTGCTCACTTTTTTCTGAAACGTTCGTAGTACTCAAAGGATTAGGGCTTAGGCAAAACATTATTGCCGTTGGCCTTGACAATCGTCATAGCGGAAGACACCAGGGTACTCAAGTCGCCCAAGTTGGCGGGCACCACCAGCGTATTGCCTTCCTTGGCCATTTGCTTAAAGGCTTCGACATACTTTTCGGCCACCTGCAAATTGACGGCGTTCATGCCGCCCGGAGCGTTCGTCGCGTCGGCCACCATGCGAAGCGCTTCGGCGGTAGCCGTTGCAATGGCAATGGTAGCGGCCGCCTGCCCCTGGGCCTTGTTGATTTCGGCTTGTTTTTCGCCTTCGGACTGAGCAATGGCGGCTTCACGGGCACCGGTGGCCAAGTTGATTTGTTCGAGCTTCTTACCTTCGGAAGCTGCCACCACGGCGCGCTTTTCGCGCTCGGCGGTGATTTGCTGCTGCATGGCCTGCAAAATGACGGCGGGCGGCGTCAAATCCTTGATTTCATAGCGCAAGACTTTCACACCCCAATTGAGAGCCGCTTCATCGATGGCAGAAACCACACTCTTGTTGATCAAATCGCGTTCTTCGAAGGTCTTGTCCAATTCCATACGCCCCACAACGCTACGCAACGTCGTTTGTGCCAGTTGCGTGATGGCGATGATGTAGTTGCTCGTGCCGTAACTGGCGCGACGCGGATCGGTCACTTGGAAAAAGAGCACACCGTCCACTGTCAACTGCGTATTATCCTTGGTGATACACACTTGACTCGGAGTATCCAAGGGCACTTCCTTGAGGCTGTGTTTATAAGCCACGCGATCGATAAAAGGAATGATGACGTTTAACCCGGGATTTAAGACCGAATGGAATTTTCCCAAACGTTCCACCACCCAAGCGGTCTGCTGCGGCACGACTTTGACGCATTGCGAAACGAACACCACGGCCAAAGCCACCAAGACGACCGAGAAAATCAAAAAGTTGGTCACAATCATTTTTTGTTCCTAAAAGAAAACCTTTACTCTTCGCCGCAAACCGACTACGGCACATTTTTTACCACCAGGCGCGCACCTTCGACTTTGACGATTTCAAAAAGCCCCGGGACACAATTGGTACCTTCTGCTGCCACGGCCGTCCACTGTGCACCGCGATAAGTCACGAGCGCCGTCGCATCCGTATTCCAACCGTCGACCTTCACGCGCTGCCCCACGTCGGGGTTTTGCAGTTGATCGGCTTCCTTGGCCGATCTAGGTTCGCGCAAATAGCGCACAGCAACGCCCCCGACCAAAATCAAAACGGCAAATACCGACAATTGCCATGCCAGCGACAGATGAAACCACGCGACAAGAGCGGCACCCAAACAGGCTACGCCCATGACCAAAAAGTAAAACGTTCCGACAAAGATTTCGGCACCGGCCAAAACCAAACCGGCAACGAGCCACAAAACGGCAGCGGAAATTTCCATACCCTTAGCCCTCTCTTTGCGCCTTAATGCGCGGGTTGAGCGACAGCCTCTTCTTTTTCGGCTTGCGCGTGTTTCTTGTGTTGTTCATGATCGCCATGATCTTCGAATTCGCCGGCGGCCTCCGCCGGCATATAGATGCGACCGATCTTTCTGACCAAGCGAGAAGACACGCTGTCGGGATCGTTAAAGATCGCTGTGACTTCCTTGGGATCGAGTTCCTTTTTCAAGAAGTCGGCGTCTTCCGTCGTCTTGGCA
>ERZ1035006.1597-NODE-1597-length-14555-cov-5.689241_pt1 | contig 14555 bp, 17 predicted proteins | sample MGYA00520694_ERZ1035006 | MGnify/ENA primary metagenome ERZ1035006 (study PRJEB33766, sample SAMN09781746) | gut metagenome | biome: gut microbiome | host: Homo sapiens | place: Madagascar | study: EMG produced TPA metagenomics assembly of the PRJNA485056 data... | reverse complement strand
GAGCAGCGGACTGAAAATCCGCGTGTCGTTGGTTCGATTCCGACCGGAGGCACCAAAATGCGGGTGTAGCTCATCTGGTAGAGCGCCACCTTGCCAAGGTGGAGGTAGCGAGTTCGAGCCTCGTCACCCGCTCCAACGATAAGGAACGCCATCTGCGTTCCTTATCTTCATACGGTACCGTGGCCAAGTGGTAAGGCAAGAGTCTGCAAAACTCTCATTCCCCAGTTCAAATCTGGGCGGTACCTCCATTTGTGATGTTCACTTTTGATGCAGAACCCAAAAAGTTCTCGGAAAAGTGAACATTACTTTTTTATATGCACTTTTTAATGGAAAAATGTTTGAAGTTCACTGGTAAAATGTTAACACGAATTTTTAGTTTTCCATTGATGCAACTACCGTTTCAGAAGCGTTTGGAACCATTCGAGTCAGCTAAAGAAGCAATTTGAGCAGCGCCCTTTTTGATTTCGGGCAGAATTTCAAAAAGGGCACAGCTTTTTTATAGAGTTTTCAGAAAATTATCATATGTGAATCAGCCGGTTTTTTTGAGGCGCAAAAGTCTCGAGAATCCCGGCTTTTTTTATTTTCAAAAAGGGCGCTGGCTGTCAGCACCGATTCCAGGCCGTTCTCCTGTTTCGGGGAGGACGGCTTTATTTGTTTTCTATGAACAATATCCCGTGCCTGAAAAAGGGCGCCGGAGGAAATGGAGGTAAATAGTGAAGAATCCAAACCAAGCAAATTCTAAGCCAAATAGAACCAGACCGGAATACCGTTCCCACACGGGGCCTCCCGCGCAGACTGAAAAGCCCGTCTGTACAGCATCCCAACTGTGTGAGGGATGCCCCTTTCCCGGGCATGGTTTCCTGTGCCAAGGCAGAGATGGAGAATGTATGCGCACACGCCTGATGAAACTATCTGAGAAGGAGGAACCCAAATGAATATGCCATTTCCCACCCGGGGGCAGGTGGAATTCACCCGGAGCTCTTATCCACCCGGCACACGAATAGTTTTGAGTAGTATGAATGACCCCTTTTCCACGGTCGAGCCCGGAACGCGAGGAACCGTGCGGTATGTGGACGATGCCGGACAGGTCGGAGTTGCCTGGGACAATGGGCGCAGCTTGTCGCTGATTCCCGGCGTGGACAGCTTCCGAAAACTGACCCAGCAGGAAATTGCACAGGAACAGGGTATGACAATGGGGGAGATGAAGATGTGAGTATTCAGGATATTACGAAAGACCAGCTTCGTCGCATGGGAGATCAGGAGGGACTTGTCCTCCAAGGCTGCGGCGGCGATCCGCAGGAATGGCTGGATGGAATCAACCAGATTCTCACCGATGAAGGCATCCTCAAAAAGGGCACCAGATTCGAGGAAGCCTATACCTTTAAGCACGAAGGTCTTACCTGTCTGCTGTTTCCCTTCAAGGAGGGGATGTCAATTGAGATGGGAAGACTTGCCATATGGCGATTGCAAACCCATTCGCACTTTGGTGGCACCTGGCTGTCAGACTATGTCCCGAACCGGCTCGGGGGTTTTGTCCAGGAGCAAGAACAGGAACCAGTCAAACCGGACTGTCCTCTTATAGGCCAAAATGGGAACATCATGAATCTCGTTGGAATTGCTGGTCGAACCCTGCGGGAGCATGGCATGGAGCAGCAGGCTACGGAGATGTTCAACAGAATCACCCAGTGCCAGAGCTATGATTCCGCTCTGAGTATCATCGGTGATTATGTGAACATCACATCAGTTGAACAAACGGAAAATATGGATATGGAAATGCAGTGAGGCCATTATGGAATCCGAAATGGATAACCATAATGGCCTTTTTGCGTTCTATGGAAAGAGTCAGTCCCACATGTGCCTCAGCAGATAGGATTCCAGATCATAGTCATATTTGAACCGCACTCCGGTGATGGATTCACCGTTCAGAATGGCGGTGTATGCCTTCTGGTGGATTTCGTTCTGTTCCCGGTCACCGACAAAGAGGTTTCCGGCGATCATCAGGGCAAAAGCCGCATCCGGGTATTGTACTTCCAGATCGGGGATGCTTTCCGGGGATGCGTGGCGAAGGATGTTCATACCGGGGATGCTGTTAAAGATGGCATCCTCTTGATGTTGAAGGTCCTGCCGGGTGTGGCAGACGGGAATAGCTGTAGTGCTCATTTTGAATCTCTCCTTTTTCTGTACGCACTGGGTGAAATGATACCACGAAATAATTGGAAAAACCAGACTTGACTTTTTCAGAAACCTTGTTCCGCCAATGACCGAATCAATCTTACCATAGAATAAGTCCAATAAAACGGGACGAAATCAAAGAAAAATTTGTGATCCCCTGAAGGGAGGTGATGCATTTGAAAAACCGACGTGCTTTTAAGGATAGGCGCCGCTCCATTTTTGTAATGAAAATGGCCGGAATAAACCTGAATGGCCGATACAGCTGTCTGACCGCAGGCGCTGTACCGGCCGTTTCCATTATGAATGGAGGCGGATAACCTATTCGAACACCTTTTACCCGCATCGGCAACAAATCCAATCTGCTGCCGATCATTCTCTCCGTATTCCCTACGGAATACAACCGTTATATAGAAGTCTTTGGCGGCTCCGGCGCTGTGCTGCTGGGAAAGCCGAAGGATAAGTTCGAGGTCTACAATGACCTGGACGATGAACTGGTAAACCTGTTTCGCTGTGTGAGGGATCGGCCCGCGGAATTTCTGCTGGAGCTGGGACTGCTGCCCCTGAACTCCCGGACGGAGTTTGGGGAATGGCTCAAATTCCACACAGGCAGAAGGGATCCAGCCCTCTTTCTTCCCATGCAGGATGTGATCCTTGACAACCTGCTCCCCATGCAAGAGTGGGCAGAGCAGATGAAAAAAGCCCTGCATGACCGGGCGGACTACAGAGAAGTCCTTCAGGCGGCAGCCTTTTTCAAGCGTATGCGCAATGGTTATCCGTGTCCTTTACGGATTCTCTGGATGCCACGGAAGGTACCTGTACCTCGGAGGGGCTTACAGACGGCAAGCTCACCAGTGGAGCGGATGGGCTGGTCCGGTTTACGGGACTGAATCCCAAAAGCCTCTACCGGCTGACGGAAACCAAGGCCCCGGAGGGGTACCAGCTTCTGACAGAGCCTGTCCATGAGGGCAGTATCCAGGTGGGGAACGAATACTTTGTTCAGCTGACGGTGGTCAACGCTCCTGTGTTTGAACTGCCTATGACCGGGTCTATGAGCGGCAGATGGCAGTTCTGCTTCCAGCTGGCTGGTGGCTTTGCACTGCTGGGCCTGCTGATTTACATAGCGCTGAAAAAGCGGAGATAATTCATGAATCCACCCTACAATGCCAGGGACAGGCCCTGCGTCGCCGCACCGGACACAATGCTCCATTTCCCGCAAAGCGGACAATTCCGCCAGTGTCCGGGCAGCTCCTTTCCCCACGAGGGCCGTTCGCCCTCGTGGGGACCCCTAAAATGAAATTTCTATACGAAAGGATTTGTTTGTATGAAAAACATTACCAAAGCAATCGTCCTGTGTTTGGCACTTCTGCTGTGCCTGAGTTTCCCCATCAGTGCGTCCGCTGTGGAGCAGAACGTCACCACCATCGACACAGATGCCAAAGGCTCCCTGACCATCTACAAGGTGGACCTGACCAACGCCGAAAAGGATGGTGTCTGGGATTCCAGCTATGTGTCCACCGGTGTCTATGACCAGGATGTCTACGATGCTCTCATTGGTGCTACCCGAGCCGGGGATACCGACGATACTTCCAATCTGGGCAACGGGGAAACCAGCCACGGGTATGCTGTGAAAGGCGTGGAATTCACCTACCTCCGTGTCGCTGACATTGTTCAGTTTACGGAATCCGCTGCCGACCGTGTAGATTTCGACCATGTAGAAGTGCTGTACGGCATCGATAAGACCAAGGGGGCTGACCTGCTCTCCATCCTCGGCCTGGCGGCTGGCGCCAAGCGGTACGAAAACGCTGACAATTCTGACAAGCTGGACAGCGCCAATTACTATTATCAGTCGGATGTTCTTATCGCCGCACTGAATACCGCCCTGGAAACCAACGCGACTACCGTTAAGAACGCACTGGAATCCTATGTGGCTGCGGGCGGCGGCACGGCCATGCCCCTGACGGATGCCTACGGCAAAACGAGCGCTGCTGACCTGGATTTGGGCCTGTACCTGCTGGTGGAAACCAAGGTTCCCGAAATGGTCACCAGCACCTGCAATCCCTTCTTTATCAGCCTGCCCATGACTTCCGCCAACGGCACCAACGCCACGGACGGCGGTACCCGCTGGATTTACGATGTTACCATCTATCCCAAGAACCTGACTGGCATTCCCTCTCTGGAAAAGACCCTGCGGGAGAACAAGAGCGATACCGGCAAGAACCAGGGATCCACTTCCAGCATCACCGACGGTTATGCCCATACCGGTACTGCCTCTGACGGTGATATCGTTGACTACCAGATTATCAGCACCCTGCCCAGCATCACGTCCGAGTCCACCTACCTGACCTGCTATACCTTTATCGATACCCTGAGCAAGGGCATCACTTACAATAAGAATGATGTGGTTCTGGAGTTCTTCACGGACAGCGCCTGCACCGGCAAAATCGCCACATGGCGGGAGGGTGAAGGCAAATTCACTGTGACCTACTCCGCTACGGATGCCAAGGATTCTGTCATGACCATTGAAATGACCTCGGATGGCCTGAAGGAAATCAATACCTCCAAGGCTGTGTACACCGAGGCTGGCATGGTCAACTCGGGTTACTCCGACTGCACGGTCCGCATTACTTACGCTGCCACCGTGAAAAGCGATGCCTCCGTAGTATATGGCGACGATGGCAACCCCAATGAGGTGGTTCTGACCTGGAAGCGCAGCTCTCAGGACTACTACGATACCCTGGTGGACGATGCCCATATTTATGTGTACGGTCTGGAGCTGACTAAGCTGTTCTCTGACGGCAAGGGCGATTTCTCCAAGGTGGAGTTCCTTATGCGGAATAAGACCGATGGCTACTATGTGAAAGCCGTGCTGGACGAAGCCACCGGAATTTACTATGTGACGGATCATGTGGAGAAGAAAGCGGAGGCTACCCGCTTTGTTCCTGTGGAGACAGGAGATTCCAAGGGTAAGGTTATCGTCAAGGGTCTTGAGGACGATGAGTATGTCATTGAGGAAACCAAGACCGCGGACGGCTACACTCTCCTGAAAAACGCCATTTCTGTGGTGATCTCCCAGAAAGAATCTACTGCGGTCTGCGACATCTACGCTTCCGATGTCCTGGGACTGATCCAGAATGATCCCCGGTATGCCACCATTATCAATGACACTGGCGACCTCCACAATATGCCGCAGAAGCATTTGGAACACCATCTGCTGACCGCATCTGCCACGGTGGACGGCAACGCGGTGAACATGCTGGAGGATAATGGTTCTGCCAATGCGGAAGCGCCTCTGACCGTGGTCAACACCAGCGGCTTTGATCTGCCTGCCACCGGCGATCACGGTGTGTGGATGTACGGCCTGGCCGGAATCCTGCTTATGACTGCTTCCGCCGTCTGCATCGTTGTAACCACCCGTAAGAAATCCAAGTAAGCCGCTATCCGCCCCGGGGGGAAACCTCCGGGGCGATCCATAGGGAGGAAAGAACATGAAACGAAGGTATCTGCGAATTGTCATTGCCGGGGTCATTTTCCTGCTGGCGCTGCTGCTGACCTTGTATCCCGTCATCAGCAACCTCTACAATCAGGGGCATCAGTCCCAGATTCAGACAGCCTACCGGGAGGTGCTGGAACAGACAGATACTTCTGAGCTGGAGCGCATCCGGGAACAGGCAATCGCCTATAACAGGGCAATTACCCCGGGGACAGCGGAGGAAGCCTACTCCCAGGAAGCCATTCAAACAGCCTCTGAAAATTATGTTAACCAACTGGATTTGAGTGGTTCTGGGATCATGGGATATGTGGAGATTCCCACAATCGGTGTTGACCTGCCTATCTACCACGGAACAGGAAGTGATTCTCTGGACAGAGGAACCGGGCATCTGCTGGGTTCGTCCCTGCCGGTGGGTGGAGAGAGTACCCATACCATCATCACGGGCCACAGCGGCATGGCATCTCAGAAGATGTTCACGGATCTGGAGCAGCTCCAGGAGGGGGATGTGTTTTACCTTCATGTTCTGGATGAGATATTGGCATATCAAGTGGATGCCATCCATACGGTTCTTCCCCATGATACCACTTATCTGGGCATTGTTCTGGGTCAAGACCTCTGTACCTTGGTGACCTGTACCCCCACTGGGGTGAACACTCACCGCCTGCTGGTGAGGGGAACCCGGATTTCCTATGAACCATCCATAGAAGCGCAGAATGCAGAACCGGAACATGAGATGGTTACGTCTTCCCACTGGGAAGATCAATACTGGTTTGGTATCCGTCTGGGTGTGGTGGCTATGGTTAGCATTGTCCTGCTGGTTAATGTTGTGCTTTTCATCCGAAAAAAGCGGAGAAAGCCCGCACGAAGAAAAGGAGGCCGCTATGTCAGAAAGTAAGGGAAAGATATTCTTTGCGATTCTGGCTGCCCTGCTTCTGCTGTCCGGCTGTATCATCCTGCTCTACCCAAGCCTGAATGGATTATGGGTGGATTACACTATGCGCAGGGATGCCCAGGAGTTTCTGAGCTATGTGGAGGTCAAGCCATTTACACCGGGAGAGAGCATTCCAAGCGAAACCATTTCACAGGAGGGAGCGGAGGAGGCAGCTCCGCCAACAGAGCATACCCAGCTCTGGCTGGATATGAAAACCTACAATGAAGCCATCTTCCGGGAAGGGCAGGAGGGCCTATCCAATCCAACTGCCTATGAGGAATCCAGCTTCTGTTTGATGGATTACGGCCTGGAAAGCGAGGTGTTCGGTGTTCTCTTCATTCCCAGACTATCCCTTGAGATGCCCATTTATCTGGGTGCTTCCAAACAGAATATGGCGAATGGTGCCGCTGTTATGGGACAGACCAGCCTTCCCATTGGCGGCAGCAATACCAACTGTGTACTTGCGGGACACCGGGGTTGGAACGGCGCGGCGTATTTTCTGTACATTAACCAACTGGAACCGGGGGATATCGTAACTGTCACCAATCTCTGGGAAACCCTGATCTATGAGGTGGTGGAAACCGAGATTATCTCCCCAAACGATGTGGATGCCATCCACATTCAACCAAACCGTGAATTATTAACCCTGCTCACCTGCCACCCGCCTGCCTCCGGAGGGAAGCAGCGGTATCTGGTGGTTTGTGAAAGAACCTATCTGTAAATTTATGACATAAGGGTCTTCGCGTCTGTTCGTTACCGAGCAGAAACCTTAAATACTGGTTTATGATCGTAACGAATTGGGATGAAGCGCCCTGCGCTTCGAAATGGAGGTTTCATGAAGAAGAAAAGAATTGTAAGAATGTTCACCATGGCCAGCGTCATGATGCTGCTGGTCGCGTTCCTGGCGGTGCCCGCCTATGCCACCGGCGGCAATGTTTCCGGGGCCATCGAGGGTACCTGGACTGCAGCCCAGGGCCAGATCAAGGACATTGTCAACAACGTGGTGTTCCCGGTGATTGACATGATCCTGGCTGTGCTTCTGTTCGTCAAGATCGCAACGGCCTATATGGACTACCGTAAGCATGGACAATTTGAATTCACCGCGCCGGCAATCCTGTTTGCCTGCCTGCTGTTCTCCCTGACCGCCCCCAGCTACATCTGGAATATCCTGTAAGGATGGCCGTGTATCTCGTTTCGGGAAAGGGGGTGGTGAATCATCTTTGATTGGTTAGGCGATATCCTTGCGGGTCTGGGAGAAGCTCTGGGCGGCGCTTTCGAGAACATTGGCGAGGATATCGTAAACTCCGTCTGGAACGCCCTGGTGCAGTGGCTGTATGAAGCCTTTTATACCGCCATTGGAGACCTGTTCGCGGACATCAACAATCTGGGCGTGGAGATCTTCGACCTGAGCTGGGTACAGGCGGTGGTCAATCTGTTCACCATGCTGGGCTGGTCGCTGTTCGTGGTAGGCGTGGTGGTGGCCGTCTTTGAGGTGGCCATTGAGAGCCAGAGCGGCCGTGTCAGTATCAAAGGCACCGCTCTGAATGTGCTGAAAGGCTTCTTCGCGGCCAGCCTGGTAGGGGTTCTTCCGGTGCAGCTGTACAAAACCTGCTGTCATTTACAGGGAATCTTCACCGCTGACCTGGCAGGGATTTTCGCGGGGGAACAAAGCAGCACCATAGGAGCTTTTGCCGGGCAGATTCTGAGTATAGCTTTTGATCCCAACGCTGCGGTGCAGGTCGGTCTGAAGCTCATCTTCTTCCTGCTGGCCTTTGCCTACTGCGTGATCAAGGTGTTCTTTGCCAACATCAAGCGGGGCGGTATTCTGTTGATTCAGATCTCTGTGGGCTCGCTGTACCTGTTCAGCGTACCGAGAGGGTATACGGACGGGTTCTACCAGTGGTGCAAGCAGGTGGCTGCCATCTGCCTGACGGCCTTTATGCAGACCACACTGCTGTTTCTTGGGATGATGACCTTCCAGAACAATATGCTTCTGGGTCTGGGCATCATGCTGGCTGCGGGAGAGGTGCCCCGGATTGCCCAGCAGTTCGGCCTGGACAGCTCCGTTCGGGTGAATATGAGCAGCGTGATCTACTCCACCAACTCGGCGGTGAATCTGACCCGGAATCTCATGAAAGCAAAGCCAGCGTAAGGGAGGCGATAAAGTGAAAACCTATCTTTATCCGCAGAACCTCAAGGCCAGGGCGAATCTCTGGCTTTGGAGCCTGCGGGATTTTGTGATTTTGTGTGCCGCTGTGCTGGTCAGCGCCGTGATTTTCCTGAACTCAGGCTTTGCGCTGCCAGCTGCCCTGGCGCTGTGCTTCGGCTTTCTGACCATCCGCAAGGATGACATTACAGTGGTGGACTTCCTGGGCTATGCCGCCCGGTTCTTCCTTACAAGCCAGCAATACTACGAATGGAGGGAGCCATGAAAAAGGAAAACAAGAAAAAGAAACAGAAGAAGGGAAGCCGGGGCAAAAAGAACTCGGTTCAGGAGCTGCTGGGCATTCAGCACTTTACCAAGTATGGTCTCATGACTGAGCACGGGGAGCTGGTGTTCTTTCAGATCGCGCCCACCAATATTTCGGTGCTGTCCTACGACAATATCGAGCGGAAAATCAGCCATCTGCAGGGGCTGATCTCCATGCATCCGGATTTGGAAATCGTGTGCACGGACTCCTGCGAGTGCTTTGACGGCAACCGGGAATACCTGCGCCGCAGGGCGTTGGAAGAATCCAATTCTCAGGTTCGGTCTATCTTGGAGCAGGATCGGGAGATGCTTTCTCAGATGCAGTCCGAGATGTCCAATGCCCGGCAGTTTTATCTCGTAATGCGCTTCCGGAATCTGAAGCCGGAAATGGTGTTCACCGCCATCAACGAGGCTCGGAAGCGGATGGCGGAAAAGGGCTTTGAAGCTCACCGTCTGTCCAAGGCGGAGCTGAAGCGGTTCCTTGCCATCTATCTGGAAGCATCTATGGACGGGGATAAGCTGCCGGATGTAGACGGCGGACAGTACGGGAAGGGGGTGACAAAGAATGGGTAAGCTGTTCGGAAAAAAGAAAAAGAGTGCGGAGGAGCAGGCCAGGGTAGAAACCAAGAGCTTCTTCGACTGCATTGCTCCCGCGACCATCAAGTTCTTTGCCAATTATTATATTGTGGGGGATACCTACCGCTGTGTCTGGGTAATCCGGGAATATCCCCCCAGCACGGAGGAGCAGGCGATTCTCTCCCATCTGGCAGATCATTCCGGGGTAACTCTCAGAATGTACAACCGGCTGGTGGAAGCCTACGAGCAGCGGCAGATTGCCAATAATGCCACCCGAAAAAACCGCCTGAAGCTGGGGGATACGGACATCAACGAATCCATCCAGGCGGAGCAGAATCTGCTGGACGTTCAGCAGCTCCTCGTGACCTTGAGCCGGGAAAAGCAGCCGTTGATCCACTGCGCTGTGTTTCTGGAGCTGAAGGCCAAGAGCATGAGTGCGTTGGAAAGCCTGCAATCCGATATCAGTATGGAGTTGACCCGCTCCAAGATCACGGCGGACCGGCTGACCCTGCGGCAGAAGGAGGGCTTTCTCTCTGCCATGCCCTTTGGGTTTAACCGCTTCGGCAGCCAGTTTGAGCGGGTACTTCCTGCCAGCGCGGTGGGAAATATGTTCCCATTTAATTTCTCCGGTAAGACAGATCCCAAGGGCTTCTATATCGGTCGGGATAAATACGGAACCAACATTTTGGTAGACCTGGACCGCCGTGGGGATGACAAAACCAACAGCAACGTCCTGATCCTGGGCAACTCCGGCCAGGGGAAAAGCTATCTCATGAAGCTCCTGCTGACCAACCTCCGGGAATCCGGAAAGCGGGTTCTGGTCATGGACGCGGAGGGAGAGTATGGGGACCTGGCGGTCAATAACGGCGGCTGTTGCTTGGACTTCCTGGACGGGCAGTACATGATCAATATTCTGGAACCAAAGGTCTGGGCCAGTGAACCGGTGGAAGATCCGGATGCCCCGGAGGCGTTCCGCAGAAGCGGCAGAATCAGCCAACATATCGCGTTTCTCAAAGACTGGTTTCGCAGCTATAAGGACTTTACCGACGCGGAGGTAGACACCATTGAGATCATGCTGTCCCAGTTGTATCAGAACTTTGGACTGACGGAGAAAACGGACTTCTCCAAATTACAGCCGGAGGATTACCCCATCCTGTCCGACCTTTATGAGCTGTGTATTCAAGAATACCACTGTTACGATGCCAAGCGGAAACCCCTTTATACTGAGGAGACCCTGCGCAACATCTGCCTGGGGTTAAACTCCATTTGTGTTGGCTCTGAAAGCCGGTTCTTCAACGGTCACACCAATATCCAGGACAATATGTTCCTGGTGTTCGGTGTTAAGGGAATTATGGATCTGAACAAGAAGCTCCGCTGCGCCATTGAGTTCAACATCCTCTCCTACATGACCCACCAGCTTCTGAGCGTGGGTAATTGTGTGGCCGCGCTGGACGAGCTGTACTTGTTCCTGGACAGCCCGGTGACCATTGAGTACATCCGCAACAATATGAAGCGGGTACGCAAGAAGGATTCCTCTATGGTGCTGGCCTCCCAGAACATTGAGGATTTCCTGATCCCCAACATCCGGGAAATGACCAAGCCCCTGTTCTCCATTCCCACCCATCAGTTCCTGTTTAATCCAGGGCAGATCAACCCCAAGGACTATATGGATGCCCTGCAGGTGGAGCAGGCGGAGTATGACCTGATCCACAGCTGTGAGCGTGGTCATAATCTGTATCGCTGCGGCAATGAGCGGTATCTGCTGCAGGTGATCGCCCCAGAGCATAAGGCAGCGCTGTTTGGAAACGCGGGAGGGCGATAAATGGGGATCACGGTAGGAGCCGCGCTGAAAAAGGTTGCCGCAGCGATTCTCACGGAGCCAAAGGTGTTGAAGAACATTCTGTTCGCGATTCTGGTTGTCCTGGTTGCCTTGCTCCTGCCCATGGTCATGGTAGTGTGCCTGTTCAGCGGGAGGTTTCGGGTGGACACGGCAGAATTGCAGCGGCATGTGGAAGCCAATCTGACGGCGGCGGATGTTCAGCTTCTGCGGAGTGTGGAAGATACCATGGCGGAAATTGAATTTGCCATGATTGACGCGGAACTGAGCAGTGAAGTGGGAGCGGCTCAAGCACTGTACATCATGGCGCTGTATGATTATTCCAGCCAGCCGGGATTTATTTCCCGGCTGGTTTCCTGTTTCGCGGCAGAACAGACGGACGACCAGCTTATTGCCAATGTCAATGCAGCCTTTGGCACAGACATCGCCGTTCAGGACTTTACCAACGTCATGCGCAATGTCCGTTCCCGGAGAATTGATACGACGCTGTATGTGGACTGCGGCAGTAAGAACAACCTGGATCTGGTGCAGTGGGCCGTCTCTGCCTACCAATCCCGCTGGGGCTATGTCATGGGTACCTTTGGGCAGGTGCTGACCGTTGACCTGCTGGAAGCGAAGCTCCAACAGCTTCCGGACGCCATTGGCCCTTATGAGGATTTCATCCGGGCAAATTATTTGGGCGTCCGTACTGCCGACTGTATTGGGCTGATTAAGGGCTACAGCTGGCATGACCCGGAAACCGGGAATATCAACTACGGCAGCAACGGGATGCCTGACGTGGGTGCCGACCAGATCTATGCCCAGGCTACAGAAAAGGGCAGCATGTCTACCATGCCGGAGATTCCCGGCATCCTGGTTCACGCCCCGGGTCATATTGGCATCTACATTGGAAATGGTTATGCCATAGAGGCTATGGGTACCCGGTACGGTGTGGTCAAGACAGCAATAGCCAACCGGAACTGGACGGGCTGGTGCAAGAATCCGTACATCAACTACATCGAGGAAACGGAGGAGGTGGAGGGGGTATGAAAATCAATGCGGTATTTCAGGGAAAGCAGCTGTCCATGGAGGAAGCGCCCTGCGAGGTACGTAAGATTATTACGCTGCCGGATAAGGAATTTGTGTTCTTCAAAAAGCACCTCATGTATGATTATGATTTCCTCCGAAAGAACAAAGACCAGATGGGCTTTCACAACGGCATCCGGCAGTGTGTTCTGGTCATGGGAGAGTCCTCCGAGGATGGTGTGCTGGTGGACAGCAGCGGTTATGACTATGCCAGGTATACCGCGCCTTTTCTGGGCGCCAGAAGCTACATGACCCTGCGGGAGCAGAACTTGCAGGCAAACGGGGAACCTAAAACCCTGACAGCGGATGACCTTGTGATCCTCCATGCCAAGCACACCCTGTGGGTCTATGGGGTGGGCGGAGAGCAGGCGGATTTTTCCCATTGCCGAATTGCGGGGCTGAACCTTGGGGATATGCAGTTCAATGGCGCAATCTTCCGGGACGCGGTTCTGGAGGATGTGGATTTCGGCAATGCCGGGGTCTGCGGCGCAGAGTTCACCGGGGCGCGGCTTGTCCATTGCAGGATGGATGGTATTGCGGCAGAGGAGTGTGATTTTCGGGATGCGGTATTTGAAAACTGCACTCTCGCTCAATCCCATCTTGCCCACAGCAACCTGACCAGGGCAACGATGAAGGACTGTATTCTCTGCGGCACGGATTTGAGAAACTGCTGTGTGGAAAACCTCAGTCTGGAAGATACCGAGCTGGAGGATGCGTATACTCAGGGAATCGAGGAAAAGGAACAGGACTGGGAGCAGAGCTGCGGCACCTGCATGACAATGGGATAATTTATTGCTTGTGCTTCGGTTCCTGGATGCTTCTTTGTTGGTTCTTGTGAATAGCTATTTCCCATTCCATGCGGTATGCTTGGCTTGTAAATCAGGAAAGGAGTAGTACCCATGGAAGCAACCCGTAACCTCTGTGCCCAGATTCCAATCTCCCTCCACGACAGAGTAAGGGAAGAAAGGGAGTCATTGGGACAGTCTCTAAGCGAGTACGTCACCCAAATTCTCAGAGAACATTTTGAAGGAGGAAAACCTACTATGGCAGCAACCAAAACCCTTGCATTCCAGATCCCGGAAGAGTTGGATCTGCGGATCAAGAACTATCTGGCAGCGGAAAAGGAGCGCACCGGAAAGAAGGTCAGCCAGCGGGAGTTCATCGTTGGGCTTATCGAGCAGGCGTTGGACGCCTATGAAGCAGCGGATAAGGATGCGCAGTAAAATATCCATACGGGCCGCCGGGGATATCCTCGGCGGCTAAACTTTTAGGAGGTCACAATATGAAAAAGTGCATTATGGTCGGTTATGAGGAAGAAAAGCTGTTTGCATTGCAGAAGTATGCGGAGCAGAAGGGTGTTTCCGTTGAGGAGGAGCTTGCCCAGGCGGCGGAGGCGATGTATCAGAAAATTGTCCCCGCCAACGTCCGTTCTTTCCTGGACATGAAGTTGGAGAGCCAGAAGCCCAAGAAAAAGGAACGGGGTGCTTCTGCCTCTGCTGTCGGGGACTGAGCTTGGAGGAACGAATCACACGGGGAAAGGCAATCCGGCTGAAGTGTTTGGATTGTTGCTGCGGGAGCGCATTGGAGGTTCGCCTGTGCGAGTGCCGGAAATGTCCGCTCTGGCGGTTCCGCATGGGGCGGGAATCCACAGAGGATGTGCGGGATTTTGAACCAAAGGGTGCGGGTGAAGTCCCTGCCCATCCCGGAGGAGATACACCGTGAAAACACACGCATGCGAAGAAAAATCCGGCTGTCTCAGCCTCTTCCGCTCTGAGGTCAGGTGGTGATGGTGTTTGCGGGATCAGAACTTCGGCATCGAGATCGAAATGACGGGCATTACCCGGGGTGCGGCAGCCAAAATCATAGCGGAACACTTTGGCACCTCTGCTGTTCATGTAGGCGGCACTTACGACACCTATACAGTGGAGGACGATACCGGCCGCAAGTGGAAAGTGGTCAGCGACGCCAGCATTCAGTGCCAGTCCCGGGGAGAGCGAACCGCCAGCCGCCTGTA
>ERZ1035006.1593-NODE-1593-length-14590-cov-3.758032_pt1 | contig 14590 bp, 9 predicted proteins | sample MGYA00520694_ERZ1035006 | MGnify/ENA primary metagenome ERZ1035006 (study PRJEB33766, sample SAMN09781746) | gut metagenome | biome: gut microbiome | host: Homo sapiens | place: Madagascar | study: EMG produced TPA metagenomics assembly of the PRJNA485056 data... | reverse complement strand
ACCAGTACGTCGGTGTAGATAATTTTCATTTAGTGGTCTCCTTGATCCTTTTTTGGATCCGCTCAACACCTTTGACGGCGACAACGAATTGCCGTGTGTCCGCCATAGTGTCTGCAGCAGGGTCAATAATTTCCTTCCTCGTCCGTAGACCGAGCAGGCAAACGCCCGTCTCCGTCTGCGGATTCCGCTTAGCATTATCCCTCAGGAGATAATACCTAGTGGCTTTCTTTGACGAATCTCCCTGATATAAACCAAACAATGTGCATTTTGTTTACAAAATGTGGTCCCATTCTTCGGTTTTAAGGTGTCGAATCGACATTCGAGATTCGCCGGCGGTTACCCGCTGAATGTCAAAACGCTGTTCTTCTATGCAGAAAATATAAGATATTTCTCCAAGGGAAAAACCCGAAACGAAATACCCCTAATTTCGGCATAAGAACCGTTGCCGCTAGTCTATGGGCTATACTCCTTCTGTACTATACGGAAAAACCCTTAATGATTTGATCTAACCCATAGTTTTACCCCTTCTTAACACTATTTCCCGATGAATTTTCATTCATACGCATGAGACATTGTTTCTCAAATCATACAGCCATCTTCTTTTTATACCTATATAGTGGTATGTATTCCTTGTTCTACACTGTTACAACTCGCTTCATTGAGAACATCTATTGGCAATTCTTTTTTGATAGAATAAAAAAGTTAATATTTGCATTGCGTTCATCCGTCCATGCCCGTCGCCAACACCACAAGTCCCTACTCCGGCGCTCTGAGAAAAAAAGGGGAAAAACTTCCCCCTTTAAAGGATCGTCTTGCCCGTTTGGGGCTGGTCAACGATTGGGATTACGTCCTGCATTTGCCGCTTCGCTACGAAGATCGAACACAGGTCACCCCGATTTCGGCTTTGGTGCCGGAAAGTTATGCCCAGATTCAGGGCACGGTGACGCACACCGAGACCAAATTCGGCAAATTTCATCAGTTAATCGTTCATGTCGAAGACGACACCGCTACGATCGAATTACGGTTTCTGCACTTTTATCCTTCTCAAAAGAAGATGATGGCCGAGGGCAACCTGATTCGCGCCTACGGTCAGGTCAAGCGCAATCCCGTCAACGGTTTTTATCAGATGGTGCACCCCAAGGTACAAGCCGGAGAAAATGCCGTTTCCGACCTTCCCTCTTCTTTGACGCCGGTTTACCCTGCCGGCGAAGGCATTCAACAAAGGTGGCTCACCGCTCGCATCGATCGAGCGCTTTTAGACGTAGACATCACCGACTTGGTTCCTCCGACCTTTTTGAAAGCGCGAGACTTGCCGCCGTTGGCTCAGGCCATTCGCGATTTACACCATCCGCCTAAGGGCGCAGATACCAAAAGTTATATGGAGCGCACGTGCCCGGCTTGGGAGCGTTTAAAACTTGACGAACTTTTGGCTCAGCAAGTCACCCTGATCGGTGCGCGCAACAACCGCAAAAAGAATGCCGCATACGCTTTAACGGGCAAAGCCGACGGGTTTTACGACAGTTTTATTACCGCACTGCCCTTTAGTCTCACAGGCGCACAAATCAGAGCGTTAAACGAAGTCAAGGCCGACCTACGTCAAACCAACCCCATGCACCGACTAGTCCAAGGCGACGTGGGTTGCGGCAAAACGATTGTGGCGGCATTATCCGCCTTGGTAGCAATCGACTCAGGGTTTCAAGCCGCATTGATGGCACCCACCGAAATTTTGGCTGAGCAACACTATGAAAAGCTCACGCACTGGTTGGAGCCTTTGGGCGTGCGCATGCTTTGGCTCTCGGGTAGCCTTAAAGCCAAAGAAAAAGCAGCTGCTCAGGAAAAAATTGCAATGGGCGACGTCGACCTTGTTGTCGGCACGCACGCCCTCATTCAAGAAGCCGTCAACTTTGCCAAGTTGGGCTTAGCCATCGTCGACGAACAACACCGTTTTGGTGTAGCGCAACGCTTAAAACTCAGAACACATGCAGTCAACGACTGCACGCCGCATCTTTTGATGCTCTCGGCCACACCTATTCCCAGAACGCTCGCCATGAGTTACTTGGCCGATATCGATATTTCGGTGATTGACGAGTTGCCTGCAGGCAGAAGCCCGATTGCCACCAAACTCATCTCGCATTCTCGCATCGACGAAGTGATCCACTCGATCGGCATTGCCGTCCAACAAGATCAACGCCAATGCTATTGGGTCTGTCCGCTAATTGAAGAAAGTGAAAAGGCTGAACTCACAGCCGCCAAGATTCGTGCCCAGACCTTGATTGAAGAATTGCCCGATTGCCGTATCGGCTTGGTGCATGGCGCCATGACGCCGGAAGAAAAGCAAAGCGTGATGCAATGCTTTAGCCAAGGCGAGTTGGACGTGTTGGTTGCCACTACCGTGATCGAAGTCGGCGTGGACGTGCCCAACGCTTCCGTGATGGTGATCGAACACGCCGAGCGCTTTGGGCTTTCGCAATTGCATCAGTTGCGCGGACGCGTAGGGCGAGGCTCGGTACAAAGCCTGTGTTTGCTTCTTTTTGATCCGGATTTGAGCGACACGGGCAAAGCGCGCCTGAAAACGATTAAAAACTCCAACGACGGCTTTGAAATTGCCCGCGAAGACTTAAAGCTACGCGGGCCCGGCGAATTTATGGGCGCGCGCCAGTCGGGCGTACCAGCACTGCGATTTGCCGACATCGAAACCGATGCCCTTTTGATTGAAGAAGCCAAAGCGTATGCGGCGCAGTGGTTGGACAAGGACCCCGAAACCGCTGCCAAGCATGCGCAGCGTTGGTTTTCTTCCCAGGCTTCTTTTATGGATGCTTAACTTTTAATAGAAACGTTTTTTTGTTGTTCTTTTGTGAACCCTTTATAGGACTCAATCCAAATGACACTAACCGAACTCAAATATGCTTTGGCCGTAGCGCAGGAACACCACTTCGGGCGTGCTGCCGAAGCCTGCCGAGTGTCTCAACCTTCTTTGTCGGTTGCCATTAAAAAGCTCGAAGAAGAGCTCGAAGTCAAAATTTTCGAGCGTCGCAATTCCGACATCACCCTGACACCCATCGGCACCGTCATTATCGAACAGGCCCAGCGCGTGCTCGAACACGCCGATCGTTTGCGCGAATGTGCTGCGCAGGGGCGCGACCCGTTATCCGGCCCCTTGAGCGTAGGCGTCATCTACACTATTGCGCCTTATTTGGTGCCAAGCCTGGTGGCTGAGATGAAGTCGACGGCTTCCACCATGCCCTTGATTTTGTCGGAAAACTTTACGGTGAACCTCTTGGAGCAGCTTAAAAACGGTCAGATCGACTGCGCGATTTTGGCACTACCTATTGCGCAACCCGGTTTGATGATGCAGCCGCTTTATGACGAAGAGTTCGTGGCTGCCGTGCCCGCAACGCACCCGATTGCCGAGCGCTCCACCATTACGCGCGAAGACCTCAAGAAAGAACCCATGCTTCTGTTGGGCTCGGGCCACTGCTTCCGCGATCAGGTTTTGGATTTTTGCTCCGACATGATTCGCAGCGAATCGCGCGCCGGCAAAAAACCCGTGGAAGGCACGTCTTTGCAGACTATTGCTTATATGGTTTCGCAAGGTTTGGGGATGACGATTCTGCCCAAGTCGGCCGTTCCCTCCTACGCCGAAGATGCCAACGTCAAGATGCTTGACTTTGAAAAACCCGCTGTCCCGAAGCGTCGCGTGGTCTTGGTCTGGCGCAAGAGCTTCCCGAGAACGGCTGCCATTGAAATGATCACCAAGGCCGTATCTCGTTTGAGTCTTTACGGCTGCAAGGGTTTGACAAGCTTGCCGCCGGTGTCCGCGTAACCGGCCATATCTGAGTTTTCGTTTTAGGGTGCCCCTCATTATGAGGCGGGCGCCCGATTTTTTCTTCACACGCAAAAATGCCGCAGACTATAGAGCCTACGGCATTTTCGTCAGTGCGTTTCTCTTGTGAGAAATGCGCGATTAGAAGCGGAAGTCGCGCTCGCCCTCTTCAATGCGCTTCAAACGCTTGATCGAAGCAATGCGCACCTTTTCGTGCGTGATCTTCGGAATTTCGTTTTCAAGAACGCGCAAGCCCGATTCTTTCGTTGCGGGCGAAGCGTAATCGCACAGATATTCCTTAATCGTCATCACGGCATTGGCCTGGCAGTACATGGCGATTTCGCCTGTCTTGGCGTATTCCATGAAACGGTCCCCCGTGCGCCCTGCACGATAGCAGGCCGTGCAGAAGCTCGGCAAGTAGTGGTTGTCCAAAAGCCACTTCACCACTTCGTCGAGCGTTCGACGATCGCTTGTATCGAACTGTGCGGTGTTTTCTACGTCGCGAATATCCTTGATCGTATAGCCGCCGACCGACGTACGCGAGCCGCCTGAAATCTGGCTGATACCCAAATGCAAAGCCTTGGTACGAATCGCTTCGCTTTCGCGGGTAGACATGATCATGCCGGTATAGGGCACAGCCAAACGGATCAAAGCCACGATCTTTAAGAACACGTCATCGGGTACGGCGTTACTAAAAGTCGTCGGATCAATGTCGTCGGCCGGGCAAATGCGCGGCACCGAGATCGTGTGCGGACCCACGCCGTGCACGGCTTCCAAGTGTTCGGCGTGCATCAAAAGACCCATCAGGTCGTAGCGGTAAAGATTTAAGCCAAAGAGCACGCCCAAACCCACGTCGTCGATACCGCCCTGCATGGCGCGGTCGTGAGCTTCCGTGTGGTAAGCGTAGTCGGACTTGGGTCCCTTCGGATGCAATTCTTCGTAGGTCTTCTTGTGATAGGTTTCCTGAAAGAGCTGATAGGTGCCGATTTCGGCTTCGTGAAGCTTACGATAGTTTTCAACGGTCGTTGCAGCGATGTTCACATTCAAGCGACGAATAGCGCCGTTTTTGTGCTTGATCGAATAGATGGTCTTGATCGATTCAAGGATGTATTCGATCGGGTTGTGCTTGGGATGTTCGCCGGCTTCCAACAAGAGTCGCTTGTGACCCAAGTCTTGCAACGCAATCACTTCACGGCGGATTTCTTCCTGCGTGAGCTTCTTACGGATAATGTTCTTGTTCTTGGCGTGGTACGGACAGTACGTGCAGGTGTTGATGCAGTGGTTCGACAGATATAGCGGCGCAAACAACACGATACGCTGGCCATAGATATGTTCCTTGACTTTAATGGCAGCGTCAAAAATCTTTTGGTTCACATCGGGCAGATCGCAAGCCAAGAGCACGGCAGCTTCGCGATGCGTCATACCCTTGTAGGTCATGGCCTTATTGAGAATCGCGTCGATCAATTCGCGATTGTTTTTGTTTTCTTCACCGTAAGCGAGGCTGGCTTCAATTTCTTCGTGATTGATAAATTCCTCGGCTTTTAACGAGCGCGGATCGTACATGAATCTTTCTCCTGAGATTGACGAATACTTCTATCCAAAGGGACGGACCTCGGGGTTCGAGTGTCAAGAAAAACCGGCCGGATTAGTTGTTAACCCGACCGGTCCTCACCCTTCAGAAACAGCGCTGACTCGATTGACGGCGACCGTCTCTTGTCGCTTTTTATTCAATCTACCGTCAGATGTCTTGAGCGTTATTTTGAAGGATTTGTTATATTACGTAAAGTGCAAATATTGATGCAACGGTTGCAAAAAATGGAACTCAAATCGAAATCGGTCCGACTCTTTTGCTCGGTCGTGGAAACGGGCAGTCTTTTGGCTGCTGCCAACAAAAATGCGCTTTCGGCTTCTGCCGCCAGTCGCGTGATCTCTCAATTGGAAGATCGTCTGGAAACAAAGCTCTTTGATCGCTCGGGCAAAGCCCTGACGCTCACTAAAGAAGGCATGGACTTTTATCGCGTGGCGATGGAATCCATGCGTGCGTGGCAACGCTTGGAAGAGTACGGCACACAAAAGCGCCTGGCCAAAAAGCAATTGCGCATTGCAGTGTTGGCACGCCACTGCTCCGATGTGATTCTGCCTGCCGTGGTGAAGATTCTTAAACGCCATGAAAAGACCATGCAAGTGACAATGGACGTGCATGCCAGTCGCGATATCTACTATTCCAAATACTCGCATCCCTTTGATGTGGGATTCGGCACCTTATTGAGTACCCACGACGATTTGCAAAAAGTCGCCATTGCGCATCTTCCTTTTAGGCTCGTAGTGAGTGAACTCAATCCATTGTCTAAAAAGAAGTGTGTGACGCTTTCCGACTACGCCGACGAGCCCTTTGTGATTCTCTCGCAAGACACGTTGGAGCAGGAGTATTCCGAGCGCTTGCATCCCAATCCGTCAGCTATCAATGTGAGTGCCGAAGTGTCGTCCACTCAGGTTGCTTTGCGATTTGTGAAGCGTAATATTGGAGTACATTTAACTGACAGCTTGGCGGCCATTTCCGTGAGTTCGGATTGTCGTGCGTTGGAAATTGCAGAAAGTCTGACGATTCCTTTCTATGTATTCTGGCCTAAGACGTCGGAAGAACTTCAGATTGAGGTGAAGGAATGTATTGCTGAAATCGCTGCCAGCATTAAAGCTGTGGGGATTGAACTCACTCAGGAAGGTGAAGCGTTTTTGGAAGAAATGGACAGGCGGCGCATGATTCGGTTGCCGGTAGCGAAGTGATCAGTTGTTTGCTCTGTACCTTGTCAAAGCCCCGTAGTCTGTGCGAACGCGGGGCTTTGATTTGAACAAGACAAAAACTCCTACCTACTTTTCAGAAAACTATCGATGTACCTGCCCTATATTCTTTGTTATCTATCGTCGAAATAAAAGAAGCAGAAAACAAAGAACTCCCGAAAACCGTCTACCGATTCGGTATAGGTTTTGTCGGGAGTTTTGTCAGTTAGGCACTTTTGTGAAAGCCCCTAGGCGAAGTTCAGATTAGAACTTGTGCACGAGACCGAACATAGCCTGGAAGATTTCGTACTTACCAGTTTCATCAGTGGCTTCGTATTTGTACTTCGTATAACCAGCACCAACGTACACGTTGGTACGCTTGCTAAACGGATATTCGTAACCAGCCATAATGTTGTAACCTTCTACGTCAGAACCATCATCCTCAGCATAAAGGATGTCATTAACTTCGCCATCCATGTAGCCGGCACTGACCTTAAATAACCCACCGGCCAACGGAACATCAGCGCCGATATTCACACCGAAGCCGTCCAAAGAAGAATAGCTGTGGGCGAAGATACTACTGGTATCGTCATCATCATCCGACATAATACCGCCAATGTCAACGGCATTCTTAAAGTACTGCACGGCACCGTAGACCTTTGCAACTTCAAAGTCGTATGCACCACCAATATTAAACGTCCAAGCATCATCTGGATCACCAAATCCATTCATTTGGACATTTTCTTCACCATCGAATTTGCCCTCACCAACAGAACGCTTATTGAGATAATCAACGACAGCAGCAACCTGCACCGGACCGTTAATGTAGCTGGCACCCAAAGCAGCATAACGATCGGACGTAGATTCGTTTTCGTCGTTCGAGCCCATGCCATACATGGCGTATACCGTCACACCAGCAAACTTCGGAGAAACATAAGCAATAGCGTTATCAAAACGCGTCGTTTCATAGCCAGCCATCACAGCAGCGTGACCAGCCAAATTGCCCCACCCCGTACCGAACGGAGAAACCAAACCACCCCAGAAACCTACGGAACCAGCATCGCTCATGAAACCGGACATACGACCGGCATACACGCGACCGAAACCACCTTCGATCCAGAGCGTGGATTCACGATTGAAGAGTCTGCTGTCGCCCAAAGCACCGGTATCAGAGCTAAAGCCGTTTTCCAAAACGAAGCCAACCTTAAGGCCGTCGCCCAAATCTTCGCTACCGCGCAAGCCCCAACGAGAACCCGTGGAGTTACCGGAGTCCATCGAGAACTTATCAGTCGAGACACTAGTGCCATTCGTAGTCTCTTTCTCATGGGTATAGGCAAAACCTGTATCAATACGACCGTACACTTCAACGTCGGCAGCCATGGCACCGGAAGCAACAACGCCCAAGATGGCTGTTGCAATCAAAGACTTCTTAAACATATTTCGTATCCCCTTTGGAGGTTTAATCAATTTTGCACGGCAGTTCATGCGCCGTATGAGCACCATTAGAGCGCGTTAAATTTATGCGGTCAAAGAATTGCCACATATTCCAAGGTGTTATTGAAAATTTGTTGCTAAATTTTCACGGAATTGCGCGTTTGTATCGCTAAAAATACGATATTGAATCACAGGCTTGCTCCGATTGATACCAACGGAATTTCGTCTTGGCGCATGTCATCAAAGCGCAAACATAAAAACGAAAACTCCCGATAACTCTCCATCGTTTCCAATATCAAGTTTGTCGGGAGTTCCGTGTATCAGGCGAATCTATGATCATTCGCCTGCAATTTGTACCGGTTAGAACTTGTGCACCAAGCCGAACATGGCTTGGAAGATTTCGTGTTCGATATCGATATTCGCGCTGTCTGTGCCCTGACTTACACCGATTTCAAGTTCACGCTTGGTGTAACCGGCACCGAAATAAACATTGGTGCGCTTGGAGAACGGATATTCATAACCGGCCATGATGTTATAGGCCTTCACGTCCATCTTGGGATTAACTTGACTGATGAAATCTCCAACCAATCCACCGACGTTATTAAATTCGCCATCCATGTAACCGGCACTCAACTTCAAGAGACCGCCGGCTAACGGAACATCCGTACCAATGTTTACCCCCCAACCGTCTACCGACACATAGCTATGAAATAGATCAACGAGTTCATCACCCTGATCGAATGTCTCAACGACTCCGTATATATCGCTCACGATACCGCCGACGTCCGTGGCATTCTTAAAGTACTGTACAGCACCGTAAACTTTCGCCACCTCGAAATCGTATGCACCGCCCAAGTTGAAGGTCCAGGCGTCATCTGGCTCACCGATGTATGGATGAAGTTCGGTTATATCTCCTCCATCCACACCGCCTATGACACCGGCAGAGCGCTTGTTCAGATAGTCCATAACCGCCGCAACTTGAATCGGACCGTTAATATAGCTTGCACCCAAAGCGGCATAACGATCGGACGTGGATTCATTTTCGTTGTCGTTAGAACCCATCGCATACTGAGCATAGACCGTCAAACCGGCAAACGTGGGCGATACATACGTAATCGCATTGTTGTTGCGCGTGGTGTCGTAACCTGCCATCACCGCTGCGTGCCCGGCCAACTTACCCCAACCTGTGCCGAAGGGACTCACCAAGCCGCCGTAAAAGCCCGTAGAACCTGCATCGTTTAAGAACGTCGACATACGACCGGCATACACGCGACCGAAGCCGCCTTCCAACCACAATGTTGATTCACGGTTAAAAATCGTGCCGCTTGAGCCCAAAGCACCAGTGTCGCTGTCAAAGCCGCTTTCGAGAACAAAGCCGACTTTAAGACCGTTACCCAAGTCTTCGCTACCGCGCAAGCCCCAGCGGGAACCTGTGGAGTTACCGGAGTCCATGGAGAAAGCATGGTCATCTCCGCTCCAGGAGAGGTCTGACAGTGCTGGCGGCACATTCGTACCGCCGGTAATAGAAGCATCGACCCCGAGTTTATTTTTCGTATAAGAAAAACCTGTATCAATACGCCCGTAGACCTCCACCTGTGCAGCCAAAGCACCCGTTGCGACAACGCCCAAGATGGCGGATGCAATCAATGTCTTTTTAAACATACATTCTCCTTTGATCAATGACCACAAAGCAGTTTTTGAATCTACGTCGTACAACCGTATAAGCACCTTCTACCATCCCTTTATACGCAAAAGCAAAAGCTTCCTTGCGAATTTACGAAAGTCCTCCTATTTTGTTGCCCTTTACCCACAAAATGAGAACCGAGCAAAACCCCCGATGCGCAAAAAGCCCTCGAGAGTTTTCTCCCGAGGGCCTAGGTTTTTGTCGCAATCAGCGGACGTTTATTTGGCTGCCTTCTTACGGTCGCCTGCCAACACAAACGTGATGTTCTCGACATCAAGCATCTTCTTGACGGCGGCATTGACTTCGTCGACCGTTAAAGCGTTCACAGCTTCTTCAAAGGCTTTGCTAAAGGCCATGGTCTTGTCGGCATCCATCAAACGCAACCAGCTCAAAGCAAGGTAATCGTCCTGAGCACGATTCACAGCTCGACTCTGGTTGATCCCCTTCTTGGCTTCGGCGAGTTCTCCGACAGTGATACCGTCCTTGACAACGCGATTGAGTTCTTCAATAGCGCAAGCCTTAGCTTTGTCCAAGTTTTGCGGTGCCACGATGGCAGACATCGACCAACTGGCACGATTGCCGAATTCGGGCAACTTCACGCGAGAGCCCACGCCGTAGGAAAGACCTTCTTTCTGGCGCAAACGATCGACCAAGCGGTTGGATAACCCCGTACCGCCGCCGATGATCCAGTCAGCAACGATCAAGGCTGCTGCATCCTTGTCGTTAACGTTACCCGGGAAGTCAATGCGAGCAAACAAAGCCGCATTTTCTTTACTGGGCGTATCAATCACGATGTTGGTAGCCTTCACGGGCTTATATTCGCTCCAAAAGCGCTTGTAGTCGGCGGCAGGATCGGCGTTTTTCTTAGTGCCCACAGCCTGCGGCAACACGGCCTTGACGGCATCGGCATCAAAGTCGCCCACAACCGCAATCTGGCCGTGCGTAGTGGCAACACTGTCTTTGTACCACTTCACCAAATCCTCGCGTGTAGCGCTCTTTAAACCTGCCAAGAGCTCTTTACTCGTCAACGTGTTGCGCGGGTCGCCTGCCGGATAGGTTGCAAAGTGATTCAAAACGGCATCGCGCCCCAAGGTGCCCGGATCATCGCTCTTACCTTCCAAGGAAGTCGTCATCTGGCGTTGCAGTTGCTTGAATTCCTTTTCGGGGAAAGTGCTTTCCGAGATCAGCTCGCCCATCAATTTCAAGGCATCGACCACGTTGTCTCGCGTGGTGATAAACGACAATACGTCGCCTTGAATCTTCATCTTGGTGAGAAGATTGGCAATGTCGGTGCGAGACAGTTTGTCGGTGCCGCGGCTTAACATGGGTTCCGTCAAGTAGTTAAGCACATTCTTGCCGGTGGTGTTTTCCAAGTTGCTGTAATTAAATTGCGTCATCACCGTCACGGTCTGACCGCGCGTCTTCTTGGGCAAAAGCGCTACCTTGACACCATTGACAGTCAAACGTTCGGTGCGCGCATCAATGTTGTCTTGGCTCACATCAAAGGCTTCGGCCAAGTCGCCTTCGGTCTTAAAGGTAGCTTTGGCAAGAACGTCTTCGACTTTGGGCGTCGTCATATAAGGCGCACGCTTGGGGTGATCATCCGGAATAAAAAGACCCACGACGCGGTTGTCACGCACGAAATAAGTGGCGGCAGCGGTGTCTACATCAGCAGCCGTGACTTTAGCCGTTGCATCGCGATCAGCAAAGAACAAGCGCCAGTCGCCCAAGGCGATGTAGTCGGACAAGTCCACTGCAAACTGTTCGGGGTCGCTCAAAGTGCGTTCGTAGTCGGTGGCGGCTTCGGCCAAACTCGTCTGCACTTCTTCGTCCTTGGCAGGAGTCTTCGCGAAGGTCAATTCGATCGTTTCGATCAACTTGTTCTTCACGGGTTCAATAGCATCACCCTTTTTGACCATGGCGCCAAACATCACAAAGCTCGGATCCTTTGCCGACATGGCCCAGCCGAAGACCTGGCTTGCCTGACCGGTTTCGACCAAAGCCTTGTAAAGACGTCCGCGCGGAGCATCGGAGAGAATATCCACGGCCGTTTCCACGGCATTGATGTCGCTCGCCAAAGCTGACGGAATGCGATAACCCACGGCCACCATCTGCATTTCGCCCGGACGACGGATTTCGAAGTTGCGAGCGCCGTCGGCCACAGGTTCAATCGTCCATTCTTTAGGCAACACGCGCTCGGGCTTAGCAATCTTGCCGAATTCTTTTTGAATCCAACCCAAGACCTTTTCTTCGTCAAACTTGCCCGAAACCGTCAAGACGGCGTTATCCGGCTGATACCACTTGCGATAAAAAGCTTGCAGGTTTTCGATCGGCACGTTTTCAATGTCGCTACGTGCGCCGATCGTGCTACGCCCGTAGGCGTGCCAGTCAAAAAGTACGGACTGCATGCGCTTGAGCATGACGCTGATGGGCTTGTTTTCACCCATTTCGTACTCGTTGCGCACCACCGTCATTTCGGTATCCAAATCCTTCTTGGAGATAAAGGAGTTGGTCATAGCGTCGGCACTCCACCCCAAGGCCCATTTCATGTTGTCGTCGTCGGCCGTAAAGCTCACGAAGTAGTTGGTACGATCCAACCACGTCGTGCCGTTCATGCGAAAACCGCGACGGGTGAATTCTTTGGTGGGGTCGGGATAGTTTTTGCTACCCTTAAACATAAGGTGTTCAAGCAAATGAGCCATGCCGGTTTCGCCGTAATTTTCCATGCGGCTGCCGACCAAGTAGGTGGTATTGACCGTAGCGGTGGGTTTGCTTTGATCAGCAAAAAGAACAACTTTCAAGCCGTTGTCGAGTTCGTAACTTTTAATGCCTTCGACCGTGTGCACGGGCTTAAGACTTGCTGCCGAAGCAGCCATCGCGGTTGCGCTCAGAGTCATAACAATAAATTTTTCGAGGGTTTTGTTCATAAATCTTTTCCCAAACGTTTCCCAAAAAGAAAACGCCTTTGAGCTGTTTTCGACAACTCGGCGTCGTCTTTCTCAACTGCATTGCCCGTAAGAGTAAACACAAAGATTGCGGAAAGACCTGCCGATTTGCGAAAAAATGTGTGAGGATGTTACTCAAAGCCCGCGTAGGTGTCTACGGTCGCAAGAAAAATTTTTACTGCTCCGATTCACTGTGCACGATGCCCTCGTATAATCGTGACCACCTTTTATTCTTACCACTGGAACTCGCCGTGAAATTCTTAAGCGACTTTTTCCCGATTATTTTCTTCTTCGCCGCTTTCAAGTACGGCGAAAGCGACCCGCAGTTTGCCTGCGACCTCTTAAACCGCGTCATGAGCGATGTGACGCTTGATCAAGCCCCCGTGCTTTTGGCAACACTTGTGGCCATTATCTGCACGTTTATTCAAGTAGGCTTGAAATACGCCCGCGGCACAAAACCCGAACCTGCGCTTTGGATTTCCTTGGTGGTGATCGTGGTCTTCGGGTCTTTGACTTTGTGGCTGCATAACGAATGGTTCATCAAGTGGAAGCCCACCATTTTGTACTGGGTCTTTGCATCTATCTTGGGCTATAGCGTTGTGACCGGAAAGCTCTTTATCAAAAAGCTCATGGGTAAGGAATTGGAGATGCAAGCCAGCAAATGGAAGGTGGCCGAAATCGCCTGCATCGTCTTTTTGATTGCCGTAGGCTTTGTCAATCTGTTTGTCGCCTACACTTTCCCGACCGACGTTTGGGTCAACTTCAAACTGTTCGGCCTCATGGCGCTGACATTCATTTTTACAATTGGATTGGCCTTTTGGATTTTGAAAAACGGCAAATCCCTGCAAGAATGAGAGTTACCTGATTTTTGTATCAAAGGATCGTCAAAAATGTCTCTGAAAAAATCCGCACTGTCTGCTGTCGCGTTGTCTGCCGTTTTGGCCTGCGGCAGCGCTTTTGCCGAAACCTCGACCTTTCAAGTCAACGGCGAAACCGTCACCAAGGCCGAGCAAGAACAGCTGATTCGCCAGTACACCGATCGCGGTGCTCAACGTACGGCTCAGTTGGAAAGCCAAGTGCGCTCCCTTTTGATTCGTGACAAGATTTTGTTGCAGGAAGCCCGCAAGCAGATGGTGGGCCAGCGCGACGACGTCAAGCAGTTGATCGACAACTCCACCAAAAACATCCTGATGAGCTCGGTGGTCAACATTTGGTTGCAACAAAACCCGGTAAGCGACGCCGACGTCAAGGCTCTCTTTGACAGCGAAAAGAAGCGCTGGGGCAACAGCGAAGTGCAGGTGCGTCACATTTTGGTGAAGACCGAAAAGGAAGCCAACGATTTGTTGCGTCGCATCCGTAAGGGTGAAGACTTCGCCAAGCTTGCCAGCGAAAAGTCCATCGACACGGCTCAAAATCGTGCTGCCGGCGGTTTGATCGATTGGAACTCCCCCAACCTCTTTGACAAAGAATTCGCCGACGGCTTCAAAAACTTGAAGGAAGGTCAGTTGGCGCGCAAGCCGGTGAAGACCCACTTGGGCTACCACGTCATCAAGCTCGAAGGCCGTCGTACCGCACAGCGCTATGCAAACTTTGAACAGGATGCTCCCGTGTTGCGTCAGCTCTTGACGCAGCAGCGTGCTCAAACGTACGTTGACAACTTGATGAAAGAAGCTAAGTTGACCGATGCTAACGGCAAGCCCTTGAAGTAATTCATTTGCACTTATGTTTGCCAAACGCCGATTCGATATTTACGAGTCGGCGTTTTTCTATTTGAGAACGCCCGCCAAACGCAGGGCTTCGTCGCGCGGCGTGCTTTCGACCGACGCATTCCAAGCAATCGAAAGTCGGATAAAGGGCGTCACGTCGGCAATGGGTTTGGCCACAACGCTTGGCGGCAACATACAGGCAAAAAATTCCGGCAGCATT
>ERZ1035006.1592-NODE-1592-length-14601-cov-13.427884_pt1 | contig 14601 bp, 10 predicted proteins | sample MGYA00520694_ERZ1035006 | MGnify/ENA primary metagenome ERZ1035006 (study PRJEB33766, sample SAMN09781746) | gut metagenome | biome: gut microbiome | host: Homo sapiens | place: Madagascar | study: EMG produced TPA metagenomics assembly of the PRJNA485056 data... | reverse complement strand
AAAAGAAATGGAATCTTTGATTGGAACCGGAGATGGTTGGTATGATGGGCAAGGCATATTCCACGAATTTACACAGGAAAGCGTAGATGCTATGATGGACAGCTATAAAGAAACTCTGGAAAGTATCAAAAAAGGAGTATTGTATTCCAAAGACAACGGTGACGGTGATACCTACTCCATGATTCCACCTACTGAAGATGTAGTTTCCTCTTATAGTGTTGATGTAACAAAAGATAACGGAAAAACAGTACACATTGGGGATTATTCCACAGCTGAGGAATTAGACAAAGCCATTTCTGATGCAGTTAAAAATGGTCAACTCACACAAGAAGAAGCGGACGCATCCTTTAATTCTGCTTGTGTTGACAGCACGGTCGATTAGAAATTGACTCCAGTATACGAAAAGGATACAGGAATATTGAAAATACAATGCAATATTCGCTGTATCCTTTTCGAATCTTAAAAATGGATTTATTCTACATCTTTCAATGCAGCCAGATCTTCTTCGCCGGTACGGACTTTTACAACATGCCGTACGTCATATACAAAGATCTTGCCATCGCCGATGTGACCGGTATAGAGACATTTTTTGGCAGTTTCGATGACTTTTTCCACCGGGATATTGCCGCCGATGACTTCTACTTTAACTTTTGGGAGGAGTGTAGCGTCAACTTCGGCACCACGGTATTTCTCGCCGGAACCTTTCTGTATACCACAGCCCATAACCTGTGTAACGGTCATACCGGTGACACCAAGTTCGTTGAGAGCTTTGCGGAGTTTGTCATACCGGGAAAGTTTTACAAGGATGGAAACTTTGTACATACCGGTTGGATTGGCAGCAACCAGTTCTTCACCGGCTACTTTGACGGCGGCATTTTTCTGTGAATCGCTTGCTTTCGTATAATCAGATTCACCAAGATCTGTATTTTCATTCACATCCATCGTAGCAGTAATATCAGAAATGTTGAATCCGGCATAAGCACTTGCCAGGCCATGCTCGTGATAGTCCAGGCCCTCGATTTCGATATCAGCCGGAACACGCAGACCAACAAGTTTGTCGATGACCTTGAAAATAATGGTCATGGTAAGGATAACCCAGAGCATAACAGAGGCAACACCGAGCAGCTGGATCAGGAAATAATGGATACCTCCGCCGTAAAACAGACCGCCGTCTGTTGCGAACAGACCGACACAGAGTGTTCCCATGGCACCGCAAGCACCGTGTACGGAAATGGCACCGACCGGATCATCGATCTTTGCGATGCGGTCAAAGAAATCAACGGATACACACAGCAGGATACCTGCAAATAAACCAATAAAGAATGCACCTACAGGGGAAACCTGATCACATCCGGCTGTGATCGCAACCAGACCGGCAAGAGCACCGTTTAATGTCATGGAAACATCCGGCTTACCGTAACGAACCCAGGTAAAGATCATGGCAGTACAGGTTGCGATAGCAGCGGCAAGGTTTGTGTTCATGTATACCAGACTGGCTTTTGTAAGATCGGCGTCAGTTGACATTGCAGTTGTGCTTGCTCCGTTAAATCCGAACCAGCAGAACCAGAGAATGAAAACACCGAGTGCAGCAACAGTAAGGTTATGACCAGGGATTGCTTTTGGTTTTCCGTCTTTATCATATTTGCCGATACGAGGACCAAGGATTTTTGCACCGATACAGGCAGTGACACCGCCGACCATATGTACGGCAGTACTTCCGGCAAAATCATGGAAGCCAAGCTGAGAAAGCCAGCCGCCACCCCAGATCCAGTGACCGGAGATCGGATAGACGATCAGAGAGATCATGGCACTATATAAACAGTAAGCTTTGAAATTGGTTCGCTCTGCCATGGAACCGGAAACGATCGTGGCAGATGTTGCACAGAAAACCGTCTGGAAAATGACGAAACACCAGGTCGGCAGAGATCCAAACTGATAACTTCCGCGGATCAGCGGATCGAGTTTTCCGATAAAAGCACCGCTTCCGCCGAACATCAGGCCGAATCCGACCAGCCAGAATGCGGGAGTTCCGATACAGAAATCCATCATATTCTTCATAAGAATATTGCCGGTATTTTTGGCACGCGTAAGTCCGGCCTCACACATTGCAAAACCAGCCTGCATAAAATAAACAAGTGCGGCTCCAAGTAATGTCCAGATGACATCAACAGATGAAAAGTTCATAAAAATAACCTCCTTTGCTTATTTTCCCGGTGTGCACATCCCGAAAAACAAAGAAGGCATCAAAACTGAAAATCTATTCAGCTCTGACGCCTTCGTCTCTTGTTGGATAACATTATAAGAAAGAAAAATGAAAAATGCAATATCTAAAATAAACGTAATTTGTTTTGAAAAAACAGTAAAATTTGTTAAAAAATCATAAAATTATCTGCATGCGATCACAGATTCATTCAACTTATGGTTGCATGATTTTTTTTATGCCGGGTGCTACGATAAAAACAGAAAGAGGTGGTGAAATGACTGTTTTTTCAAGATACGGTCGCTATAAACTCCCATCGGAATATAAGAAAGTTTACGATGCGGTGACAGGAGCAATAGAAAAAAGAGAAATACAGGTTCAGGTAGAAGCGATTCCGAGAGAAGCTATCCGGCTGATCTGGCAGGCACTGGAAATAGACAATCCACAGTTTTATTATGTGAAGTTTGACAGCTGGTCCGCTCTCAGAAGCGATACTTCCTGCACGCTTCTTATAGAGTATACCATTCCTCTGGAGGAACAGCACATGCTGGATCAGAAGCTTGCAGCTATCTGTTCGTTTCTGAAAAGGAAAGCCGTCGGGAAAAATCAAAAAGAAACGGCACAGATTTTGCATGACTGGCTGGTATATCAGAGAAAATACGGAGAATATGAAGGAAAAACAGAGACTGCCTACAACATTCTCGGCCCGCTGATCTATGGGGAAGCGGTCTGTGAAGGCTATGCGAAAGCCTATAAGTATCTGTGCGATGCCCTGAAACTGCGATGTATGGTGGTGCATGGAACAGCGAAGAGTTCGGTGAACGGAAAAGAGGAAGGGCATGCCTGGAATGTGGTCAGAGTGGATGGAAACTTTTATCACGTTGATGTGACATTTGATCTCTGTATTGAGAATGAATACATTTCCAGATTCTATTTTTTACTCTCAGATAAAGAATATATGTTCGACCATTCTGCGGGGGAAGCCTCATTCCCCCCTCCGGATTGTCGGATAAGCGGCAGTACACTGAGTATAGTAAATGGAACAGATGCACTGATACAGTTTCTGGAAAAAGAATATCGAGCGGGAGCTGCATATTCGGAAGTACGACTTTCCAAAAGATTTTCAGAAGAAAAAATGAAGTCTATGATCGAAAGTCACAGGACAGAAAAAAACAGGGACTGTTTTCATCATCTGGACTATTACAGCTACAAAGCATTTGACCACAGGTTGCTGGTTCGATGGAAAACATAAACAAAGTCAAAATCAAAAGGAGGAAATGAACATGTCAGAACAGATGAAAGAGAAATGTGAAGGAGCATTAGATGAATATTTAGATGAATTTCGTGAGGGAACAATCCGTTATCAGTTAAATTTGATTTTTTTACTGGATGTATCCGGTTCTATGTATGGTGAGTCGATCAATCAGCTGAATGTTGCAATGGCAGAAGCGGTGCAGGTGGCAGAAGAGGCGGCAAAAGAAAAAGAAGTACGCCTGAATATGCGTGTTATTCAGTTTGATTCAGGTGCAAAATATATCATCGGTGCCCAGGAGCATGGCGTAGAACATATTGACTGGAATCCGCTGACAGCACAGGGTACAACCAATACGGCAGCAGCTCTTGATCTGGCAGCAGGTGTTATGCATCGCAAATATCTGGGTGTCAGAAATTATCGTCCGGTTGTAATCCTTGTAACAGACGGACTGAGCAACGAACCACAGAAAACACTGGATGCGGTTACAAGACTGAAAAATTCCCTGAAAAGTGCTACAGATCCAAACAAAGACAAGATCATGCGTATTGCAATCGGTGTAAAAGGTGCCAATGAGAGCGAACTTCGCGGCTTCGCATCCATCGGCAATATTGAACACGAAGATGAAACTATGGAAGAAAATGTGCCGCTGGTATTCAAAGTGGATGAAGTTGCAAAGCTGAAAGGGCTGCTCAGAAATCTGACCGTCAGCAGTATCTTATCATCCCTTACAGGCGGAACCGATGGAAACAAAGCTGACGATGTTCCGACCATCAGTTTGGCAGTTGATGACGGCGGTGAGGACGACTGGGAAGAATAGAGGGGGAGGATTTTATGGAGAACAGAGAGGAAAAACATCAGAAGTTATTGGAACAGCAGCTGGAGGAGGCAAAAGATCCGGTTACATACGAAACTTATGATGCCCACATCTCAGCAGAAAATCCGGATATCCAGTTATTTACAGCCAGAAAAAGAGGAAGCATGCACGTGAAGGCGAATATGCCATGTCAGGATTACTGCATGACGGCAGAAAGTGCCGGATGCACGATCCTGGCGGCGGCAGACGGAGTCAGTTCCTGTGAACACAGCGACATTGGCTCCCGCCTCGCTTGCGAGGCGGCCATCAGAACAGCAGAGGTGACTGTAAAATCCTGTAAAGACGAAGAACAGCTGGTAAAACGTCTTCTTTCTGTGACATTCCGGGAAAAACTGGTTTCGACATGGATTGCTATGGTGATGGAAGAAATGAAAAAAGCGGACCTGAGCAGTGCGGCAGAGCAGATGGCGGAATTTTACAAATACGGTTCTACACTGATGTTTGCCGTGATCATGGAAAACTGGTATGTGGTCGGCAATCTGGGGGACGGACAGATCCTGGTATTTAACGATACCTTCGGTGTAAAGCTTCGGGTGCATCCACCAAAAGAGAGCAGCAAAGTTCGCTGCCTGGTCAATGAGCGTTGTGCGAGAGAAGATTTCCAGGTAGCAAAATTTGCAAGAAAAGACTTTAACGGAATCCTGCTCAGCACGGATGGAATCTATGAGTCTATGGAACCGGGGACACATTTTTATCAGTATGCGGTTCAGATGAAAAAAAGATTTCAGGAACAGGAGGCACTGCAGCCGTATCAGCCATTCTGCTACAAAGAGGAGGGAGAACCGTACAAAGATTTTTCAGCGATGCGGACAGGAGACGACTGCACGATTGCACTGGCACTTGATCTGGCAGAGGACAAAACGGATTTTCAGAATATGCAGGACAGCCTTATGGAACATACCGATGCCGTGCTGATCCGATACGCAGATGAAACGTGTCAGAGTTTTTTTGCCAAAAAAGAAGATCAGTATGTCGATGTGATCGTGACAGAAGAAGTATCAGAAGAAGGAGAGGAGAATGTAACAGAGACAGCAGAAGATACACAGGAAGATGTAACAGAAACTGTGACAATTAAGACTGCGATTTTGGAAAAGGAGTCAGAAAGCTGGAGCACAGACGGACATCGCTTCACATGCTACCCGTTTATCGGAACGGATACGATCGCATTTCTGTTCCAGAACGGAAAAATTCGAAGAGACTGGAAAGAACCGGAAGAATCGGGCAGAAGAGTTCTTACGTTATATTTAAAAATCCGGGATTTACAGGAAGAATTGAAGACGCTCGGATACGGACTTTCAGAATCCGCCGTCTTTCTGATGCATTTTGATGGCGAAAATCTGTATCTGAAAAAGGAGGCTCTGGAGAAAAAAGCAGATGCTTCCATGCCGAGATCCTTGCAGAGATGTTTCGAGAGCATGATCGGTGTGCTGGAATCAGGGGAGGAAAAACAGCTGGTATTTGATATTGGCTATCTGGATCGCGGCTGCAAATATAAGCGTTTTACAGAAGATGAATCCGGGCAGCTGGGACAGATTGTACGTGAAAAGAAAGAACTTTATCTGAAAAATACCGGGGTATGCACCTGGAAGCTGGAGGATGGAACCATGGTGGCACCGGGTGAGAAAACAAAATTGTCAGAGAAATTCACGTTTATTCTTGTAAATGAACAGGGCGAAAAACAGGAGCGTTATCAATATACAGGGAGGATGAGGTTATGATCCAGGGTGATTACAAAGAAAGAGAAAGAATTACAAAAAGCGGTAAAAAAGTAAAAGAAAGAATTGTGACTTCCACCGGTGTCGAATACAGCATTGGAAAAAGACTTGGCATCGGAGGTGTTGCACAGGTTTACCGTGCACGCAGAGTCCGTGACCACAAAGAGTGTGTTTTTAAGGAATATCGACCTTCCGAGAATCCGGATGTTCAGAAAGCACACCGCAATATTAAAAAGAACATTGAAAAACTGATGAAAGAACCGATGACGGAAGAAGACGGTGTGACGCCTCTGGAAGAATTTGTCGGACCGATGGACAAGGACAGCCTGATCGAACTGACGGAAAGTCAGTCTTTTGGATATATCATGGAGAAGGTGGACACAAAAATATTTTTATCGATTCCGAAACTCTGGCATCGTGAGACTTATCCGGATGCGGAGGTTCTCTGCAAAGCCTGCCTTAATATCGCCAATTTGTTCCGCAAGATTCATCTGAAAGGCTGGTGTTACAAGGATATTAACGAAGGAAATATCTATATCAACAACAAAACAGGCGAGATCCGTATGATCGACTGTGACAACATCAGTATTCAGTCGGTAAAAACGATCGAAGGAACACATGGATATATGGCTCCGGAAGTATATGATACACATAAACCCGATATTTATACGGATTATTTCTCAATGGCGGTGTTGTTTTACCGGATGTTTGTCGGAGGGTATCCGATGGATGGAAAAAGGATTCAGGAGTATCTGATCCGGAACAATCTTTCTGTGGGAGAGGCGGCTTCTGTAATCTATGGGAAAAATGCATTGTTTGCTTTTGATCCCAAAGATACATCAAACAGTATCCGCGGGCTGGTTGATCCGCTTGAGCCACATCTTTATGCAATCCAGACAAAACGCTGGGATGCACTGCCGCCGGAACTGAAAGCGATGTTTCAGAAAACCTTTTTCGAAGGACTGAAAAACGAAAACAGAACCAGAAGGGCGACTGACCGTGACTGGATCCAGACTTTCGAAAGTCTGAAAAAAACAGGACTGGTACGATGCAGCTGCGGAAAATACAATTTTGCAGACCATAGAAATGGAACAATCTGCAAATTCTGCGGGAAAAAAGTGGGAACAGAACTTACAGAAGTTGTATTCAGAGCAAAACGCGATCTTGCACCGACCAGTCTTATGATTGTAGCAAAGAGAAAGCAGCAGCTTCAGGGAAAAGCCATTTATCCGTTATTGAATGAAAACTGGATGAAGATCGAATACAGCAGATCAAGAAATGTGCTTGCAGCACAGAATCAGAGCAACTACTCCTGGCTTATTTCTGATCAGGGAAACAAGTACAGCTGTCCTCCGGGCGGAAGAGTTGTGCTGAAAACAGGGCTGGTGATCACCATTCTGAGACGTCAGCTGCAACTTACTGTTGAAGAAACCAGATAATATAAAAAATCAGCGACAGGAGGAAATAACATGTGTATGGAATCTTTGTTGATGGAATTGTATTCCTGTTCCATGGAAACACAGGATAGAAAAGATTTTGAAGAACCTGATTTCAGAGAGAATGTGCAGAGTCATCTTGCCGAAGTAAGAGAGACACTGATGCAGACCAACCAGGCACTGCGAGGCCTGGAAGATCTGTTTACAGAACATATGACAGAAAAAGTCAGCACACAGTTTCTCGAACTCTATAATCTGATCGCCGATGTAAAGGAGCAGACCTTTTCTGAATGTGAGAAAAGAGCCGATCCGGAACTGGAAAAGACAGCCTGCAATATGGAGGTTTTTCAGCAGATGATCGAAGGATACCTGGAAGATTATGGGGTTGTGACCATCAAAAGTGAGCCGGGTGATCCGTTCCGTGCCAGATACCAGGCGACCGTAAACATGCCGGAGAAATTTGATCCGAGAAAGGCAGGAGTCAGAAGAAGCCTTCGAAATGGATTTTGCCGGGGAGAACAGGTACTGCAGAAAGAGCAGGTTGAAACTTATATGAATGGAGGAGAAGAATATGTATCTTGGGATTGATTTTGGCACATCTTTTTCAAAAATTGCGACCATGTATCTGGAGCAGCCGCTTCTTCTGCTGAATCCGGGTGAGTACGGTATTCCCTCTGAATTTTATTATGACAGGGAATCCGGTGTGCTCATCGGTCAGGATGCCCTGGATGCCGGACAGGGAGAAGCGGCAAAAAATCTGGTCAGTGAAGTGAAAATGGATGTTTTATCCGGAAAAACGTATACTCTTGATGGAAGAACCTTTACGGCAAAAGAGATCATCAAAGAAATTTATAAAACGCTGATCAAGAAGGCTGTTCAGATCGCCAGAAAACGTTCCCTGAATACAGAAATCGAAGGCGTTGTCATTTCCGTTCCGGCAAAGTTTGGTATTCAGGAGCGATATCTGATCTCGGAAGCAGCCAGAGAATGCCTGGATAACGAAACACTTCCACTGAAAGCAATCATAAAAGAACCGGTGGCAGCAGCACTCTCTTATTATAATACCAGTCTGAAAGACGGAACAAACATTCTGGTGTATGACCTGGGTGCCGGAACATGTGACGTGGCTCTTTTACTCTCAGACGGAAACGCATTTGAACATTATACTGTGGTGGATGCAGATATGGTTCGCATCGGCGGAAGAATGTGGGATCAGGAACTGATCCGTCATATCACACAGCTTCTGGAAACACAGTCCGGGATTGCAGTCCGGGGTAATGCCGGATACGAAGAAAAAATCCGTCGTGCAGCCATTTCCGTAAAACATGATCTGTCCGACCCGATGAAGAAACGTGCCTTTGCCAGAGTGGAATTAAACGGCAGAATCTACAGCATCCCCATCACGAGGGCAGAATTTGATGAACTGACCATGCATCTGCTTCAGAAGACCTTTGAGTGTCTTCAGGGCGTTTATGATAAAAACAAAGCTTCCTGTCAGATCGATGAGATCATCTGTGTCGGCGGCAGTTCCAACATGCTGCAGGTGGAAGAGGGACTGTTAAAACAGTTTCCACAGTGCCGCATCCGCATTTACGAGCCGGAACATGCAGTGGTGAACGGTGTAGCCGTCTTTGCAGATTCCAAAGTGAAAGTAAAAGAATTTGCCGGCTTTTCCTATGGCATCGAGTGCTGGCATGATTATGAGAAAAATCAGAATGATAAGATTATTTCTAATATTATCATGCAGGGCAGCACATTGCCAACAGAAAATACAAGACACTACAGACCGGTATCAGATGATCAGACTTCGCTGCGGTATGCCGTCTATGAATCTGAATCGGCAGCAAAAGAATTCGATTTTAGAGAACCGGACAAACGCTATGTCGGAGAAATCGTTCTTCAGCTGTCGCCGAATGCCAAAAAGACGCTTGACACTGCCTGCACGATCCGTCTCAGTGAGAACGGGCTTCTGGAAGTGAAAGCCAGTGAGCCGTCCGGAAAGGAGGTTCAGGCTTCGTTTCAGATCCGAAATCTGTAAAAATATTCCGCAAAAAAGGATAATTTATTCATCAAGATCCATTGTTTTTGCAGGAATGCCGTTGACGGTTACGTTGTCATCCACCGTGATCACAAGGCATTTCTTGCCATCCACGATGCGTGTCTCCACCAGGTCTGCATACTCCGGGCTGACCTGGATGGTGATCAGGGGTGTTTTGATCTCAAAACGTCTGGTGTTTACAAGGTTGGAGGCTATAAGGGAAGTATCTTCACCGACTGCATTGTCGTAGGCAGCATCAAAATCAGCAAGTTTTTCATCTTCCACACCGCTTCGCTCCAGAAGCTGCTTTACTTCCCTTTTATCCAGCATGACCGGTTCCGGATCATCCTTGTGTTCTTCCATCAGCATGTTCAGGTTATCGTGTATGGTCTTGACAGTTTCATAATTACATTCTTCACCGAGTGTATCGGAAATGACAGCCTGGAAAGATTCTTTCTGTTCCCCGGCAGTGAGGGAAGCTTCACAGCCAAACATAGTTTCTACAAATTCTGCCTGAAGTTCTTCCGGCTTTTTTGAATAGTAGAGCATCGCATGCAGGTCAGTGCTGCGATCATTAAATGCCGGGAAGAGGAAACCGCGTTCCGGGAGTTCCACGATCCAGTCGCGGATACGGTCGCGGATGCGGTTTTCCGCTTCGTTGTAGCACAGTCCGGCTTTGGAGAGCCTGACCGGGCAGATGCAGCACAGAATGTATTCGTAAACCTCATCGGAAGAATCGAACATCTCTGTATTATCTTTGGCCTTTCCAGGAACATCGTAGGCAGCATGTACGAGAATGATAAAATAATTTTCCGCATTGTAATAATGCTCGATGATCTTGTCATAACATTCATCAACAAGAGCATCATCTGTCAGACGGCTGTTTTTTAAACGCAACAGAAATTCCTGCTCGCCGTCTTCCGCCTCTGCTTTCAGTGGAAATTCCAGATTCAGCAGATTTTTGCCGATCGTTCCGGAAAGTGTCTTCTTGAAAATTTCAAAATATTTAAACATTTCTTCATCAGAAAGCGAAAGAAATGATTCACGCATCTCCAGACGTTTTTCCTTTTCCGAATCGACATAACAGCCGCAGATGCGGGAAATCGTACAGTTATCCGGTGTGAATTGCTTCTTTAACTCAGAAATCTCTTTTTTATTCATAGGTATCCTCCCCTGTGGTTTGTCTATATCAATGAGCCATACGTGATTTTTCCGTACTTTCTACTCTCAAAATCACGAAAACATTCGGAATTCGCATATTTACTGCGTAAATAGCTGCTTCCTCATGTTTTTGCGGTCCTCATAGACACAAATACGTATGCAAGCATCTATTTTGTGTCCATTTGTCCCTTGAATCATCAGTATTTTAATATACACCCGGACAAAAAGCAAGAAATGAAAAATTGCCGTTTCTTATTGACAAACGCAGGATTTTGCCATAAACTGATGAATGAAACAGAGCTGACAGCTCGTCATAGGGGCAAGACGAAGAAAAGGGATAGTACATTTCGGACAATCTACAGAGAGGGGATCACTGGTGCGAGATTCCTGTGCGGAAGAGATGGAACCTGCCTTGGAGTCCTGTATGAAAATACAGCGTAGTTCCGGCGATAACGGAAAATGAGTGAGTACTGTTTTTGACAGTGCTAATCAGGGTGGTACCGCCGAAGAGATGACAAGTCCTTGGTTCCTGCGTTCACGCAGAGACCGGGGATTTTTTAATTCTAAGATGCCAGGGTCAAAAGCCTGAAACCACGATGTGCTTGCACAGGAGTGGTTTTATGGCTTAATGACCCGCCCCGATATGAGCATAAAAGTGGAGCGTTAGCTTCACGATATGCGAATATTGGGAAGAATTGTAGGAGTACGAAGTACGGAACAATTCGTATGGCATCTTTTGACCTTAACATCATTCTAATATTCAGCAAGAAAAGGAGAAAACGATGGCAAAAGAAAAGAAATTAGTTGAAGCGATCACATCTATGGATGAAGATTTTGCACAGTGGTATACCGATGTGGTAAAAAAAGCAGAGCTGATCGATTATACCAGCGTAAAAGGATGTATGGCGATCAAACCGGCAGGCTATGCAATCTGGGAGAATATCCAGCATGAGCTGGATCGCAGATTCAAAGAGACCGGCGTACAGAATGTATACATGCCGATGCTGATCCCGGAAAGTCTGCTTCAGAAAGAAAAAGACCATGTAGAAGGTTTTGCACCGGAAGTAGCATGGGTGACACACGGAGGTCTGGAACCACTTCAGGAGCGTATGTGTGTACGTCCGACTTCTGAGACACTGTTCTGTGATTTCTATTCCAGAGACATTCAGTCATACCGTGATCTGCCAAAGGTTTATAATCAGTGGTGTTCAGTAATGCGTTGGGAGAAGACAACAAGACCGTTTTTGCGTTCCAGAGAGTTCTTATGGCAGGAAGGACATACCGCACACGCAACAGCAGAAGAAGCAGAAGCACGTACGATCCAGATGCTGAATATTTATGCGGATTTCTGTGAAGAAGTTCTGGCAATTCCGGTTGTAAAAGGAAGAAAGACCGACAAAGAAAAATTTGCCGGAGCAGAAGCAACTTATACGATCGAATCCCTGATGCATGACGGAAAAGCACTGCAGTCCGGAACAAGCCACAATTTCGGTGATGGATTTGCAAAAGCTTATGATATCCAGTTTACAGACCGTGACAACAAACTGAAATATGTTCACCAGACATCCTGGGGTATGACCACACGTATGATCGGTGCGATCATCATGGTACATGGAGATAACAGCGGTCTGGTGCTGCCGCCGAGAATCGCTCCGGTACAGGTAGATATCATCCCGATCCAGCAGAAAAAGGCAGGCATCCTGGAGAAAGCAGCAGAAGTGGAAGCAACACTGAAAGCGGCTGGATTAAGAGTGAAAACAGATGATACGGACAGAAGTCCGGGATGGAAATTCTCCGAGCAGGAGATGCGTGGTATTCCGGTTCGTGTGGAGATGGGACCAAAAGATATCGAAGCAGGTCAGGCTGTTGTCGTACGCCGTGACACACGTGAAAAAATCACCGTAGCGATCGACGAACTGGCAGCAGAATTGCCGAAGATCCTGGATACCATGCAGAAAGATATGCTGGAGAGAGCACGAAAGCACAGAGATGCACATACCTATGTTGCTCATAACATGGAAGAGTTAAAAGACATCGCAGACAACAAACCAGGATTTATCAAGGCTATGTGGTGCGGTGAACGTGAATGTGAAGATAAATTAAAAGAAGATGCAGGAATCACATCACGCTGTATGCCGTTTGAACAGGAAACCATTTCTGACGTATGCGTATGCTGCGGAAAACCGGCGAAAAAAATGGTATACTGGGGCAAAGCATATTAAAAAATACGGAACGCAGATCAAGAAGCAGCGAAAAAGGCTGTAAATATTCGCTTTAAAATGAAAAGGCCGTAACCTTTCGAAACAGAAATTGTTTTCGAAAGGTTACGGCTGTTTTTGTGTCAAATGTGAGATGACTTACGTCTCTGTCATTGCCGGAAGTGTTTGTAAACGTGTGCCAAGTCTCATGTGAGATCGACTTGGACGGGCTGTTTTGGAGAGGTGGAGGTTATTTCTCAGGCTTGCGGTATGCGTACACAGCCAGTCCGTCTTTCATAGGAAGTTTCGGAGATCCCTGGATCAGCGGAAGTGCATAATCGATAAATGCCTGAGCAATATCAGTTCCGTCTTTTGTGATCCATTCAACAGGAACCGTCTTTTCCTGATTGCAGATCAGGTTGACATCCTCAAGGCCACATTCCATTACGTATGGTTTGTCAGAGTTACGGACAAAGCTGACCATCTTACCGGTCTCGCCGCTGATGGCAGAAGTCACGCCGAAAGCTCCGGCCTGTGCAGCTTCCAGTGCATCCGTTTCAGACTGCAGGAAGGCAGAACATCTCTGATTGACATTCAGCTCGACCGAGCGAACTTTTACACCGAGGCGGTCACGCACCAGATTTTCCAGATATTTGCCGCAGCCGGTCAGCATTTTGTGTCCAAATGCATCGACACCTGCAGAGGCTGCATATTCACAGATAAAGGTGCCATCCTTGTCATGAATGCCTTCGGATACACAGACGATCAGGTTGTTTTTTGTCTTAAAACATTCTTCCAGAGAAGCAAGGAAAGATTCCTGGTCAAAATCCGCTTCCGGCAGATAAATCAGCACCGGGTTGTCCAGCTCAAATTTACGGGCAAGTACGGATGCTGCGGTCAGCCAGCCGGCATGACGGCCCATGATCTCAATGATGGTAACAGATTTTGTATTATAAACGGAAGCGTCCAGTCCGATTTCACAGACGGAAGCAGCCACATATTTTGCGGCACTGCCGAATCCCGGTGTGTGGTCGGTGAGGATCAGGTCGTTGTCGATCGTTTTCGGAATACCCATGATACGTACATCAATGTTGTTGGCAGCAGCATAGCGGGAAAGCTTGCTGACCGTATCCATAGAATCGTTTCCTCCTATATAAAAGAAGTAACCGATGTTCATCTCTTCAAATTTCTGAAACAGCAGAGGATAGATCGCATCATTTAAATCATCCGGAAGTTTGAAACGGCAGGAACCAAGGTAAGCCCCTGGAGTTGTACGCAGAGCTTCCAGTGTATCGTTATCCAGTTCTTTCATATCCATAAAGCGTCCGTCTAAAAATCCCTGGATGCCGTTGATCATGCCGTAGACATGTTCAATCTCTTCGCTGCGGTTAAAACCTTCACGGATCACACCGTAAAGACTGCTGTTGATAACGGCGGTCGGTCCGCCGGACTGTCCTACAATTAAATTTTTCACAAGTTAAGCTCCTTTCAGCTTCTTTTTGGCATTCTTTTCTATTTTACTACATTTCCTGAAAAAAAACTATTATGAATCGCGGGAAATTCTAAAAATAATTCTCTCTGTTTCATCAATTACTTTTTCGGAATATTTTTGGAAATATTCAGGAAAAGTCAAAGAAACCGACCGAAAAATTTACGGAATCTCGTACAAACGAGGTAAAAACATAAAAAATAATTGACAAGCACAAAACCCGGCGGTATTATAG
>ERZ1035006.1591-NODE-1591-length-14608-cov-9.847798_pt1 | contig 14608 bp, 6 predicted proteins | sample MGYA00520694_ERZ1035006 | MGnify/ENA primary metagenome ERZ1035006 (study PRJEB33766, sample SAMN09781746) | gut metagenome | biome: gut microbiome | host: Homo sapiens | place: Madagascar | study: EMG produced TPA metagenomics assembly of the PRJNA485056 data... | reverse complement strand
AAACTTTGTGAATTATAAAAATTATACAAAGTGGATGAATTCATGTAATCGTACTTGTATAAAATATGTTTAATTGTTGATTGACGTATATCCGGGAATTGTTGAAAATCACGAAGGCGGTTAATTACTTAGAAATATTATCACTAAGCTTTTTATAGGAGGAAATTATGAAGAAGAAGACATTTAACAGAGTATTTGCCATGTTTAGTGCAGTACTTATGTTAGTAGGAATGTTCCCTTCTGTTCCAGCAACTGTCATTGCGGCAGAAACTACTGGAAGTGAAGGAACAACAGTCGCAAAAAAGGCATACGTTATGGATGCCGCAGACCTCAAGGCTGAGCAGTTTGGCGAAGATGGCAAGCTTGCAGCAGCTACAGGTGATATTAAAGTAGGAACAGATGATTACTTCACTGTCGGTGCTACAGGAAGTAAGAACTCATTAAAGCAGTTCACAGATGGTGGACGCAGTTGCGAAATGGGTGATTATACACAGGCACTTAATCTCGGTGGTGGATTAAAGACTAATAATGGACAGGCAGGACTTGGTTTTACAACAACAGAGCCAGTTAAGGTTATAGCTTATGTTGCTGTAAAGGCAGTTAATGATAAACATTCATTCCAGTATGCTGCAGCTAATGGCAAGGCAGTATCTATTGATATGGAAAATGACCCAAGTACTGTAAATAAGATTGAATTCACACTTGATGAAGCAGGTCAGTACTGGTTAGGTGGTAATAATGGTGGCGACTTCTTATATGTAGAAGTTCAGAGCCTTTTACCAGAATATTCAATCGAAGGAACAACAGTAGATACATCATTATTCAGTGATGGTAAGCTTATAGCAGACTCTACATTATCAGGTTTCTTCAATGTATACAAGAATGGTGATAAGACAAAGTTAGTTGCTGACCAGTCAGTAGCTTACGGTAAGGAAACACTTACAACATCATTAAGACTTGATGGAAGTCCAACATTTACAGATGGAAAAGAAAAGTCAGTAATTACATTTACAGCTGATAATGACTTCAGACTTACATTAGTAGCAGCCCAGAAGGGTTCAGCAGTTCCAGAATTAAAGTATGTTAAGGATGGCGGTGCTGCAGTTACACTTGCAGATGCAGTATTTGAAAAGGGTACAGCAGCTAAGTACACAGTAGAGCTTCCAGCAGGTACATATAAGTTTGGTGCTCAGAATGGTCTTGATATATTTGATATGAGCGTTAAGTATATCGAAAAGTATGAAATGAACGCTAATGACCTTGATGTTTCTAATGCAGGTGAAGATGGCAAGTTCAAGGTAACAGCAGATACAGCAGTTGGAACAGATGGTTACTTCACAGTAGCCGGCAAGAGTTCAAAGAATGTATTTATCAAGTTAGCAACACCAGCAGAATATAAGGGTGTTACATATAACAATAAGCTTCAGCTTAGTGGAGCTACTAAGTTATCAGATGGAACAGCAACAATTAAGGTTAATGTTGAAAAGACAGCTAAGATTACTCTTGTAGCAGCAGCTAAGGGTGCATCTGGTGAAGGTACTAACCTTATCTATGCTAAGCCAGGTGCTGCTGAAGGTATAGCAATAGGTCAGTTAGGCGCTACAGATGAAATAGGAACATATACAGTAGAAAATGTTAAGCCAGGTACATACTATATCGGTAGCGAAAAGGGTGCTGATATATATGATATCAAGGTAGAATATGACCCAGAAGAAAATAAGCAGGCAGTTGGATGGGATACAATAACAGCTCCTGTTATCGAGTCAGTTACAACAGATGCAGATGGCAATTTCGTAGTTAAGTTCACAGCTAATATTGATGAACTTAATGGTGCTGAAAATGTAAAGATTACAATGCTTGAAGGTGGATGTGAAGTATCTACAATTAATGTTAAGGCTCAGGCTGATTCAGTAACATTTACACCACTCTGGTCAGGTGATTACACATTTACAGCAGTTGCACAGAGAGTTGGTTCAGCAGATAAGGCAAGTGAAGTATACAATTATGGTTCTTATACACTTGCAGTAAGAAAGCCAGTTATAACATGGGCTCAGAACAAGGGTAACGGAAGTGTATACCTTGACTGGGTTAATATCGAAGATGCAGACAGCTATGCAGTAAGCTACAGAGAAGCTGGAAGCACAGGCGATTACACATATGCAGTTAAAGACCTTGCAGCTAATCAGGCAGATTATACAGTAACAGGTCTTGAGGCTGGAAAGAGCTACGAGTTCAAGGTTGAAGCAACAAGAAACAGTGACGGTTTCGTTGTAAATGCTACTTCAACAGTAGAAGTAAAGAGCGAAGCAGACCAGAAGTGGTATGTTGCTACAGTAGGTTCTGCACAGACAACTAATGCAGTTATCACACAGGAAGATGGTACTGTAACAAAGTACGACCTTGATTCACAGGAATCAACAGTTAATAAGGAAAACAATGTAGAAGCAGTAGACATTTCTAACACAAACGGAACTATTGAACTTTCTTCACAGACAAGTGGTAAGATATCAGATGATGAAGATGGTTTCTCTTACTACTATACAAAGATTGACCCAGATACAGAAAACTTCAAGTTATCAGCTACATTTACAGTAACAGATACTTCAAAGACTCCTGATAACCAGACAGGCTTTGGTGTAGTTGCAGCAGATACACTTGGTATTAACAACTGGGGCAGTGTTGACTATGTACATAAGTACTTCAACTATGCATCATCTATGGTATATAGCAGCAAGTCAACATATCCATGTATGAGAAATGTAACAGGTTATACATCAGCAGATTCATCAAATAATGATGGTGTTGACAGAGTTGTTACAAAGTCAGACTTCAAGAATACAAAGACATCATTTGAAGCAGATGCAACATATGAATTCTCACTTGAGAAGACAGATAATGGTTACACAGCAGTATGCAACGGCGAAGAGCTTAAGAGTGATGATAACTCATTCACTTCAGTTCAGGAAGACGGAACAGTTGTTGTTGGTGTAATGGTAAGTAGAAAAATCGGTGTTAAGATTAGCAATATCAAGTTCACTAAGTCAGAGAGCAAGGGTATTACAGCTAATGACAGCGCTGATGAAAAGGTAAAGCCAAGCGGAAGAGTATATTCTTCTAATACAGTAGGTGCAGCAGAATACGAATTCATCTATGTTCCTAACTGTGATGGTACACTTAAGGTAACAGGTCCAGACGGACAGGCTTATGAAGAAGTATTATCAGCAGGCGATGCAGCAAGAGTAAATGTAGCAGTTAATATTGGTGACAATAAGATAAGCTACACATTTGCTCCAGCAGCAAGCGATAAGATTACATCTACAGATGAACTTACAGGTGATGTAACAGTTAAGCGTGCTGTTTATGGCGAAGAAAATGGTATACTTGTAGTTTCACCAGAAGGAATGTCAGACGGTGATGGTACAGAAGCAAAGCCATTAAATCTTGCAACAGCAGTACAGTATGCACAGCCAGGACAGACAATCGTTCTTAAGGACGGTATTTATAAGGATTGGATATCAATCCAGAGAAGCGTAAGCGGTACAGCAGATAAGATGATTACACTTGTAGCAGAGAATACAGGTAAGGCAGTATTTGAAGGTGTTGGTTTATCAATCATCGGAAGCTACTGGCATGTATATGGTATCTATGTAAAGGATTCAACAGGCGTAGGTATCCAGATTAATGGTAACAACAACATAATTGAAATGTGTACAGTTGAACATTCAGCTAACACAGGTATTCAGATAAGCCGTTCAGGCAGCTCTGACAACAAGACAGGTATCAAGTATAAGTTATGGCCAACAGACAACCTTGTAAAGAACTGTGAGTCATTTGATAACTGTGATGCAGGACGTAACGATGCCGATGGTTTCGCAGCAAAGCTTACTTGCGGTAATGGTAACAAGTTCTATGGTTGTATCTCACATCACAACATCGATGATGGATGGGACCTTTATGCTAAGTCAGTATCAGGCGAAATCGGTCTTGTAACTATCGAAAACTGTGTAGCTTACAACAACGGATGGCTTACAACAGATGATATTACAGATGCTAACTATGAGTATGGTGAAGGTAACGGCTTCAAGCTTGGTGGTGGTTACTTAAAGGGTGGTCACGTTCTTAAGAACAGCATCACATTTGACAACCATGCTAAGGGAATTACAAGTAACAGTTGTCCTGATATTAAGATATATGATTGTACATCTTATAATAACTCAATCAACAACAGTGCTTACAACGTAGGTCTTAATACTAAGGACTCTAACAAGAAGGAATGGGTTGTTAACGGATTAATTTCTATTAATAACGAGAAGAATACAAAGCTTGAAGACTTAATTCCTTTTGCTCTTCATAGCGAAAATAACTACATTTACAATGGTAGTGCTTCATACAACAGCAATGGTGTAGAAGCAACAGATGACTGGTTCGTAAGTGTTGATACTTCAGTTCTTCCTACAAGAAATGAAGACGGAACAATCAATATGCACGGTGTTCTTGAATTAAATGAGTCAGCTCCAGCTAATTCTGGTGCAAGACTTGATGTAACAAGTGCTGATGCTATATCAGTTCAGCCAAGTACAGTAGCACCTGGTAAGATTGAAATAGCTGATACAGTAGAAAAGGCAGATACACCAGCAGTTAAGACAGAATTAGAAGTAACAGATGTACTTACTCCTGCTGAGTGGGAAGCTTACAAGGGCGGTGCAGACGTTAAGGTAACACTTGATGTAAACAACGCAGATGAAACAGTAAGCGATACAGATAAGAAGTTAGTTGAAGATAAGGTTGCGGAAGCTGTTAAGGATGGCGTAGTTGGACAGTATGTTGATATCTCAATCAACAAGACTGTTGGTGAAACTACAACAGAAGTAACAGAAACAAATCATCCTATAGCAGTAAGCGTAACTGTACCAGAAAAGCTTATTAATACAGATTCAACAAAGACTAGAGAGTACAGTATTGTAAGACTTCATAATGGAGTTGCTGAGGTACTTGAGGGTGCTAAGACAGAAACAGTTGATGGTAAGCTCGTTATCTCATTCAGTACAGATAAGTTCTCTACATATGTAATTGTATACAAGGATACAGTAAACAGAAATCCTGGTTCAGATGATGGCAATAAGGGTGATAATAAGGGTGATGATAACACACCTTCAACACCTGATAAACCAACAGAGCCAACTAAGCCAGAAAAACCAGTTAAGCCAACTAATCCTACAGAGCCAGTTACACCAACAGAACCAACTAAGCCAGCAGAACCATCTACAGGCGATGTAACAGGCAATACAGATGCTGCAACTGACAACGGCGCAGCTTCTAATACAGATAGCACAACAGCTGCAGCAACAGAGTCAGGTGAAAGTACAGCAACTGGCGATATGGCTCATACAGCAGTATATGCAGTATTAGCTATGGTGGCAGCAGGACTTGCCTTAGCAGTAGTTGTATATGACAACAAGAAGAAGAGAATATAATATAACAGGGAAGTAGCAAAGAACTAAAGATAAACGTAAAAAAGAGGCGCGGTTAACATCTGGGGGGATGTTAGCTGCGCCTCTTTTAGTGTAAGTTGTTTTCCGGTGTCGGTCGTATTCTGGAGTCCGAAGTCTTATATGCAGTGGTTTGTCTTTTTCTGGTCAACTGTGGCATGTCGTCAGTCAGTAATCGTATGTTCATTAATAATAGCCTTTATAGTGCTGTACAGATAAGGCTTAAGTGTGTCGATATCAGCCGGCTCTTTATACAGGATAGCACTGTAGCAGGTTGAACTTATAAGCTCGACTATCATAAACAGCATAATCTCCGGTTCTTTAAGATTAAGTCCTGACTCTGATAACATTTCATAGTATATATCACGGAAATTAATATCATCCTCCGCAACGTTAGTTGTGAGTGCCTCCTTGAATATACCCCATGAAAGATTTTTTGATATAAATGTTAGAAGAGTCTGGTTGTTGTTGAGTGCATTTATGATGTGGTCTGCTATGAATACAATCTGCTCTGTAAATGTGATAGTAAAATCCGGGTTCTTGGTCTTTTCTTCATCAGCGTAGCTGTTAAGCGCAGTTACGGAATTCTTGAACAGCTTGCTTGCCTCGTGGGATATAAGTTTGTTCCTTATATCGTACTTGTCCTTAAAATACAGGTAAAATGTGCCTTTGGCTATGCCTGCCTTCTGTGATATTTCAGCGATTGAGGTCTTAGATACGCCCTGTGTCGTAAAGAGCTTAAATGCTGTATCTAAGATAGAAGTGCGCTTTTGTTGTTTATTATTTTCTAGTTTTCCCATATGAAAACCCCATTTCTATATATACTTGTGGTTGCTGTATTTATTATATGTTAATTTAGCAGATATTTAGAAAAAAGCAAGGTCTTTGTTATATGTTTATCTGTCAGATTAACATTCCTTTAAGCTGTAATCATTCTACCACGCTGAAAATAAAAAATCTATAAAAAAACTGACTTTCGGTCATTTTATATATTGACTACTGGTCATTTTGTGATAGGATATCGTTTGTAAAGAAAATGACCAAAGGTCATATTTGAGAGTTTTTATCATATGATATAAAGGTCAAAAGTTAAAAAGGTATTTTGACATTTATGTCATTATATTTATCAGTGATGATTAAGGAAAATGTAAAGCTGATGAATATGAAAAAAGCGTCACAGACGTAGAAATGAGGCGAATTATGGAAAAGTTTGGAAAAGTAATTGTAAAACTCAGAATACCAATTCTTATTCTGAGTTTCCTGCTTCTCATTCCATCTGCAATCGGATACTTTAATACAAGAGTTAACTATGATATTCTGTATTACCTTCCGAGTGAGATAGAAACTATGCAGGGGCAGGACATTCTTATGGATGATTTTAATAAGGGTGCCTATGCGATGGTAGTCGTCCAGAATATGGATACAAAGTCTACCGATAAGCTTATTAAAAAGGTTGAAGGTGTAGAGCATGTTGCTCAGGTTATTTCTTACACAGGAATAGTTGGTGAGGATGTTCCTTCAGAAATAGTACCTTCAAAGTTCAGGAAGTATTTCGAGAATGACAGCACAAATACTACATTATTTGCAATATTCTTCGATAATACAACTTCAAGTGATGATACTATGAATGCCATAACACAGATTAGGGAGCAGACAGAAGGTCAGGCATTCATAAGCGGTATGTCAGCAGTAGTTACAGATACTAAGAATCTTTCAGAGAAGGAAACTCCACTCTATGTACTTATTGCGGTTGTACTTGTTTGTATCGTACTTGCTATATTTATGGATTCATTCCTTGTACCAGTATTCTTTATGATAAGTATAGGAATGGCGATTGTATACAACCTTGGTTCTAATATTTTATTAGGCGAGGTTTCATACATAACTAAGGCACTTGCAGCCGTACTTCAGTTAGGTGTTACACTGGATTACTCAATATTCTTATGGCACAGCTACAAGGAAATGAAAGAGCAGTATCCGGATGACCACAAGGAAGCTATGGCAGTGGCTATCGGTAATACACTTACATCTGTAGTTGGTTCTTCCATAACAACAGTTGCAGGTTTCATCGCACTTTGCTTTATGAGCTTCACACTTGGTCTTGACCTTGGTATCGTTATGGCAAAGGGTGTTATATTTGGTGTTATCGGTTGTGTAACAATTCTTCCATCACTGATACTTACATTTGACAGGTCATTAGAGAAGACAATGCACCGTGAGATTATGCCAAGCTTCGATAAGCTTGCTACATTTATAGTAAACCACTCATGGATATTCGTAATTATCTTCCTTGTATTATTAGGACCTGCTATATACGGACAAAATCATACATCAGTATATTATGATCTGTCTGATACACTTCCAGATGACCTTGCATGCTCACAGGCTAACAAGAAGCTGGAAGAAAACTTTGATATGAACTCTATCTATATGATACTTGCTGACACTAATATGTCTACAGACACAGCTAACGAAATGCTTGATAAGCTGAGCAATGTAGATGGTGTACAGTTTGCACTTGGACTTGACACAGCGCTTAAGTCTGGTATTCCACAGGAATTCCTTCCATCAAAGACAGTGTCAGAGCTTAAGGGTGAGGATTATCAGATAATGATGGTTGCTACTGATTACAAGATAGCATCAGATGAGATTAACAATCAGATTAATCAGGTAAATGATATTGTAAAGTCTTACGACTCTAAGTCAATGGTAGTTGGTGAGGCACCTTGTACAAAGGACCTTATCACTATAACAGATAAGGACTTTAAGACAGTAAGTGCAGTATCGATAGTAGCTATATTTGTTATTATTCTGTTTGTACTTAAGTCAATATCACTTCCTATAATCCTTGTTGCAGCTATTGAGTTCGCTATATTTGTAAATATGGGTATTCCTTATTTCACACATACACAGATACCATTCATCGCATCAGTAGTTATTGGTACTATCCAGCTTGGTGCAACAGTCGATTATGCTATTCTTATGACAACAAGATATAAGAAGGAAAGAAGTCAGGGATACGCTAAGAAAGAAGCTATCCAGATAGCACTTTCAACTTCAATACCTTCAATTATCGTTAGTGCGCTTGGTTTCTTCGCAGCGACATTCGGTGTTGGATGCATAGCTTCAGTTGACATGATTGGTTCACTGTGTACACTGATGGCACGAGGCGCGATTATAAGTATGTTCGTAGTTATATTTATACTTCCATCGCTGTTTGTGTTATGTGATAAGTTGATTATTAATACAAGCTTGGGATTTAAGCCTAAGAAAAATCAGGATATGTAGTCAGAGCAGATGTATGAACGAGTAAAGATGTATATGTCGTAACAGATATAATAATATATCGGGAAATAAGGAAATGGAGGAATAGTTATGGTTAAGAAGACTTTATTTAAGTATGGTTCAGTGTTAATGAGTGTGGTTCTTATAGCTTCAACACTTACAGCATGTGGAACTAACACAGCATATAATCAGACACAGAGTGAGGTTGCCATAAGCAGCGAGGCAGCTTCTAATACAGAGAGCATTATTTCAAATGCAATTAAGAACGAATTATCTGTATCAAACACAAGTACATTGAAGACAAATACGCGTGACGAGATGGTATATGTGTTTGGCAAGGCAGATGGAACACAGGACCATATCACTGTAACTGAAAAGGTGACAGATACTAATGGTAAAACAACAACTAACCAGAGCAGCTCAACAAAGAGCGCACCTGTTTCAATAAAGGTTACTTACAAGTTAAATGGTACTGAAACAAAGCCAGAAGATATGATAGGAAAGAGCGGTAAGGTTACTATCAGATATGACTATACTAATAATGAGAAGAAGACTATAACAGTTAATGGAAAGTCACAGACAGCTTATGTTCCATTTACTATGATAACAGGAACTCTTCTTCCAACAGATAAGTTCAGTAATGTAGAAGTTACTAATGGCAAGGTAAGCAAGGTTGGCGACAACATCATCGCTCTTGGTATGACTATGCCTGGTTTAAAGGATACTTTAAATCTTAAGTTTGACGATGAAAGTCTTGATATGGATATTCCTGAATACTTTGAAATATCAGCAGATGTAGAGGACTTTGAGCTTGATATGTCTATGTCAGTAGCAACAACAAGCGTGCTTGATGATATAGATACAGATGATTTCTCAGTTGCAAAGCTTGAAGATAAGATGAATGAACTCCAGTCAGCAGCAGACCAGCTTACAGACGGAACAGTAACTCTTCAGGATGGTACACAGACACTTGCAGACAGTATTCCAGCACTTACAGATGGTGTAGGTCAGTTAGATGATGGTGCTTCATCACTTAAGGATGGCATATATGCTTATACAGATGGTGCAACAGCACTGGCAGCAGGCGCAGGTCAGCTTAAGGATGGTATTGCAGCTTATACAGACGGTGCTAATAAGCTGGGAGCGGGAGCAGGTCAGTTACAGACAGGTCTTAGCACATATACAGCAGGTGTGGCACAGCTTGCAACAGGCTCAGATACATTAAAGACTGGTATTGCAGCTTACACAACAGGAGCTGCAAAGATAGCAGTTGGTGCAACACAGTTAAAGACAGGTATTAAGGATTATACAGATGGCGTAGCACAGCTTGCAGCAGGTTCAGATACACTTAAGACAGGTCTTAGCACATATACAGACGGCGTGGCACAGATTAGCGCAGGTTCTACAGACTTAAAGAGTGGAATAAATGCATATACAACAGGTGCCAAGCAGTTAGGAGCAGGAGCTTCCCAGTTAAAGACAGGTGTAGAAACTTATACAGCAGGTGTAGCAAGTGCAGCAGAAGGCGCTAAGCAGGTAAGTGCTGGTGTATCACAGTTAAAGACTATGCTTACAGAAACTATGGCTAATCAGCTTGCAGAAAATCTTAGTTATTATAAGACTAACAGGAATATACAGGAAAATGTATCACAGCTTACAGCAGCAGCTACAGGAGCTGGTCTTAGCGGTATTACTATAGCAGACGACCTTACAGCACTTGCAGCAGTTAATGGTGATGATGCTGTAGCAGAGAAGATTACAGAGCTGTATACGAAGTATCTTACAGCTTATACACAGAGTGTTGTTGCTAATGGTGCAACAAGCCAGATAACAAGTTTATATGCTAACCAGTTAGGCCTTTTAGTTAAGGCTGCAAGCAATCAGGGTGCAGCAGGAGCACTTGCACAGGTGGCTTCACAGATTGCAGGAAGCGCTTCATCTATAGATACACTTGCACAGGGTGCAAGCAGCCTAAGCACAGGTCTTGATACTCTTAATGAAAAGAGTACGGAGCTTAACAGTGGAGTAAGCACTCTTAACGAAGGTTTAGTACAGCTTAATTCTAATGATGATGCCCTTAATGATGGTATTGCCAAGTTAGATACAGGAGCAGCAACTCTTAATGCTAACAGTGAGCAGTTAAATGCAGGTGCAGCCCAGATAGCAGGCGGTACAGCAACTCTTAATGCCAACAGTGCAGCTCTTAATACTGGTATTGAGCAGTTAGATGCAGGTCTTACAGAACTTAATGGCAACAACGATGCACTTAATACAGGTGCAGCCCAGATAAATGGAGGTCTTGCACAGCTTAATGCAAACAATGACACAATTAATGACGGTATCTCTCAGATAAATGCAGGTCTTGTAACTCTTAACGGTAACAATGATACACTTAATGGTGGTATCGGTCAGTTATACAATGGCTTTGCAACACTTAATGCTAACAATCCAGCATTAAGAGATGGTTCATCACAGCTTGCAGATGGTACATCAACACTCAGGTCATCATCTACAACTTTAGCAGACGGCGTTACACAGCTTAATGACGGTGCTATAACACTTAAAGATGGTATGGCTGAGTTCAATGCATCTGGTATCAAGGCTATCACAAGTCTTGTTGGTGATGATGCTGACACAGCAGTAGATACAATCAAGGAAGTAATTAATCTTGGTAAGAATTACAACACATTCCTTGGTAAGACAGATGGAAAAGATAGTTCAGTAACATTTGTATACAAGATGGCTGAATTAACTAAATAATCAAGCTTACTTTTCCAAAACTCTCATATATATGCCAGCCCGGCTGGCGGAAAGATTAATAGTCTTTCAAAAAAGCCCCCACAGTGTATAGGCTGTGGGGACTTTTTTATATATGTATATTAAGGGGCAGAAAGTGTATACAAGAAGCCACTCTTGTAACATCATTCAGCTAAGCTGAATAAGTGCTACCAGAGTGGCTGTTTATGCAAATTAATATTAAGTTTTTTTAAAAGCTCTTAAAATATTCTTCCAGTCTTGTAAAGGTCTTAGTAAGTGCAACGGCTTCAGCTTCACTTAAGCCATCGGTTATGTAGTTAATCATATCCGCATGGAACTTCTTGTGGTGGTTATATGCAGCCACACCCTTATCTGTAAGTGAGGCGTATACAATACGGCGGTCTTTTTCGCCACGCGTTCTTATGACATAGCCTTTCTTGACAAGTCCGTTGATGCCAACAGTAAGAGTACCCATAGTAACACCAAGAGCCTTGGATATAATGCTCATGGTTCTAGGTTCACCTATGCCGACAGCCTCTATAATATGCATATCTGTAACAGAAATATCCTTGAATTCGTCTGTAATTAAAGCCTTTTCTTCTATATTCATAATATCGTTAAACAATGTCACAAGTATAGAGTTTAATGATTCGTAAATGTCCATAAAAGCACTCACCTTCATATAAAATTAACGTAAAAAACTAATTACATTATATATTACAACGAGGGGTAATGCAACAAAATACTACACCTCTTTAAACCACTTTAAACTACTTTTAGTTTCTACCGGTTATAAAATAAGGTGCAGTATTTTGGCATGAATTATGACATAACAGCTTAAGCTATCAATTAATTATTCATTCAATTATCTATTCATTTTTTTTGTCTTTACAGCAAATATATAAAGTGTTGTGCAGCTGCAAATAATTATAAGTAGTGTAAGCCAGAGTACAATATTGCTGTTATCACCTGTCTGTGGTGTTTCAACCTTATTGTCAGCAGCTTCAGCTACATTTTCTGTTGAAGCAGAGGTTGAAGGTGATATTGATGTATCTGTTGAATTACCTGTAAGCTGCTGCTTTGTTATAAGATATGTTGAGCAGTGATCCTGTTCTACTGTCATATAGCCATCATTATCGACTACTGCTGACATCATGCTGATTATGGTGCCATCATCTAAGAGCTGGCTGTAATAAAGTGTCTGACCAGCATACGCTTTTCCAACATTTAACTTAATGCTTGCTTTTGCAGGAAGTGTACCAGAATAGTTGTATACTATCTTAGATACAAATATATCATCTGTTACAGCTGCCGGCATATTTCCAGCTTCTTTTATATCAGAAGTAATTGCTGTTGAAAAGTCATAGATTGCAACCTGTGATACTTCTGACATAGTTCCTTTGGCAAATGTAAATGTAACATCATTGTTAGACTTGATAACAACATCATTTGTTTTGTTATCTTCTATAATCTTTCTGATTTCATCAACCTTAATAGTTGTGCTGCCATCGGATACATCTACTATTGTATTATTGGAATCCTTGTCTGGAACTGATGGCTTTTCATCGCCTGGTTTCTCAGTTGGTTTCTCGGTTGGTTTTTCAGTTGGCTTTTCGGATGGCTTCTCAGATGGGTTATCTGTTGTGTTGTCACCGGCTGATTTAGCTGTAAATGTAAGCTTGTCTGCTATACATTCTACATTATAAAGACTTTCTATCTCTGTTCCGTCATACTTGTATCCGTCTGGAAGATTATCATTTCCCCATACAGGATTATATGTTGCCACAGGATTGCTATAATCAATAAGCCATATTTCATCATTGCTTCGTTCATCTACACCAAGCTTTTCAAGAAGCTTACATATTTTATAAAATGATTCTCCGTTTTCATACACATATGCATCTACATATTTTTCACTGGTAGCTGTATTTATTATAACCTGGCTTGTTCCACCACTTCCGCCATCTGATTCATAATATGAAATAGGATTGTCTAATGTGGTTTTTGTATATCCAGCAGGGATATTATCATATTCACCTATCTTGTCAGCATAATATACGTCACCAAGAGCTTTCTTTGTGGTAAGCTTGTATATTGTATAAGTTACTTTTCCAGATTCAATATATGTCAGTTCCTTAATATAATATAATGAAGTATTATCTGACTCGTTCTTATATACTGTATTAGTTGTATATGGGTCGTACTCATAATACCTGGCATATAATCTTGATATTTCCAGTGGATGTGAAACATTATATGTTACATTTTCCTTTAAAGTTCCATTATCCTTGATTGGTCTGTTAGTGAGATTACTACTTGTATACACTACAGCTTTTGAACCAGAATATATTGTAACATTACAAGTGTCTGCAACTGAAAGTACGGAATTAGTTCCCTCAGCAAAGAAGGCTACACCATAATCACCTGCCCTGTCAGCATTAATAACTAAGGAACCATTACCACATATATTGATGGAACCGCCCCAGGCATCACCATATGAACCTATACCTCCGATTTCGTTATCACCAATAAGGTTAATCTTGAAATCATCACCCATCATATTAGTAGCTATTCCTGCAATCTTGTTTTTATAATTATTTAATGTAAGTGTATTGGTTTCTCTGTCATAAGATATTCCATCGATGGAATTAGTTCCTTGTGAAGAAAATATAGTAGTACTACTATCTTCTCCCGTTCTAACATTAATATAAGCATAAGCCCAATCACCAGTATCGCATGGACCATTAGCGGCTTTTACCTGTGGTGCAGCATATAAAACTGCGGATGATAATGCGAGTACGGCTGCTCCTGCTAATGCGGCTATTTTTTTAATATGCCATTTTTTATTTTTCACCATAAATCATTCCTCCTGTTTCTTGATAATAATTATCATTTATTCATTTGGTTATTTCTGTGCAAAATCTGTGCGAAAATCTGAGTTTCACACAAATCTCCCAGAATCAAATGGAGCGTATAATATTACGTACATATCAGCTGTATATGTTGTTAATACTATATATAACATTATTAAAAAAGTATATAAGGGAAGTCCGCCAATATGCTAAAACAGCGTGGCG
>ERZ1035006.1585-NODE-1585-length-14647-cov-5.251028_pt1 | contig 14647 bp, 9 predicted proteins | sample MGYA00520694_ERZ1035006 | MGnify/ENA primary metagenome ERZ1035006 (study PRJEB33766, sample SAMN09781746) | gut metagenome | biome: gut microbiome | host: Homo sapiens | place: Madagascar | study: EMG produced TPA metagenomics assembly of the PRJNA485056 data... | reverse complement strand
CTGTTGAAGGAGGTCACGCTGATGTCGGTGTCGCTCGAACTTGTTTCTTGGAGGATTTAGCCAAACTTGAAAAACATTCAGCCAATGTTCGCGTATTGGAACCAAAGCCTGCCGATGAATTCGCATGCCGGAGATCGACCGATCTTTATCCGAACTGGACAATCTTTTCCGTACCGGCTGCTTCTGCTCAAGAAATACGCGATGTTGTTCAAGTTCTTTTAGCAATGCCCAAAACGAACGATGGCATGTATTGGTCAATTGCCCCCGATTTCAGTCAACTGGACAAACTTTTACAAGACCTCAGAATCGGTCCATATGAGATTTTACGGCACTGGACTTTGAAGCGTTTTATTGATGAGTACTCGACTTGGCTGATCATTCTTGCAACTTGTACCATCGCTTTGATTATCCACAGTTGGCGCTCCTCAATTTTGGTTCGTCGACGTACGCGAGAACTTCAAAGATCTTTTCATGAACAAAATGAACTCAGAGCGAAATCCCATGAGCTGGAAAACCGTTTCGAACAATTTCAAAAAGCGACGATTGTCGGGCAGCTTTCCAATATCTTTGCTCACGAAATCAAACAACCTCTGCACAAGATGAATTGCTATGCTCACGGATTATTGCGTGCAATAGACAGCGGCTCCCCCGATCAAGCTCTGTTGCGTCAAGGGCTTGAAAAACTTGAAACCAATGCGCAAGACATTGGGCGTATCGTTGATCGTGTGCGTGAGTACGCCAAAGGTGAAAATACCGAAAAAATGTTATTGGACCTCAACGAGGTCGTCTTAACAGCCTGTCACAAATTCGTTAAAAGCAGCTATGTCCGAGTTACGCCAACGCAAGAGCGTCCACTAACCTTCGCTAACGAATTGGAATTACAGGTTATTTTTACCAACATTATCAAAAATGCCTCGCAGGCCGCCTCTTCAGCAAAACAACCTTGCGTAGAAATTCGTTGTCTGGTCGATGAGCTCGATGATCAGCGATATTTCGAATGCACTATTGACGACAACGGTCCGGGAATTGATAATGACCGTCGAGAATCCTTAGGCTCAGCCATTAAAACAACGAAGAAAGACGGACTTGGTCTAGGCATCATGGTCGTTCGAGGACTCATCGAACGTTATCGCGGCTGTTTGACATTTGCCCGTAGCGAGCTCGGAGGTTTACGAGCCGTCATTCGCCTCCCCCTGATAAAGCCAGAAACAAGTTCACACTCCCAAACAAAGGAGAATCAGATCCATGACTGACGTATACCGAACACCTCAGTGTGTGATTCGCCTTGTCGATGACGACCCGGAAGTACTGGATGCGCTTGAATTTATGCTGTCAATGGAAGGCCACCTTGTCAAAAAGTACGCCAGTCCAGAAGATTTCTTCCGAAACGATGTTTCGACAGAACCCGGTTGTCTAATCACGGACATTCGCATGTCACCGATGGACGGATTAGCCTTTTTTACCGAATTAATGAAACGCAACTACAAAGTCCCTGTTTGTTTTTTGACCGCTCATGCCGATGTAGAAACCGCTGTGGAACTGCTGAAAGACGGCGCCGTGGATTTCCTTGTTAAACCGATTGCCGCCGATAAGCTGATCGCGACCGTTGACAGAGCTCTCAGGATTGATCGCGAAAGACGAGGCGGCATTCAAGATACGGTTCGATGGAGGGATCGTTGGGAAACTCTCACCCCAAGAGAAAAAGAAATCTTGAAATTTGTTGCCAAAGGTTGGCTCAACGTCCGCATCGGCATTGAACTCGGCATCAGTCACCGAACGGTGGAAGTTCACCGTGCAAGTGCCATGAAAAAATTACAAGCCAAGACTCCCGCTCAAGTCGCGATGATTCTAATGGAAATTCCCGAAAACGAACTCTGACACAAGACATTCACACGTCTGTGACGTGTAAGCCATTTTGGCTGACCTTGATCAAACTACGTACGTGTTGTCAATCGCGATACATTTTTAGACTCCTTACATAGTCATAGGCAATCCACCTTACCAGCTAAAAACCTATGACTCCATCGACTATAGGAGAGACTAAATGTCCGATTCCAAGCTTTCTCGTCGCAGTCTGTTTGAAATGACCGGTATGGCCGGAGCCAGCCTGCTGATTCCCGGAGTTGCCGGAGCCGCTTCTCCGTCTCCGTGCGTTGCCAATCCCAAGAAGTGGGACTTCACGGCTGAAGTTGTTGTGATCGGCGCCGGCGCCTGCGGTATATCTTCAGCCATTCGCGCTGCAGACTTCGGTGCCGATGTTTTAGTTATCGACACAAATTATGATGTCGGGGGACACGCGATTTTATCTGCCGGTTCCATTGCTCTTGGCGGTGGTACGGCATTGCAAAAGAAGTATGGCATTAAAGATGATCCGGAAACTTACTTCCGCGATATTACCGACTGGTCCGTGACGGAAACCGACGGCATGCCCGACTACCGCTTCTGCGATCGTGACGTTCAGCATTCTTTGGCCTACAACGGTCCGGCAGTGTATGACTTCTTGGCTAAAAACGGATTGCCGTTTGAAGATGAAGCACCTGACAATTTCCAAGCGAACCACGCATCCGGCGTTTCTGCTCTGCGCTCCCACCATGTCAAGTGGAAGAAAGGCGCTGGCGGCCCCAGCCCCACTGGCACAAACGGTACATCCGTAATGCGCCCCTTGGACGAATCCGCTCGCAAGCGCAAAAATATTCGTTTCTTGTTTAACTACCACATGGATCGAATTTTCCGTGAAAAGCCGCTGGAAGGTCGTGTGATCGGCATTGAAGCGCATTACACACCGACCATTTTGCCGGGACAAAAAGAACCTCTCGTTTCTTGGAAAACGGAAGGCAACGTCAAATGCAACAAAAAACTGATCACCGTACGTGCAACCAAAGGCATCGTGATTGCAACTGGTGGCAATACCGGTAACGTCGAATTCCGTCGCATGTTCGACCCCCGTTTAACGGAAGAATTCCAGCTTGGCGGCGGCGAATGGTCCCCGCAAGACGGCTCCGGCGAATTGGCTGCTATGGCAATCGGTGCTGCACTTTGGGGAACCTGCAATCAAGCCATGAATCGTAATGGCGCTTTGCGTCGCGGTGCCTTTATCGGCACCCGTACGAGTTATGTCGCTTGGAAACCTCAAAGCCCAATCTGGGGCAAGGTTAAGGCTACCGGACTTTTCGTCGGCAACTGGCAGGATTGTATTGCCGTTAACCAGGCCGGACACCGTTTCTATAACGAGATTACAGCCGCCTATCCCAACGGAACATGCTTCGGCTTCTTTGACAAAGCCGGCGGCTACAAACATGGCGATTGGCGAAACTCTTCGAAGATCACTCCGGTCTTTAAGAACTACATTGATGCTGCGATGGCTATTAACGAAGGCTCGACCGCACCCGAATGGTCTGCTGGTCCTCAATGGGCAATTTTCGATAGCGAAGCCATTAAACGCGAAAAATGGGTGATCAACGAAAACACCGGTGAAGAAGGATACTTCTTCACGGCCGACACTCTTGACGAATTGCAAGACATGCTCTTGAAGAACCCGTATCAGAAATTCAAGATGCCCAAGGGGCGCTTGGCAGAAACGGTCGCTCGTTACAACCAAATGGTTGAAAAGGGTGTGGACGAAGACTTTGCCAAACCCAAACCTCGTCATAAGATCGAGAAAGGCCCCTTCTACGCAGCCTGGTGCACGGTATGCACGCACGATACCTACGCAGGTCTTCGTGTCAATGGCAAAAATCAGGTCATCGATATGGCCGGCAAGGTCATTCCGGGGTTGTACTGCGGCGGCGAATCTGCAGGTGGCGCAAGCCAGCACGGCATGGGTCGATGCTTCACGGCCGGTTATGTTATCGGCGCTGAAGTTTGCAAAGGTTAAATAATTTAACTCCTCTCTTGGGCGGCTCTTTGTGTGAGTATCCACTTACTGTCGCCCTATTTTTCTTCGGAGTGAAATCATGAATAAACTTCTCGTTGCGATTGCTTTGTGTATAAGCACTCAGTTGACATTATCCGTTGCTTCGGCGGCAAGCGATATGAAATTCGGAGCCGATCGACACGTTTCTAAAGGCATAGCATGCACAATGTGCCATGCTGATATGCAAAAGCCCTCAGCACCTGAAATGGCAACCTGCACCAAATGTCACCCGGTCGATCCTTTAGTTGCAAAGACGGCAAAGGTCAAACCGACCAATCCACATACGTCTCCCCATTATGGGAATGAGCTGGAGTGTACGAATTGTCACTTGATGCACGCGCCGACGGACAATTATTGTGCACAATGTCATCAGTTCGACTGGAAGGTCCCTTGAATCAATAGACAATCACAATTTCTTTCCATCAAAGCCTCAGAACCATTTTTATGCTCTGGATTGGATAAAGCGACCAATTTTGAGCAATCTCCCTACCAGTTTGCAAACAGAATGATTCTTCTCGAATCGGATAGGCGGCGAGGTGCTAACCCCGCCGTCCTTTCACACATAGCCAGTACTGTATAGATGGTTAAAGTGAAGGGGCCATGCCGATCACGGAACAGAGCGATAGGCAAGCCGTGCTTGCGAAAGTGTTCCCGCAAAACGGTGACATACCCTCAAAAGTCTCGGCTGAAAAGAACCGAGCCGCCGTTAATCTGCCGAAACAGCTCTTACGGAATGATTAATGGGCTCAATTTAAAATTCGTCGACGGGGCTCAATTCTGAGTTCGCTTGACACTAATCGTTAACGGCAGGAAACTAGTCGCGACGCCAATCACAGTCGAAAAAGAACATCTTTATTACCAATAGTGGCGACATACAAAACGTTCGAGAATGTGATGGAACCGGTTATCAGGCAAACTGTGTTATACCGAGAATTGTGTAAACAGATCTGGTTCTCCTCATCCCGATCGAACTCCTGGCGATGAGCATCCGTGCAAACAACAACACGACTAAAGATTGCAGATCGGAAAGACGACTACTTCGAACATTTTTGAAATAGAACCGAATTGATCCGTAAGCGGCGTTGCGAACGCCTCTCAAACTTACGAAGGTCGCCGTACACCAGTCCAAGGGGAGCCATTCGTAGAGGTATCAACCGTGTGGGTTAGGGAAAGAAGCAATCTCAATCTTTTCAAACGAAAAGGTTGATGTGGGTCTTTTATGTCAGTAAAAATATTTTTTACTTTGGTACAAAAAGTGGATAAATTATGTTGAAATTCCACTGTAAAAAAGTCAACCATAACGCTATTTAGGAGCAGGTATGGAATCCTTTAAAATCAAAGAGTTACAGCAAAAAATTGATGATTTAGGCACAGGGTCTCAAGGGCAGTTATTTCACGTTGAAAAACAAATTGAGCACGACGGCATTGAGATGGGTGTGCTTGAGAACGGTATCCCCTACCTTTCGGAAAGTGGGCTTGCGCGGATGTGCGGGATTAACCGATCGTCGCTAAACCGTTTAGCCGCTGGATGGGCAGAGGAGAAAACAAAACCCAGAGGGCGAGTGATTCAAGCGCTACTGTCCCGAGAAAATTTTGATAGCGATACTTTGTTCATTCGTTGCGAAAGCAATGGGATACCGATCAATGCTTACACAGAACCGGTTTGCATTGCTTTGCTTGAATACTATGCTTTCGAAGCATCAGAGCAAAAGGAGGAAGCGCAAAACGCTTTTAGAACGTTAGCGCGTATCTCTTTCAGAAGTTTTGTTTATACCGCCGTTGGGTATCGGCCAGAGACTGATCTTCTGTCAAGTTGGAAGCACTTCATTGACAGAGTAGACCTGACGGCTAACGCAGTTCCTAAAGGATATTTCTGTATCTTTTCAGAAATCGCACCGATAGTTGTGCCAATGATCAAAGCCGGTTTGATCGTCACCGACAAAGTAATCCCCGATATTTCCGTAGGAAAACTGTGGTCCAAATATTGGACTGACAACAATCTCGATAATGAAATGGGAGAAAGAATACGGTTCCCCCATAATTATCCCGATTATTACCGACAAGCTTTATCTAACCCTCAACCTGCATACGCTTACCCGGAGGTCGCCCTCGGTCTGTTTAGAAGTTGGTTGAGAACGTATATCGAAAGCAAGTTTCCTAAGTACTTACTTACTAAAGCTAAAGAAGGGTTTATTGAAAAGGAAAGTGCTACTAAAGCACTGGCCTTAATGAATGAAGACGTGAAGAAGCTCGCCACATAATAAGAATCTTTTTTACTGGCCGCCTGAGAAGGTGGCCAATTTTTGACCGAAATCTATAGCACGTGCCTACAACGTGGCGGAATGGTACGTCGATGCAGATAAACAAAAAAAGCTAAGACACCCTGCGAAAAGATCGAGATCAAATTGCAGGAAGAGAGGGGGGGGGCACACCGCACATCAAAGGATATACCCCCGTCATCGAAGAGATTCACGATTTGTTTGGACAAAATGGCTGTCGCTTCGAACAAAATCAACGATGAATTCTTGATATGGTAGGAGTGTAAGACCAACCTGCATATCGAGGCTAAAGACATGAACTGAGCTAATTTTTTACAATGAGTCCTCCTCAACGGACGGAACTGGCGCCCTTACACGCTTGTAAATAAGTTCCTGTGAACCAGAAATTTCGGTTAATCTTTCACCGTCTATTCTTGTCGTAATTTTGCTGATGTAATTGAGCTAATAAAGCAACTCTTTGTAGGCGTAGTAGTCGTACAAGTGTTTGTAGGATTTTCCATGACGTAGTTGAGCATCGCCATCATCGTCAGAGCTACAAAGCAGATCAGGAGTTTGCCGTTGAATGTCGTGTCGTGATGCACGTCAGTCGAAACGACGTCTAGATCGCTTTACAGCACACGGAAAGTCTTCGCGATGCTGTCCCGTCTGCGATAGATGTCCAAGACATCGATAGGATCATCGATGTAGTTACTCACGAGCGTAATAAAGCTCGTAAAGCGCTTACGTTGATCGATGACGGCACGGTTGAGCACCAAGGGCGAGACTTATTCGTCTTAGGAATAGAAGCAATCGTACATGTCGGAGTTCTTATCGCCCCTCCCCGCCAACCACAAAACCTCATAATCTCCAAGTTTTTGCTCCACGCTACGTAAGCCTTTTCACCGCGGAATATATGTAGACCTTGTGTTTAAGCCGCTTTCGGCCCATTCGAGGTTCTTTGGAGGATATTTTTAGTGCCTGACGTTTTGTGCTGGAAAGCATTGTTTAGGCCCTGCTAACGATAAATCACTCCGGTTCTCACCCCTGAGATTTTTCTTTGACTTCAGCAATGACCAACACTACGATCGAAGCAAAAATACTTGCGATTCCCAAAAGAGATTTGATATCGCAAGGCTCTCCCAGGATCAATATGCCAAGAAGAGCCGCTCCCATCGGTTCTCCCAAGGCCAGTGTCGAAGCTATCGGAGCCGGCGTTGTCTTGATACCGGCAACCAACAAAGAAAATGCACACGCGGCCGTCACAACACCCAAGCCAAGAGCCACTGCAATCCCATCAACCGTTGCAACCCACTCGACAGGATAAAAGAAAAAAAACGGTACCAACCCCAGTCCAACCAGAAACATGATGAGCATCATGGACTCTTCTGCACTGTGATTGTCTGTCAAAGGTTTGGAAACACAAATCTCAACCGAATAGCAGGCTCCGGCAAAAATCGGCAAAAGCAGGTCATACCACGCAAAATCAGCCGATTCAATCGTATTTATGAGAAACAGGCCAATAATTGCTAAAACTGTTGCCGGATACCAGGCAAGCACCGGCGATTTTTTCTCCATAACCCAAGTAATGATTCCGGAAAAAATCGGTGTCACACCGATAGAAACAACCGTACCGATAGCAACACCGACAAGAAGAACCGAATTGAAAAAAGACATTTGGAAAAACCACAAGGCAACAGCGCAAACTAAAATATTGTTCCAAGGCCAGTTTCCCCAATGAACCTTGCGACCGGAGACATAAAGGTACAGAAATAGTGTTGCTGCGCCAATAAGCATTCGGCAGCCTGCAATGACATATGGCGTTGCGCCTAGCGGTGCAATCGCTTGCAAAAAACCGCTGCAGGAAAAGCAAAGCGCTCCTGCCAAAACGAGTAAAGGACCGCGCAAACGAGATATTTGCAACATTTTCTGTAACCTTCGAAAAAGATCAACCGAAGTCCTTCGGGAAATGCGACTTCCCGAAGGACTATCGATCAACATGGATCCTTTGCGGATCCGATTGAGCTTTTACACCTTGCGATAGTTCTGATACTTCTTAAAGAGTGCTTCCATTTTGTCCGGATCAACCATGGAGTTGACATCAAAGAGCTCTTCGACAACTTCGTCGGGTAAAAGACCGCTACGTTTGGCTGCTTCCTTACACGTAATGTTTTCATCGATGGCCAAATGTGCAATTTTTGTTCCGATTTCGTAACCGAAAAGCGTACTGACCATCGTTGCCAACGATGTCGACATTTCGGTCATTTCTCGGCAATGCTCACGATTGGCCGTAATACCGGCGATGCACTTGTCGGCAAAAACATTCATCGATCGAGATAACAGATCGCAGGACTCGATAAAACTCTTAGCCGGAATACCGGAAGAAGTTCCCAATTCCAACCAACCGGACAAAACCCCGGATACCAACCCCGTGTGATTGGCCGATACTCGATCTGTCGTCAGAAATACCATTTCCGGAATCACCGGATTGACCTTACCGGGCATAATCGAACTTCCCGGTGCAACCGCCGGCAAATTGATTTCACCAAAGCCGGCACGAGGGCCGGAGCCGAGCAATCGAATGTCTCGTGCAATCTTCCAAACCAATGTTGCCAGCGCCTGGATGTGTGCATGCGCAATCACAAGGCCGTCGGTCGCCATCATTCCGTCAAAAAGATCTTCTTCCGTCTCAATCGGTCGACCGCATACTTCGGTTAAGTGCTTGTCAATTACGGCTCTAAATCCGGGCAAGCAACTCATACCCGTACCAACCGCCGTGCCACCTAAGCAAGACTTATTCCAATGTGCTCTTTCGGTTGTCAAGCGCTTAACCAAGCGCTTGACGGCATGCGCATAGCCGCCGAATTCCTGCCCTAAGGTTAAAGGAACAGCATCTTGCAAACACGTACGCCCCATCTTGATCACATCGGCAAATTCTTCGGCCTTTTTATACAAAATGTCTGAGAGATGTTGAGCAGCAAGAATCACTTTGCCGATTTCGTCATACACGACCATTTCTTTGGCTGTCGGAATCAGGTCGTTGGTGGACTGACACATATTGACGTGCGTATTGGGATGAATAGGCCCAACTTTGGAGCCGGTCATCAGTTCATTGGCTCGGTGCGCAACCACTTCGTTAACAATCATATTGGTTGGCGTACCGGAGCCTCGATAAATGTTGACGACAAACTGCCCCTTGAGCTTTCCGTCGGCAACTTCGCGAGCTGCCATCTCGATATATTTCGCTTTTTCAGGATCCAGCGCACCGATTTCGACGTTAGCGCGGGCACAGGCAATTTTGCACAGCGCCACCGAGCGAATGTAGCTCGGATAGTCATCCAGAGTCAGCGGACCGACATCAAACGCGCGGCGATTGCGTTCCGTCACTATCCCGTAATAGGCGCTTTCAGGCAATTCCAACTCACCCAGACCGTCATGTTCTTTTCTCATATTCATTTTTCTTACCTCAAAAATATCCTGTCATTAGTCGATCTGACGAAGCTGTCCGAACTTTCTGAACATTTCGACGGTATCTTTACGATTTGCCAACTTTCGTACATCGAAAAGCTCTTCGGCAACATCGGCAGAGATTAGGCTTTCTCGTAAGGCTGCCTCTTTACAGGAGATATTTTCTTTAAAGGCCAAATGTGCAATTTTTGTACCGATCGGATAGCCGTACAGGGCACTGATCATCGTAGCGTTAGAAGTTGACATTTCGGCATTGCGTCTGGCCTTTTCACGATTGATATCGATTCCTTTCAGACACAAATCGGTAAACAATCTAAATCCCTTCGTGATCAATTCCAACGATTCCATCGCCCCCATAAAACTTGCACACGTACTAGAACACAAATCCAGCTCACTTTCATTAATCGTCAGGGTTGCCACATGCTCATGGCTGATGATCTGTTGCATGATCTGCAGTAACAATTCCGGCATATACGGATTGAGTTTGCCCGGCATGATGGAGCTTCCCGGTGCAATGGACGGAAGGATAAATTCTCCGATACCCGTGCGAGGCCCCGACGAGAAGATATAAAGGTCGTTTCCAATCTTGCCTGCAGCACAAGCGATAGCCTTCAAATAACTCAAAAGCATCATGAGTCCGTCATTGTTGGCCGAACCGTCAAACAAAGCACTGTCTTCAATCACCTCCCCTTGCATCTTGGCCTGCTTCATGTCAAAGCCGACAACAGCGGAGAGATTCTTGTAAATGGCTTCATGGTATCCCGGCATTTGTCCCATACCGGTTCCCAGAACCGTTGCCCCGAGGATGGTTTCCTGAAATTCGGGACGAGCTTTTTCCAAACGCATACGATTGCGTTTCATCATGCAATGCCAACCGCCGAAAACTTGTCCGAAGGTCATGGGAACCGCATCCTGCATACACGTGCGACCTAAGCGAACATCGTCTTTGAACTCCAGCGCTTTTTGCGCCAAAGCATCTTCCATGTACTTGATGGAATCAAGTGCATCACCGATCATGCGATAAAGCACAATCGCTTCGCAAGCCGGGTATGTATCGTTACTGGATTGACACATATTGACGTGCGTGTTCGGGTGCACGGAATCGTAGCCTTTGTGTCCTGTCAAAATTTCATTGGCACGATTGGCAATGACTTCGTTGACATTCATATTGACACCCGTACCGTGCGAGCGCCAAACGTTGACCGGGAACTGATCGGAAAAGCGTCCCGCAATGATTTCGTCACATGCCTGAACGATGGCATTGGCTTTGAGTTGATCCAAAGCACCGATTTCTGAATTCGTAATCGCACAAGCCTTCTTCACCTCGGCCATTGCGCGAATCACTTGAGGCAAGCTATTGAAAGTACGATCTGTCACATCGTAATTGAATGCACAACGCACGGTCTGAATACCGTAGTAAGCATCGTCGGGAACCGGCAGTTCGCCTAAAGAATCCTTTTCCATACGCATGGTAAATTCACTCCAAAAATTTAAGTTAGAAGACAACACTGGCAATCAAGAAACCGATCACAACCGAACTGATGCAGGTCACAAAACCCGGACGCTGATAACTGTGATTTAAAACGTACTTGCCGATATGTGTCGTTCCCGAGCGGTCAAAAGTCAATGCACTGATAGCCGAGCCCGTTGCCGGGAAGAAGAACAAGCCGTTAACTGCCGGAGCCATAGCTACAAGAGAACCGACCGGCAACCCCAAAGACGCGCCGATAGGCATCAACGAACTTGTCGTTGCCCCTTGACTTAACAGCAATGCGCTCATGAAGAAAAGCACAATACCGAAGAGCCACGGGTAAGCCTGGACAGTTCCTCCCAGCATTTGAATAAATTCGGCTTTATGTGCCAGGAAAAACGTATCGGTCATCCAGGCAATACCAAAGATGGCGATCACACCAGTCATACCTGCAGAAAAGACACCAGACTTTGCAATTTTTCCGGGAGAAACATTGCATGTCACAACCATGATGAATGACGCGGCAAAAGCAATCATTTCAATGGCGTTAGGAATAGATAAACGAACGAGTTTGCCATTGACTTCCCAAGACGGCATCAAACCTTTGAAACTGCCCAGCAAAACGATCAAAGCAACGGCAATACCGAAAATCGTTACGGAAAGCTTTGCTTCACGTGTAGGGACATAGATCTTGCTTTCTGCATTGTGCGTCAATTCGCCGGATTGCAAACGACGCTGGAATTCCGGATCTTGCTCGAGTTCGACACCTCGACGATACACGCTAATTGCACCCAACATGCAACCGATGAAAATCGACGGGATTGCCACAAGCATAATTTGACCGAGCGTAACGCCGTGAACGGCCAATACTCCCAAAAGAGCAGCCGTCGAAGCCGAAACGGGTGAAGCTGAAATACCGTGTTGGCTTGCGACCATGGCAATTGACATCGGGCGTTCGACACGAATGTTGGCTTCCAAAGCAACTTCAGAAATCACCGGATAGACGGCCATCGCAACATAGCTTGTACCGGTAAACATCGTGAAGAAAAAGGTCACAATCGGCGCCATGATCGTAATGCGATCCGGATTACTGCGCAGGACTTTTTCAGCAATACTGACTAATAAATCCAAACCGCCCGCACACTGCAAGGTCGCTGCCATTGCAGAAACCGCTGTGATAATCAAAAGCACGTTAACCGGTGGCGAACTTGGTCTTAATCCAAACACAAACACCAAAAGGCATAAGCCGACACCGCCCGCAAAGCCCATGGCTACGCCGTTTTTTCTTGCACCGATCATGATGCAAGCCAAAATCACAAAAGCTTCTAACCAAAGCATAGGTCTGTCTCCTATGGAATTGTTTTCGATGACAAACGATTGCCTCATTTGTCTTGACAAAACACATAGTGACTAAGATCTTTTCATTTTCCGAAGAGTTAGAAGCCTAAGGAAAAGTAACTATGCTTTAACAGCATACTCATGGACTTACACGATGAGTGCGGTAAGAATTCTTACTAGAATGGAAAAGCTTTTTCTGGAGATTGACCGTGGATGAGAGTCACCTTTTTCCTGTCAGCCGAATTTTCGATCAAGACGCATTGCTTTTCGTTTTGCTCTTTGAACTCAGAAACTTTTCCAAGGTTGCTGAGCTTGTCGGCTGTAATCAATCCTCTGTATCTAAGCGCATCGCAGATTTTGAAAACAGTCTAGGCATTACGCTCTTTGACCGCACCCAGCGGCCGATTGCGGCAACCCCGGAAGCTAAGGTTCTTTACTATGAGCTCAAGCGCGACGCCGATGCACTTGCATCGACCTTGACGAGGTTAAAAGCACAAAATGCCCTTAAACCGGTTGTTCGTTTCGGTTGCATTGAAACCCTATCATTGGATCTTGTGCCCAAGCTGATCCAGAAGTTGTTGCCGATCACGTCTCGTATTTCACAATTAACAGCAACTTCCAACACGCTTTTACGTCTGTTAATTGAGCATAAGCTCGATGTTATTGTCTCAAGCGATCCTTTTATGGGGGTTAAAGGACTGCATCGACGACTACTATTTCAAGAGCCTTCACTCATTCTGATGTCCGAAAAAATGGCTCAGAGTAAACGGGGCCCCTGGTCTTGGATTGACTTGCAACTGTGCGGAAAGCCATTCATTTATTACCATTTGGAAAGTGGCGGTGGACGACTTAACGGTTCTTACTTGTCTTCTCAGTATTTGAATTTTCCAAATCAATTGGAAGTCGACAGTAACACGGTCATGGTATCTCTGATTCGCGAAGATGTCGGATGGACGATTACTCGACCCTCGGCTTTGCTACAAACAAAAAAGTTAGTTGAAGGAACTGTTGCCGCAAAAATGCCGGATCCCGTTCTCGTTCGAGAAGTGTTTCTGATCACTAGGGAGTCGGAGGAAAAGAGTCTTGTTGACGAATGCTTCAAAACTATTTCTGCAATATTAAGGGAAAGTATCGTTCCTACACTGAAGCAAATTGCGCCATGGGTGGCTGATCATATTCAACTTAGAGTCTGAGGTTATTGATTCGATTATTTTTTAATTCTTATTTTCTGTTTAAGCTATGACTCTTTCGCGTAGGGAATATAAAATCCCTACGCGAAAGAGTTACAGTCTAAACTCCGTCTGTTTTAAAAATCGCCTGGAAGTTTGGGGAAAATCAATGGGCGACGATGTTTTTTACCCCAAATTACTACCTTGTTCTAAAAATTTCCCGGGAATTTGAGGAGCGTGATGATGTGGCAGTAGTACTGCAGGAAGATATCGCACAGCAACGCGATTGCGGCAGTGATGAGTTTTGTATGACGTTTTGTCATCTTACCTCCTCAAAAGGAGTCGATCACAAAACCAAGAATGCCTGAATCGGCAACTATTTCAAACTTTCTGCCTGAAAATAAGGCACTGACAGCGATTGGCGTTACACTTTGGCTCTGCGCGCAACTACGCGTTACCCTTGAGCACCAGAGTTGGCCGTACGCGCCAATAACCCTGTCTAAGAGACATCTATGCAACTTCGCTCTAACAATCATTATAGAGATCGAACACAAATCGACTCTTTATTATCCCCAAGTTCCTGTTGAATTGCCTCAAACACTTGACTTGGTAATAATTGCTTCAACTTATCGCATACTGTGCTCTGTGTTTTTTTGGAACAAAATTCATTCCAGTTATCGGTAAGCCATTCACAATGATCACAACAAGTTTTCACTTCAAGATTCAAATTTTCTGGATAACCATAAAATTTAACCGATGTAGAACCAAACAAAACACATGACGGAGCTCTACTAATCACATGTCTCAGGTGAATCATCCCCCCCTCTGGACCAATATGTAATCTTGCATATTTCAATAAAATCTTTAACTCCTCTAAATTTGTAGCCCCCGATAAATTAATCGTATTATCCCCAATCCAATATTCCTCACAAGGACCTAAATATACCAGTTTATAATCTTGATATTCATTAGATAGGCGATCCAACAAGTCGCTGTAATATGGCTTTGGCCATAGCTTGGTTGACTCCCACAT
>ERZ1035006.1584-NODE-1584-length-14647-cov-11.085321_pt1 | contig 14647 bp, 15 predicted proteins | sample MGYA00520694_ERZ1035006 | MGnify/ENA primary metagenome ERZ1035006 (study PRJEB33766, sample SAMN09781746) | gut metagenome | biome: gut microbiome | host: Homo sapiens | place: Madagascar | study: EMG produced TPA metagenomics assembly of the PRJNA485056 data... | reverse complement strand
TCCAAAGCCTTCAAAAAGACGGCTTCCAAAGTGACCGTAAGTGTTCCAAAGAGCATCCGGAACAATAAGAAAAAAGCGGCTGCTTTCCAGAAGAAGCTGACCAAGAGTGGCATGAGCAAAAATCTGAAACTGAAATAAGATAGTTTGATCATCACACAGCAAAAAAAAGATGCGAGTCCATTGCGGATTCGCATCTTTTAGTTTATAAAGGACTATTTTCTTTCATTTAATTGTTTTCTCATCTAAAGCTTTTTGGGTCATCTTACTCTTTTCTTCTCAAAATATCGTACGCTTCTGCCCTGCCGCCTTCCAGCTCTATATGCAGGATCTGTTTGGAATGCGGTGCACTTTCCTGTTCTTCACCGTCCTCATTGAGGATCCTCTTTACTGTAACCTCTACATTCTGACCGTCCGGTTTCATGATCTCAATTTGCTCACCGACACTGAATTTATTTCTCTGCTCAATGCGACAGTAACCTTCTGCATCGACTTCCCCGACGATACCAAGATAGGTATATTCTTTCACGTAAGTATTGTTATCGTATATCTGCGTGTTCTCATCCGGTCTTCCATAAAAGAAACCGGTCGTGAACTGACGGTAGGTACAGCTTGCGATCTGTGTGCGGTACCACGGCATATGCTCTTCATAGAGTTTTGGATCTTCCAGATAGTCATCAATGGCTTTGCGATACGTTCTGGCAACCGTTGCCACATAGAGAGCCGTTTTCATTCTGCCTTCGATCTTAAAGCTGTCAATCCCCGCATCAAGCAGATCCGGGATATGTTCAATCATGCAAAGATCCTTGGAATTAAAAATATAGGTGCCTCTTTCATTTTCATAAACCGGAAGATACTCACCCGGTCGTTTCTCTTCCACAACTGCATATTTCCAGCGACACGGATGCGTACAGGCTCCCTGGTTGGCATCTCTGCCTGTAAAATAACTGCTGAGCAGACATCTTCCGGAATAAGAAATGCACATAGCTCCATGCACAAAGGTCTCAATCTCCAGATCATCCGGAATGTTTGCACGGATCTCTTTGATCTCCTGCATGGAAAGCTCCCTTGCAGAAACCACTCGCTTCGCTCCCAGTGTATGCCAGAAACGATAGGTGGCATAGTTTGTGTTATTCGCCTGGGTACTGATATGGCGTTCGATTTCCGGACAGATACGTTTTGCGATCTCAAACACCCCTGGATCAGCAATGATCAGTGCGTCCGGTTTCACTTCTTTTAATTCCCTGAAATATTCCTCAACGCCCTCCAGATCCCGGTTGTGTGCCAGGATATTGGCTGTCACGTAAACTTTCACGCCATGCTCATGGGCAAAGGCAATGCCCTCTTTCATATCTTCCATCGAAAAATTCTTGGCTTTTGCACGCAGTCCAAATGCTTCGCCGCCAATGTAAACGGCATCCGCTCCAAAGATGACCGCCGTCTTTAATACTTCCAGGCTGCTTGCCGGCACCAGCAATTCCGGTTTTCTCATCGTTCTTCCTCCCATTTATCTATTCCTTTATTTTCACGCTGAGTGTTGCTCCATCCCCGATCGGCACAATGCTGGTCATCAGATGCTCATTGTGTTTCAGTTCATAGAGATACTCCCGCATCCGTTTGTATATTGTCCTGTTTCTTCGCTCTACTGCATAATGGGACTCGATAATGTCACCATCCTGCAGCACATTATCCGAGATCAGGATGCCGCCGACTTTCAGCAGACGCATCACATCCGGCAGAAAATGAATATACTGCCCTTTTGCAGCGTCCATAAAGATAAAATCATAAGAACCCTCAAGTTCTGCAAGAATCTCTGTGGCATCCCCTTCCAGAAAACGGATCTGTGACTCCTTCCCGGCTTTTCTGAAATTTTCTTTTGCGATCGGAATGCGTTTTTCATACTTTTCAATTGTTGTGATTTTGGCTTCTTTTGGTGCATATTCACAGAACAGCAGTGTGGAAAATCCAACTGCTGTCCCTACTTCCAATATATTGACCGGACGCTGCATCTGCAGCAGCACCTTGAGAAAGCTCTGCATTTCTCTTCGTATGATCGGCACATGATCTTCCAGTGCTTTTACCTCAAGCTCCGTCAGGAACGGGGTATTTCCCGTATCCAGGGAGTTGATAAAAGCTGTCATTCTTTCATCTACTATCATATCGTTACTCCGTCTCAGTCTCTTTTTCATCCGCCCGGCTCAGTACTCTCAGCATCTCTTCTGCTGTCTGTGAGGTGTTCAGTACATAGCTTCCGGGCTCAATTTCTCCTTTATATTCAGAAAGCAGATATTGAATGCGAAAAACATTCTTATCTTTGATCAGTTTCTTCTCTTCCAGAAGCTTTGCGATTTCACCAAAGGACATATCTTTGGTGATCGTAACTGCTACCTTTTTTCCGGGAGCCTCACTCATCGCTTCCTGTGCAAATATCTGATATCCGAATGTGTAGGCCCGTCTGCCGGTAAAAATCAGAACAAGCACAAGAACCGCCAGCAATACGATTTTCACGGCAATGCCGACTGCAATTGATTTTGCACTGTTCTCTTTCATGCACCCTCTCCTGTCTTACCAGTACATTAATCCTGCAAGGAACAGTACTAGTCCGTTTCTATGATATCTGCAAAATTTTCAATTTCCATATCCACAGATGTCAGTATCTCATCCGCACATCTCTGAATGATCCTGCATATCTGAAGCTCCGCTGCCAGATACTCCTGTATAACCGGATTCTTCCGCATATCTTCGTATTCCCGCTCCAGATTCTGCACATCATCAAACAGATCGTAAGCATTGCTTCCATTCTGAAGCAGATAATTCTTTTTGCGGAACTCATCCAGCCTCTGTCGAAGCTGCGGCTCTTCGGATACTTTTCTGCTCACTTCCCGAAACGCTTTGTACGCTTCGCTTCCGCGAAGTGCAGCCGAAAGCTGCACCGTATATTCCTTTATTTCATCCATTTTCTATCAGCCCCATCATACTTCCATAATGATCGGCAGGATCATCGGGCTTCTCTTTGTTCTCTTCCAGAGGAACTCGCTTAAGCTGTCACGGATTGCTGTCTTTAAACGTCCCCAGTCGGTCACTCTTCGATCCATGCAGTCCTCAATAGCTTCTTCTACTACATGTTTTGCTTCATCCATCAGTCCTTCGGATTCTCTGACGTATACAAATCCTCTGGATACAATATCCGGACCTGCAAGAACTTGATTGCTGTATTTTTCAAGCGTCAGTACCACGATCAGAATACCGTCCTCCGCCAGATGCTGTCTGTCGCGAAGAACGATATTTCCGACATCACCAACACCCAGTCCGTCTACCAGGATCGCTCCGGTCTGTACACGGTCTACAACCTGTGCTTTTTCTTCATCTAACTCCAGAACATCTCCTGAGGACAACAGGAAAATATTGTCCTTTGGAATACCAAGACTCTCCGCAACCTGTGCCTGTGCTTTCAGATGACGGTATTCACCATGCACCGGAATCGCATATTTCGGATGAACCAGAGAATAGATCAGCTTGATCTCTTCCTGACATGCATGGCCGGATACGTGGGCATCCTGGAAAATAACATCCGCCCCTTTCATCGAAAGCTCATTGATCACTCGGGAAACTGCTTTTTCATTTCCCGGGATCGGGTTGGAGCTGAAAATAACGGTATCGCCCGGCTTGATCTGCACTTTACGATGCATGTTGGATGCCATACGGGAAAGTGCCGCCATGGACTCGCCCTGGCTTCCGGTTGTGATCAGCACCATTTGCTCATCCGGATAATTCTTCATCTGATCCAACTCGATCAGGGTATTCTCCGGCACGTTCAGATAGCCAAGCTCTGCCGCTGTGCTGATAACATTGACCATACTGCGACCCTCTACCACACATTTGCGTCCATATTTATAGGCAGAATTGATGATCTGCTGTACACGGTCCACATTGGATGCAAACGTTGCAATGATGATCCTTGTATTTTTATGCTCTGCGAAAATATTATCAAACGTCTTACCAACGGTACGCTCGGACATCGTAAATCCTTTTCGCTCTGCATTGGTACTATCGCACATCAGTGCCAGCACACCCTTTTTGCCGATTTCTCCAAAACGCTGCAGATCGATCGCATCTCCGAATACCGGAGTGTAATCCACTTTAAAGTCACCGGTGTGCACCACGATACCTGCCGGTGAATAAATTGCAAGTGCAGAAGCATCTGCAATACTGTGGTTTGTCTTGATAAACTCAATGCGGAATTTCCCAAGATTGATCGACTGTCCGTGTTTTACGACTTTTCTCTTTACGGACTTCAGAAGATTGTGCTCTTTGAGCTTATGCTCGATCAGTGCGATCGTAAGTCTTGTCGCATAGACCGGAACATTCAGTTCTTTTAATACATACGGCAATGCTCCGATATGATCCTCATGACCATGCGTAATGACAAAACCTTTTACTTTATGTGCATTGTTTTTCAGATATGTGATATCCGGTATCACAAGGTCGATCCCCAGCATATCGTCCTCAGGAAAGGACAGCCCACAGTCAACCACAACAATACTGTCTTCGAATTCGAAGGCAGTAATGTTCATGCCGATCTGTTCCAGACCGCCCAGAGGAATGATCCTCAATTTCGAATTGTTAATATTTTTCAAAAATTTTTACCTCCTGTTTCTTTTCCGTTCAGGCTCTTTATTCAAATTCAATATCATCCAGCATTTCCTGGAAGATTTTTGAAACTGCCTCTAATTCATCATCGTCATCCACGATCTCATATAACGCTTCATCCTCACCTGGCTTTGACAGATCTTTCAGGATCAGTGCTTCTGCCTCATCGTCCTCAGAATCCGTTACCAGAATATAGCTGATGCCGCCAAGTACTGTCTGTTCCAGTACATAAAACTCAACTATCTGATCGTCCGCCAGTGTAAATGTAATTTTCTCCATAATAAACCTGTTGCAGCCCTGCTTCAAATCACTCTGGCTGCGTCCTTTCCCTTTTCATTCCCTCATGATCTAAATAACCCTGAAGAATATAGACAGCTGCAAGTTTGTCCACATACTTCTTACGGTCCTCTCTTCGCACGCCGCTCTCCATCATCGTCCGATGTGCCTCTACTGTGGTCAGCCTCTCATCCCACATCACAACCGGCAGACCGGTACGCTTCTCCAGCATTTTCTGAAATTCCAGAGATTTTTCCGCACGGTCTCCCACGGTATTGTTCATATTTTTCGGATATCCAAGCACCAGGATCCCGACATCATACTCTGCGATCAGTTCTTCGATCCGTGCCAGCGTCTTCCTCAGTTTGTTCTCCTGAGTCCTGCGGATGATCTCCACGCCCTGTGCAGTAATCCCAAGCCCGTCACTGACTGCGACTCCAACCGTCTTGGAGCCGTAATCCAGTCCGAGTGCTCTTTTCTTTACTTCTGTTCCCATGTTCTGTTTTTAATATACTCCTTCAGAAGTTCTTCTACCAGCTCATCACGTTCCACTTTCATGATCATGCTTCTTGCATTTTTATAACTGGTGATATAAGTAGGATCGCCTGACATAATGTAGCCTACAATCTGGTTCACCGGATTATAGCCCTTTTCTGCCATTGCGTCATAAACAGTATCCAGGATCTCTTTTACGCGATATTCCGGATCTGTATTTACTTTGAAATATTGTGTATTACTGATATTTGCCATTCTTTTCACGTCCTTACCGTACAAACTATACTTCTATTCTAATATAACTGTCTGAAAAATTCAATTGTTTTTTGTAATTAATGCTTCTTCGCGTGATTTTTATAATGGCTTTGAAAACAATCCGCTGCTCAGGACCGAGCTTTTGTGCACAGCAGACAGTCCTGACAGCGTTCTTTTCCTGCCTTTACCAAAAGAATCTGATTGTCTAAATTTTCCGTCGTCTCCATCAACATGCGAATATACTCCATGGTATGGCCGGATGCATAAACCTTCCCGTCAATCGTCACGCTTTCTTCAAAGAGTACTTTTGTGACGGTTTCGCTGATTTTTTCTTCAAATCGCTGCTTCCGCACCTTGCCATCTGCGATCAGGATCGCACTTCTTCTGTGTGCCACATCGGACGGCACCTGATTTTCCATGACGGCTGCTTTCGTTCCTTTTCTTCTGGAATACTGGAAAATATGCGTTTCATAAAAATCTACTTTATTTAAGAAATCTCTGGTGATTGCAAACTCTTCCTCGGTTTCTCCCGGAAATCCGACGATCACATCGGTCGTCAGGGCCGGATGTTTAAAGTACTTGCGGATCAGTATGCATTTTTCATAGTATTCTCCTGATGTGTATCTTCGATTCATTCTTTTTAAAGTTGCATCACATCCACTCTGCAAGGAAAGGTGGAAGTGCGGGCAGAATTTCGGAAGATCAGAAAGTGTTTTCACAAAATCTTCTGTAATGATACCCGGTTCCAGTGACCCAAGGCGAATACGCTCGACCCCCGCAACCTCATGCACTGCAAGGATCAGTTCCTGCAGTGTGCTGCCATGATCGATCCCGTAAGAACTCAAATGGATACCGGTAAGAACCACCTCTTTGCATCCATTGCCTGCCAGCGTTTTTACTTCCTCTACGACCTCTTCTTTTCTGCGGCTGCGTACACGACCTCTCGCATAGGGAATGATGCAGTAGCTGCAGAACTGATTACAGCCATCCTGTACTTTCAGGTAGGCTCTGGTGTGTTCCACCGTTTTTTCCAGAGACAGTTTCTCGTACTCTTTTGTGTGATTGATATCGATCAGAGATTCCTGCACGGCACTGCGTTCATAATGTTCCAGAATACTGACCAGATCTTTTTTGCGGTTATTTCCGATAATAATGTCGATTGCAGAGTCTTCTTCCAGCTCAGTTCCTGCTGCCTGCACATAACATCCGGCTGCCACCACGATCGCATGCGGATTCATTTTTTTTGCTTTGTGCAGCATCTGTCTGGACTTGCGGTCTGCCATATTCGTCACCGTACAGGTGTTGATCACATAAACATCCGCCCCCGGTGCAAACGGCACAATCTCATACCCTGCTTTTTCCAGAAGCTGCTGCATCGCCTCCGTCTCATATGCATTTACCTTGCATCCCAGATTGTGGAATGCCGCTTTGCGTTTTTCCATATTTTATCCAATTCCTTTCTTTTAAGCTTGACAGTCTCCTCCGAAATGGGTATGATTAATGTATACAAAAACACATATTACAGGAGGTTTTATGACAATGAAAACTGTACAGATTTCTTTAAATTCGATTGATAAAGTAAAGTCATTCGTAAACGAAATTACAAAATTTGATTATGATTTTGATCTGGTATCCGGAAGATACGTAATCGACGCAAAATCTATTATGGGTATTTTCAGTCTGGACCTTTCCAAGCCGATCGACCTGAATATCCATGCTGAAGATGATTCCGATGTAATTCTTCAGGCATTAAAACCATACATCATCGACTGAAAAATCACATAAAATTTCAGATTTCTTTTGATTTTGATATTTTTAACTGCCGCAGTTCTCCTGCGGCAGCTTTTTTGTAACCATTTTTCCGTGTCTTTTTATTCTACCCAGAGTGTCTCAGCCGTATCGATTGCTTTTTTCACCATCTCGTCAATCTCTTCCTGCAGTTTCTCTTCACTGCGTTTGATCACTTTGATATTCGGTTTGGTAACCGGATGTTTTGCCACAAAGATCGTACAGCAGTCTTCGTACGGCTGGATCGATGTCTCATAAGTATCGATCTTCAGGGATACATCCACGATCTCCTGTTTATCAAAACCGATCACCGGACGGAATACCGGAAGGGTGCAGACTTCGTTGGTCGCTGCAAGACTCTGCATGGTCTGGCTTGCTACCTGTCCGATGCTTTCTCCTGTAATCAGTCCCAGGCATCCGGTCTCTTTCGCGATGTGCTCTGCGATACGCATCATGTAACGTCTCATAATGATTGTGAGTTCATCATGAGGGCATTTATCATAAATATACAGCTGAATGTCCGTAAAGTTTACGACATGCAGAACGATCGGTCCGCTGTATTTCGACACCAGACGTGCCAGGTCAACCACTTTCTGTTTTGCACGCTCACTGGTGTATGGCGGTGCATGGAAATAAACGGCATCAATCTTAACGCCGCGTTTTGCGATCATGTAGCCTGCAACCGGGCTGTCAATTCCACCGGATAATAGAAGCATAGCTTTTCCGTTTGTTCCGACCGGCATACCACCAGGTCCCGGAATGATCTTTGAATAGATATAGATCTTTTCACGAATCTCCACGTTCAGGGTGATTTCTGGATGATGCACGTCAACGCTCATATTCGGAAACGCTTCCAGAATACGCTCGCCAAGATCTGCATTTAATTCCATGGAATTTTTCGGATAATTTTTTCTTGCTCTTCTTGCATTGACTTTGAACGTATGCTCTCCATCCGGATATACGCGTGCCATATAATCGATCACTTCCTGAGAAAGCTGATCAAATCCTTCATCATTTACTTTCAGTACCGGACAGATACCCACAATACCGAAAACTCTCTGCAGTGCCTCCACTACTTCTTCAAAATCAAACAGGCCTTCGCTCTCCACAAAGATACGTCCCTGTTCTTTTCGTACATTAAATTCACCTTCCACTTTCTTCAGTGCATGGCGAATCTGTTTTACCAGTGCATCTTCGAAGAGATAACGGTTTTTTCCCTTGATACCGATCTCTCCGTATTTGATTAGAAATGCATGAAACATAGATTTCTTTTCTCCTTTTCTTTTCCTGTATCGCAGTTGTTTCGTATATTCACAGTTACATCATATCTTTTAATGTCTGCTGTATCTGCGGAGCACCATAAGCAGTTCCTTTAACTGCTGCAGGCAGTATTCCAGCTCTTCTTTTGTTGTATTCTCACAGAAACTGAATCGCACGGTAGAATCCAGCAAATCTTTTTTCAGACCAATTTCTTTTAATACCGGACTGACCGGAAGTTTTTTGTTGGAAGAACATGCTGAACCGGAAGATACCTGAATCCCCCGCTCTTCCAGTGCATGGAGCAGCACTTCGCTTCGCACGCCTGCAAAACTCACACTTACAATGTGTGGTGCTCCCTGATCCCCCGGAAGGCTGTTCAGAACCGTATCCGGTATTTTCTGCACTTCTTCCATGAAAAACTGTTTCAGTTCACAGAGATGTGTCACTTTTTTATCAAAATCCGTGTAGGCTTCTTTTGCCGCACAACCAAGTCCGGCGATTCCAGGCACATTATCCGTTCCGGAACGCATCCCTTTCTGCTGGCCTCCGCCCAGGATCAGCGGATGGATCTTCACTCCGTTTCGAACATAAAGGAATCCGACTCCTTTTGGTCCATGCAGCTTATGTCCGCTGACCGAGAGCATATCAATGCCAAGTTTTTTCGGATAAATACGGTACTTTCCATATGCCTGGATTGCATCCACATGCCAGAGTGCCTTTGGATTTTTTTCTTTGATGATCTTCCCGATCTCTTCGATCGGCTCCAGAGTCCCGATCTCATTATTGACATACATGGTGGACACCAGGATCGTATCTTCCCGGATCGCATCGGAAAACTTCTGAAGATCTATTCTTCCATAGCGGTCTACTGGTATGTAACTGACCTCAAATCCCTGCTCCTGAAGATAGATCATCGGCTGGATCACGGCAGCATGTTCGATCGCCGTTGTAATAATGTGTTTTCCGGCACGTTTGTTTGCCATCGCCGTTCCGATCAGTGCCCAGTTGTCTGACTCGGTTCCGCCGGAAGTAAAATAAATCTCTTTTTCATCTGCTTTTAAAGTAGCTGCAATGTCCATTCTGGCTTCGCGAAGATATTTTTCTGCCTCCATGCCCTTGTCGTGTCTTGATGACGGATTTCCGAAATCCTCCATCATCACTTTTACGACAATGTCACGCACACCTTCGGAACATTTTGTCGTTGCTGAATTATCCAAATATGCCTGCATTATTCTCTGCCCTCCAACTGAAACATCAGAACCGAAAGCACCGCCATACCGGCAGTTTCCGTCCGCAAGATCCGTTTCCCCAGTGTGATCGGGCTGATGCCATTTTCCTGTGCCAGTGCAATCTCACTTTCATCAAATCCGCCCTCCGGGCCAATGAAAATACCGATAGACTGCCCCGGCTGTATTGTCTCAAATATCTGTTTTGTCTTTTCCATATCTTCCGCCAGCTCATAAGGGATCAGCGTGATATCCAGATTTTTTGCATAATCCACCGCCTGCCCAAATTTCACAACCTCGTGGATATGCGGAATGATATTTCTCCTGGACTGTTTGGCTGCACTTTCTGCAATGCTCTGCCAGCGTTTCTGCTTCGCTTCCGCTTTTTTTGCATCCAATTTTACAACTGCCCTTTTCGTTGCCACCGGGATGATCTCATACACTCCAAGCTCTACTGCTTTCTGAATGATCAGTTCCATTTTATCGCCCTTTGGCAGCCCCTGGAACAGATAAATTTTCGATGGCAGCTCACGGTTTGCCTCTTCCACCCACATAATGTGCAGATGTGCCACATCTTTTTCATATCCGGCAATTTCGCAGCGATACTCTTTTCCGGTACTTTCCTCATGGATGCAGACCTGTTCTCCAATCTGAAGGCGCAGTACATTTTTCATATGATTCAGGTCGCTTCCGCAGATGATGATCTCTTTTTCACCGATTGCAGATGAGTCTGCAAAAAAATCGTACATAATCTTCCTCCAGTACTATGCCTGTTTTCTTGCAGTGACAGAAACCCATTCGCCCTGATGTGTAACTTCCAGAACTTCCAGTCCTGCATCTTTTACTGCTTTTACGACAACGTCTTCTTTTACATCCAGAATACCGGAAGTAATATAAAGAGCTCCCGGTTTCATCTGATGGCAGATCACCGGCGTCAGTGGGACTAGGACATCTGCCAGAATATTTGCTGTTACAATATCATACTTTTCATATCCGACCTGATCCTGCACGGCTTTATCATCAATGATATTTCCGATCATCACATCCATGCTGCCTTCCGGAATCTGGTTTGCTTCCAGATTTTCTCTGGTAGCAGAGATCGCACATGGATCAAGATCCGTACCGACCGCATGACCTGCTCCCAGTTTCAGTGCTGCGATGGACAGGATACCGCTTCCGGTGCCGACATCCAGAATTTCCATACCGTCCTTCACATATTTTTTCAGCTGACGCATGCAAAGCTGTGTCGTCTCATGCATACCGGTACCAAACGCCGTTCCAGGATCGATATGAATGATCATCTTATCCTTATCTTCCGGTTTTACTTCTTCCCAGGACGGGATGATCAGGATATCATCCACATAAAACTGATGAAAATACTGTTTCCAGTTGTTAATCCAGTCCTTGTCTTCGGTCTGGGATTCTGTGATCGTTCCCTCTCCGATATCCACAAACATACGAAGCTCTTCCAGAGCATCTTTTACATTTGCAAGCAACTCTTCTTTATCTTCTTTCTCATCCAGGTAAAAGTTCAGATAAGCGATCCCGTCATCTGCCGGTCCGTCTGGAAGAATATCGACAAACATCTGCTGTTTGTCCTGCTCCGTCAACGGTACTTTATCTTCAATCTCTACGCCTTCCACGCCGGCTTCTGCCAGTGTGGAGATCACGATATCTTCTACTTCTGATCTTGTTTTTAACGTAAATTTATTCCATCTCATAAATATCAAATATCCTTTCGTATATATAATGCCAGATTAACAAGATTTTTTATTTCAAAATGATGCTACACCGTTTGTTCCTGTACAAAATAGTATGATAATCCATACATGTCTGTTCGTACTTTACAGCCACAAAATAAGAGGTGTTTTTACACACCCCTTATCATAACATCTGTGCTTACTTTTTAAAAGTACTATTTTTCTTCCTTTTTCCGCTTCTTAAGCGTCAGTGCAAGTGCTGCTCCGGAAACAACAAGTGCTGCTGCCACCGGCACAACCGGTGTAGTATCCCCGGTCTTTGCTGCTGTATTGGTGCTGCCAGAAGAAGAGCTGCTGCTTCCGCTTCCGGAAGTAGAACTGGATGTCCCGCTTTCATTTGCCTTAAACGTGATGGATTTCTTCACATCATCCCCCTCACTGTATACCCACTTCTTGCCATCATATACATATTTGCGGAATGTTGCCACGATCGTATAAGTGCCGGCCTGTGTCGGAGTCATCGTAAAGGTCTGTGTGGACTTATCTCCCTTCCAGGTTGTGGTATCCGTCAGTTTCCAGGAATACGGTACATATTTTTCATCATCTGCTGACGGTTTGTAATCCTTGTCATCCACATAAGTAGAACCGGTTGCTGTAAATGTCAGTGCCGTATTTAACTTCTGTGTAGAATTATCCGTTACACCGGTGAATTTCACATCGCTCTCTTTTGCTTCCTGCGGAGCACGCAATGTCTTTACCGATACCGAAACCGGATTACTTGCCAGATAGTTGTCAGATTCCGGGATTCTTGTATAAATCTTATAGCTTGTTCCCGCCTTCAGATCCTGCTCTTCACCGTCTACTTCATTGACATAGGTGATCGTGGAAGCTTTCTTCGCCAGTTTCCATTCATCATCCTTTGCTTTTTCCGAATAAGCATATTCCTGACCGGCTACGGTCTTGTATTTCAGATACTGATAATGACGTTCGGTCACTTCCGGCTTGGTCAGTGTGATGCCGAGGGATTTCATCAGTTCCTCGGTAAGAGGAGCCTTTGTGATCTCTGCGGAGATATCAAGTGGTTCAATCGTATATTTTTTATCTAGATCAGAACCTTCTTTAAATTCCAGTGTTACAGTAACTTTTGAAGCCGTTGCCACATCTGATGAATCATATGTATATGTTGCCGTTTTAAAATATGCCCCTACACTTCCACCAGCTGCAACTGCTTTTGAAATTTCATTAGCATCCTGTGTTTCTGTATTTACAAAGCCACTTAATTTACATGCATCTGCTGCCTCTGTTGTTCCATCATAAGTCTTTGTGATTTTGCTTTGAGAAGTTGTACTTGATTTTGCAGGAACAACGCTCGGTGTTAATACCTTTTTTTCAACTGTATAATTAACAGTTCCTGAAAGTGTATGTTCATATCCCAATTTATCTTTTACGGTTACTTTGGAAATTTTATACTCTTCTGTCGTTGGAATCTGATATTTATTGTTCTTTGTAATTTTATATCCACCTAATCCATCGGACACACTCTCCACTTTAAGTGCATCATCCATACTGCTGTCATAATTTTTTGCATTCATTTTAACAGAAGTTATATAATCATTCTTATCTGTCACTTTAACAATCGCTTTATTACTAAGTGTCTCCTCACCATAGGTGCTGGTAACATCTCCACCTACTGTGACCGAAGAAGTTGCTGTATCTTCTACTTCCATGTTACCAGAAGCGTATGTCCAATTTTCCGTTGTAATAGTTAGATCCGATTTATTTTCAATCTTTGTCTCATATGTCTGCACTATACATTTCGCTGTTGCGAGGTTATCTACATATACCGTAACCTTTCCATCTGCATCACTCCATACAATGCTTTCTCCTTTTACACTGCCACCAACAGTTATACCAGACACTACACACGGTACATCCGCTTTACCAACTGAAAGCGTCAGCTTTTTCAATTCTTTTGCACTTCCGCTACTGCTTTTCACAGTACTGCCTGATTTCACTTTACACGCAATCGCACCCTGTGTAAATACAATATTTGTACTTGTAATCTCAGCACTGCCAAGAAGTGTACCCCCATTTACTGTTAAATTTGCAACCGATATCTCGCCTGAAACCGATAACTTTCCGTTACTTACTTCTGTACCTTCACTTCCCCCTTTTTCGAGAATCACAGTACCTTCACCGGTTATTTTATCAATGGTATTCGTCTCCGTTCCAAGTAAATATACATGAAGTGTTTTTCCTGCATCTACACGGACTTCTGAAACACTTTCTCCATTATTCATAACGATTGTAGCTTCATTTCCTGTAACGGTCAGAACTCCATCTATTATGTCACATCCATCTTTGTTCGCAATATCTCTCGTCTTTTTCCCAACTGCACCTTTTTTTTGTCCGGCTCCGCCTTCTGTTTGAGGTGTCTGCTCTGTTATCACTGCTTCGCTCTCAATAACTGCCTGTGACTCACTTTCCGGGACAAAACCACCCTTGATCTCAGTTTCTTTGTCTTTGTGATGTTTTGTTTCTTGGTTTTTTGTCTCTGTTTCTGTATTTGCAGACTCACTTTCTGTATCACTTGAAATAACCTGTACTGCCTGCGTATCGCCCTCAGAGCTGTCTTTTCCTGCCGCCAGCACAGATGCCGGAACCATGGAAACTGATAGGCTGAAAGACATACATATAATCATTAACTTTTTCAGTAATTTTAATTTCATATCCAACTTACCTGCTTTCACCAAATCTATGTATAAAGCTATAGTTATACCTATACATTATATTCTATTCTTTTCAAGCTTTCTTGTCAACGTCAGAAACCTTAAGTTTCTGTTACGTCATACACGAATCATGTTTCTGCATATCAAAACAGCAAGTATTTTTATGGTGAAAATGTTTCCTTTCCGATAACTTTCATGTACAAAAATGCACCGCGGATCTCTCCCGGGTGCATTTTTTGAATTTCAGCTTTTTTATTGTTCTCAGGGTCAG